>Ga0315280_10006778_pt1 | contig 15649 bp, 10 predicted proteins | sample YL17G06_40_MG_FD_203697 | JGI IMG/M metagenome (GOLD analysis project Ga0315280, IMG submission 203697) | Sediment microbial communities from Yellowstone Lake, YNP, Wyoming, USA - YL17G06_40 | ecosystem: Environmental > Aquatic > Freshwater > Lake > Sediment | place: USA: Wyoming | collected... | reverse complement strand
GCAGCCGCCCGAAAAAGCTAAAGCGCGCCGGCTTCCGTTTCTGCTCTCGGGCTTCCTGACGCTGCTGGCTTATCCCCCCATCAATCTCTGGCCCTTAAGCTGGTTTTCCTTTCTGCCGCTGCTGCGCTCTGGTCGCTCTTTGAGCTACTGGCTGGCCTTTCGGCGCGGCTGGTGGGCCGGACTGCTTTTCAACGCCGGACTGCTCTATTGGGTCGCCCTAAATTCCGGAGCGGAAGGCCTATTAGCCCCGCTCTCTTTTTTAGGAATGCTCCTGGTCTTTCCACTTTACTGGGCGCTTTTCGCCGCTCTCTGGTCTTTCTTATATAGGCGCTGGGGCGTTCTCGCGGCGCTGCTGCTTCCTGCGATCTGGGTTGGCCTAGAAGTCATTAAGAACGCTCCCGAGATCGGTTTCCCCTGGCAGGAATTAGGGCTGACCCAGATCAATTTCCTGCCCGCCGCTCAACTGGCGGAAATCGGCGGTATTCGCCTGGTCTCCGGCTGGGTGATGGGTGCGAACATCACCATCCTCTTGCTGCTGGAGAAGCGGCGCATTACTGCCGTCATCACTTGCGCCGCGCTGGCCGTGGGCTTGGTGTGGGGGGCCTGGCGGTTGTCCCATCTGCCCCAACCCGGACCGGAGGTAACCGTTCTTCTCGTCCAGGGCAATATGGATCCCGCGGCGAAATGGCGTGAATCCGCCGATTCCAGCTTCGTTATTTATGAAACCTTGACTCACAGCGCATCTCAAACTATTAGGCCGGATCTGGTGCTCTGGCCTGAAACAGCTATCCCCAGCTATCTGGGGCATTCATCCGGAGACCAGAGCCGGATGCGCCGCTTCGCCAAAGAAATTGGCGCGCCCATCCTCACGGGCGCGCTGCATTACGAGCTCAAGAAGGCCGGAGGCCATGAGCGCTATAATTCGGCCTTTTTCTTCTCCGCGGGCGGCACGCCGCCCCTGCGCTACGACAAGATCCGGCTGGTGCCCTTCGGCGAAAGAGTGCCATTCCAACGCTGGTTCCCGAGCCTTGGGGAACTAAACTTCGGCCAGGCGGAGTTTACAGCGGGGAAGAATTGTGCGGCCTTCGCGCTGGATGACGGCGTCAAAATTGCGCCGCAGATCTGCTTCGAATCAGTCTTCGGAGACCTGACGCGCGGCTCCATAGTGAATGGCGCGCGCTTGATCTGCAACCTGACCAACGACGGCTGGTACGGCAATAGCTCCGGCCCCTACCAGCACGCCGACCTGGTGCGCTTCCGGTCCATCGAGACCCGCTGCCCGCTGGTGCGCGCGGCCAATACGGGCATCTCGCTGGCGGTGGATTCAGCCGGGCGGGTGGTAGGCCGCATTCCCTATGGCCAGAGAGGAGCGAAGGCTGTGACCGTCAGAGCGGGCAGGACAGCAGATACTTTCTACGTTAAGCATGGTGAGCTAATCCCGCAGGGGCTGGCGCTCGTCGGCTTGTTGGGGATGGTGGCTTCGATCTTCAAACGCAGGCGGAAGAGTCGTCTATGAAGATCTTAAGCTGGCTGGCACTCGGGGCCCTGAGCCTCCTGCTGGCTTCTATGGCTGTTCAGGCAGAAGATTCGACCAGCACAGGTCGGACCCAGAGCATCCAAAGCCGAGCTGAAATGGACACAGCGTGGGTCGCGATGGCAGACAGCGCGCAGGCAATGCCAGATTCGACTGCCGCTCCTGAGCCTGATCAGCGGAGCCCATTCGCGCGCCTTGTTCAACCGTTGATGGCGATGGCGCTGGCGGGGGGAATTCTGCTTTTGCTTTTTACTCAGAGAGGACGCTAAGACATCCTGGCGAATCCAAAATAATAGAATGTCCATGAAGAATTTATCACTTTTTTCGCTCCTTGGCTCAATCGTTCTGCTCAGCCTCCTGGTCGGTTGTGGCCGCGTCAGGGTGGACGAGTCTCTAACCGCCGACGAGCAGTGGGCTATAGCCAAGAGCGATTTCGAGCATGAGAACTACCTGGACGCCATTGACGTCCTGAATATCTTTACACTGAACTATTCGGGATCTTCGCTCATTGACAGCGCCCAATTCTTGCTGGGCGAATGTCATTTTGCGCTGGGCGAATATATTCTGGCGGAATCCGAATACCTGCGCCTGGCGCAGAACTTCCTGCAGAGCCCTCTGGTGGAAAGCGCCCGGCTGAAAATGGTTTTGTGCAACCTCTACCTGTCGCCCTCCTACAGCCACGATCAGAAGTACACCGAAAAAGCGGTGGCGGTGGCGCAGGACTTCCTGCAGGACTATCCCAACTCGGAAATCCCGCTGCGCCTGGCGCCGCGCGCTTCAACCTGGCAAATGTTCAGACAGATCTTCACTCTGGGCGCCTGGCGATCAGCGCACGGAGATGTTGCGGATGGCTCTCTGTTCAGCACCAAAGTGGTCTATCCGCGCCGCAGCAGGAGTTTTGGCAACTGGCTGCTCAACGTGCTGACCCTGAGCATCTATCCCTCGCCAGAACCGCAATTGAGCATCCCGCCCTCTAAGGAATTCAAAAGCAATTGGATCGTCAAACATGCGCTGATGGATAGTCAGACGCGATTGGCGCAGAAGAATTACAAATCCGCGGAACTGTATTACCGCCAGGGCAAGTATCCTTCCGCCGTGATCTACTGCGACCGCGTCCTGGATTTGTATGGGCAAACCGTCTGGGCCGGGCCGGCCTTAAGACTGAAGGGCAATTCGCTCTATGCCATGAGAAAGTATGCTGAGGCTGCGCTGGCGTACGAAAAATACCTGAAGGACAATAGCGCAGAAGACCGCCGGGAAGTGCAGAGCAAATGGGAGGCGAGCCTGCGACATCTGCAGCAATCATCGGCGGTGATTCCGGAAAAGAGCGAAAACTAATCGCGGTCCGCCGATGCTTCTCTCCATTCCTGAGCACTACTGCCATATCGGGCTTTTCGGCGGCAGCTTCGATCCTCCACACTGGGGCCATATCAGGACGGCTGCCAGGGCTTGCGACGAGCTTAAATTGGAGCTGTTGGCTTTCCTGCCCGCGGTGCACCCTCCCCATAAACGCGATCAGACGTTAACGCCGTTTAGTCTGCGGCGCCAAATGCTCGAGCTCTGCCTGTCGCTCGACGCGCGCTTTCGGCTCTGCCTCGTCGAAGCAGAATTCGATCTGGGAGGCACAACGCTGGCGACAGTTGCTAAGCTTCGAGAATTGGGATACACGGAAGAGCGCTGTCATCTGATCTGGCTGATCGGTTCGGATTCGCTGCTGGAACTGGACAGTTGGCGCCAGCCGGATGAGCTGCTGGACAGCATCGCGGTGGCGGTTCTACCCCGCACCGGGTACTCAGCCCAAGAAGCGCGGCAGAAGTACCTCAAGAAAGTTCAACTTCTCAATACGCCGCTGATTGACCTGGCGGCGCACGATATTCGTTCAAAACGCCGGACTCTGGAGGAATCGGTCCCAGCGCCGGTGGCTGAATTCATCCGGCAAGAGGAGCTCTACGGTTATCACAAGGATTCAAAGTGACTCATAATACGCAGCCTGCGCAGAACCCCTCGCTGCTCATGCAGTTATGGCGGCAGTTCAGCTCGATGAAGTTTGCCATCATCCTGCTCGTCGTAATTGCGGTCGTGTCGGTACTGTCGCTCTTTATTGGAGAGTTCTATCCGGTCAAAGCCACCGGTCCCGGCTGGCAGGAGTACTGGCAGAAGGAGCTGCACCTGAGCAAGCCGGTTTTTGAGTTCTTCTCTTTCCTGCGCCTGCACGATCCCTATCATTCCTGGTGGTATCTGCTTTTACTCTTGCTGCTGGCCGTATCGCTGCTGGCCTGCATCATTGATCGCCTGCCCAAAGTCATCGCCTTGATGCGCTGGGGAACGCCGCGCGGCTCCCGGGAGATTGACCAGATGGCCCTGAGCAGGTCTTTCAGCGCTTCAGGAACTCCGGATGACATCAGGAAACGCCTGCCGGCGCTGTTCCGCTTCCGCGAAACTCAGCAAGGCGGCGAAATGCAGCTCATCGGCAGGCACGGTTTACCGGCGCACCTGGGGCCCATCTTTGCGCATAGCGGTCTGCTGGCGCTGACTCTGGGTGGAGTGATCGTCTTGAGCCTGGGCTATACCTCTCGCATCGCTGGAGTTCCTGGCGAGGTGATGACCGATCCCGGATTCGGTTTTACCGTGCGGGTGGACAGCTTCAAGATCGAATATCATGCTCTGGGGATCGGCCAGTACGTTCTGGTGGACAATAATTTTCTGGGCGAAATCATCGGCCAGGACAAGGGCGATCGCTACTGGGTGAAGATGCAACCCCACAGCAGCGACTACCAGACTCAGAGTATCGAGGCTTCGCACCTGCGCAATCAATTCGACATCGAAACCGACCGCGGCAATATCAAATCGTACGTTTCAGTTCTGACGGTGCTGGAAAACGATCAGCCGGTTTTGCAGAAGCGGGTCGAGGTTAACCACCCGCTGCGCTATAAAGGATTCCGTTTTTATCAAGCCTCCTTCGATCCCGAACGGCCAGTGGTGGATGCCAGCATAGACAGCGCCCGCATTGTCATTAAGATCCAGCCGGGTGACGCCGTGCTTGACACCGTCTTTGTCAGCCGCAGCAGACCTTATATCTTGCCCGACGGGAGCGAGCTTCATTTAGCTCGCTTCCTGCCGGACTTTCGCATGGATCGCGGCGCGGCGATCAGCGCTTCCGCGGAGTTGCGCAATCCGGCTCTGCTGATGGAAGTGCGCCGCAGCGGCGAGGAAATCTATCACCAGTGGGTTTTCCTGCGGCCTGATTTCCCGCACATGGCTTCGCCGCAGGCTGCCTACACCTTCCAAGTGCTGGATATTTCGGGATTCCAGTCCTCTGTCACCTATCCCACCATCCTTGAGGTCAATAAGAGTCCCGGCGCCTGGCTCATCTGGCTGGGATTCGTCCTGTGTACCCTGGGATTGATTCTCGCCTTCTATCTGCAACCGCAGAGAATCTGGCTGGCCATCAAGGATCGGGGGACCGGCCGATCTGAGGTTCACCTGGGTGGATCAAGCAGCAGAAACCCCAATCTCTTTGCGCGCAAATTCGAGCATTGGATAGATCAGATCAAAGGAAAAGATAAGACTTAGAGGGGAATCAAAGATGCATCGAAAGCTCTTAACTCTGGTCGTTCTCAGCGCGATAATCTCCCTGTGCGTGAGCGCTGCCGAAAATACAAATGCGAAGTTTTCATCGCCGCTGCGCCTACTGCAAGCGGCGCATCGCAACCCATCGCTGTATCCCAAATTCATCCGCTCGGCAGCCGAGGCATCAGAAATCAAGGTCTTGGTGCAGTTTGCCGACCCGGCGGATCCTGCTATTTGGGAAAGCCGAGGCATCAGGCTGCGCAAAATCGGGAATATCTATGCCGGCTCGGGTTCGGTCTATGGCGCGACGATGAGCTGGGAAGAGATCGAGCGCTGGGCGCAGGAGCCGGGCGTTCTGATGATCGCCAGCGATTGGCATCCCAAAATCGTGCCCTGCCTGGATGTGTCAGCGCCGGAAGTGGGCGCGCCGGAAGTCTGGGAGATGATCAATTCTCAAGGACTACCCATCACCGGAGCAGGCCAACTGGTGGCTGATTTCGATACCGGCATAGACATCTTTCACCCCGCCTTCTTCCGCCCCACCGAGCAGCGCTACAATTGGCTGGATGAAGACTCGAATGGGGTTTTCACCTCCGGAGTTGACGTCGTGGACCTCAATGGCAATGGCGTCGGCGAGCGCGAGGAGCTGCTACGCCTGCTCGACGGCCAGATTTACGATCCGGCCATGACCTTCGGCGGCAATGGCATCTCCAACGCGGACAGCATCTACCAGTCGGATTGGGACTGGCTCTTCAACGACGCTGATGACGATGGCCAGAGAGATTGCGGCACTCAAGGCGGCTTCACCGAGAATGACCCGGGCTACGGCGAGATGGTCTTCCATTTGGATGACTTGAACAGCAATCATAGCCTCGATCTGGGCGAGCAGTTGATCCTTTTGGGCCAGAGCAAAGCCAGAGCGGTGTGGGATAATTCCGGCGTGCGCCGGCGCGGAGTGGACTTGATCCAGGCAACTCCGGACTACGATGGGCACGGCACGGCCGTCTGCGGCATCTTAGCAGGCGGCGAACCGGGCTGCACGCGCTTCTGCGGGTTGGCTCCGGGAGCAGACTTGTTGGTGGGCTACACTTCGGGTGGCTGGTTTTCGGAAATTCTCCCCTGGGTGCGCAGCGAAGGCTGCAAGATCCTGCTCTACGAATTCGGCGGCTGGATCTTTCTGCCTCTGGACGGTTCTACTCCCGAAGAGCTGCTGCTGAACAGCGAAGCCACTCAGGGCGTCATGCAGGTCACGCCATCGGGGAATTTGAATCGCGGCTACAAACATTGCCAGCTTCAGATCGCCTCAGGCGAAGACATCCCAGTTCACATCGGCGCAAATCAGTGGCAAGGCGTTGATCCCACCTGGATAGGATGCACTTTCCTCTGGCGCGAACCTTCAATAGAATTGACCTACTCGCTGGAAGATCCCTACGGCAACGGCATAGATCTATTAGGCAATGCATCCACCCAGGTCTTCGGCAGTTGGTCTGTCTGGTCGGACTTATGGATTTCTCCGCGCGGCACGGCGGAATACGATTTCTGGCTTTACGGCGTCAGCGGCGAACCGGTGACCGGCACCTGGACGCTGACGGCGCACCATCCGGGCGGAGCGGGCTTCGAGCTGAACGGCTACGTGACCGACGACGTTTCAGCCTGGGAAGGAGGCGCCGAATTTGACGATTATCGCTCCAATAGCAAGACCGTCACCTGGCCGGCCACGGCGGATTCGGCCTTTGTTCTGGGTTCCTACAGCACGCGCGGCTATGAGCAGTATATTGGAGCGGGGACAGGCGGCATTCAGGCGGGACAGATTTCCAAGTTCTCCGGTCGTGGCCCGCGCATTGACGGTGTGCCCATTTTGTCCGTCATTGCTCCGGGCAATTACGACGTCTATTCTGCGCGTTCGATCACCGGCTATCCCTACACGCACGGCGGCTGGCGGCAGTTCTCCGGCACATCGGCGGCGGGACCTCACGTAGCCGCCTCTGCAGCGCTGGCCCTGACAGCCGACAGCACACTGACTCGTAGCCAGATCGAAAGTCTCTTCGAGACCTTCGCCTATCGGGACAACTTCACAGGCTCAAGCTACAACGACAGCGCCGGCTACGGCAAAATCCGTATAGACGATCTGGTCGCCTATCTGGGCGTCTCCGAACCTTCGGGAAACGCACCGCTGCCGATGAGCCTGTCACTTTCAGCTTATCCCAACCCATTCAATGCCACGATCTCACTGAAGGTTGAGATCCCGGTTAGTGGACTGGTCGAATTACGGGCGTACGATCTCCTGGGCAGGAAAGTAGCGACGGTCTTTCGCGGTGAGTTGGCGGCAGGTCCACAGCGCCTCATCTGGCAGGCCCAAGATGTGCCGGCGGGAGTTTACTGGATCGAAGCTGAAACAGGATCGGGCCAGAAGGTGCAGAAGGTTGTGGTGCTGAAGTAAGATAGTCATCCGCCGGCGCCCGCCTGCTTAAGATGCCGGCGCAGGCGTCGCTTCGGGCAACAGCCGGCCAAAACGAAATGCCAGGATGGCCGTCAAGAGTGTTGCGATCGGTCTGATCATATGCAACGAACCGGGGAAGCGAAACACCACCAGAAAGAGCAGGACGCCGAAGATCACCGTCAAAAAGCGGCGACCTTTGCCCCAATGATAGGCGAAGAGATAATATCCGGGAAGCATAAAAAAGATGTAATGATGATGCCAGGTCAGAGGCGAGAGCAGCAGGCTCAGCATCATGAGCTGCGCGAAGGCGTAAACCGGGCGCTCGCTTTCCGGCGTGTTCTTAATGCTCCACAGCCCCAGGATCAGCAAAGGCACAGCGATCCCAAGATACAACCATCCTTTATTGTGATAGAGGAAGGCGTTGGTTTCACCATGGATGCTCAGCCAGCCCCAGATCGAAAATTGCGCTCCCAGCGGGGGTCCAGCCGAGGAAGCCTGGAAGAAGTAAAGCCAGTTGACCGGCGGCGCCAGCCAGAAGGAAGAACCTACCACCACGAACGTCCACAGCAGCGCCCAGCCTACGTACTCCCACCTGCGATGATAGAACAGGACGAAATAGGCGAGGAGCAGCGCCGGCGTGATCTTGATGAGAATCGCCAGGACCAGGAACAGCGCAGATAAAGAATCCTTTTCTTTCAGATGACTATAGAGCGAAACCAACATAAACACCAGAAGCAGGATATTGACCTGACCCGCTCGCGTCGAAGTTACGGCCGCGCCATTGACCGCTTGGAATAGAATGAAGATCAACAGCAGCGCGTGCGGATGGCGCGCGGGTCTCACAATTTTGGCGATCAGCCAAAGAACCACACCCAGCAGCAGAGCATTCATCAGGACCACCGCTCGGTGAGCAGTCAGCGGCGGCAGCAGAGTGAAAACCCGCCAATAAGCGGCCAGAACCGGCGGATACAAATAAGGATAGACATTCTCCTGCGTGCCGAAACGCTCCAGCGGCTTCAGATATTCCTGCTGGCCCATGCGCTCCAACAGGTCGCCGTCGTAGGGATTCAAGCCCTGGCTGATGGCCCGCGCCGCGAAATAATAGGAGTAAGAATCAACGATCACGTCGCGAGAAAACAGGTGGAAGCGAGCCTGAACGAAGACGAGCGACATGCTGAAAACGGCAGCCAGCGGCAGCACCCAACGCCTTGCGGCCAGAGCCTCCAGCGCATCCAGCAGTTTCTTCACAATTGACATCACCTTGCGGATTGAGCTGCGTGCTGCACAAAATATATCTCCTGAATCCAAAAGTCAAGAAAAATTGGGCTAAATCGAGTTAGTTGAGCCGTTGAGATTTCCATGTCCAAACGAAAAATTGAAGAGCTGCGCAGACTGAAAGAGCAGGCGCTCCTGGGCGGCGGCGAAGAGCGCATCAAAAGCCAGCATGCCAAGGGCAAGCTAACCGCTCGCGAGCGTATTGACCTGCTCTGCGACCCCAACACTTTCCAAGAGGTGGACATGCTGGTGATGCATCGTTCCACCTCCTTTGGCTTGGAGCGGCAGAAAATCTTGGGCGACGGCGTGGTGACCGGTTATGGCAAGGTCAACGGCCGCCAGGTCTGGATTTTCAGCCAGGACTTCACGGCCTTCGGCGGATCGCTCTCGGAAGCTCACGGCGAGAAGATCTGCAAGATCATGGACAGAGCTGCCAAGGTGGGCGTGCCCGTGATCGGCCTGAACGACTCCGGCGGAGCGCGCGTCCAGGAAGGTGTCGCTTCGCTCGGCGCCTACGCGGACATCTTCCTGCGCAATACCCTCTATTCCGGCGTGGTGCCGCAGATTTCGGCCATCATGGGACCTTGCGCCGGAGGCGCCGTCTATTCGCCCGCCATCACCGATTTCACTCTGATGGTGAAGAAAACCTCCTACATGTTCGTCACCGGCCCGAAGGTGGTGAAGACGGTGACTCACGAAGAGGTCACATCAGAAGAGCTGGGCGGAGCCGTCACTCACGCCACCAAGTCGGGCGTGGCGCACTTCGCCTGCGACGGGGAGATTGACTGCATCGAGAAGATCAAGCGGCTGCTTTCCTTCATCCCGCAGAACAATCTGGAAGATCCGCCCTTGGTCGAATGCACCGATGACATTCGCCGCTCCGACGCCGAACTCGACGATATCGTCCCCGACGATCCCAACAAGCCCTACAATATCAAGGACATCATCCGCCGCGTGGTGGATCACGGCGATTTCTTCGAAGTTCACGAAGATTTTGCCCCCAACATCGTGGTCGGCTTCGCGCGTCTGGGAGGGCGGTCAGTGGGGGTCATCGCCAACCAACCGGCGCACCTGGCGGGCTGCCTGGACATCAATTCGTCAAGGAAGGGCGGACGCTTCATTCGCTTCTGCGACGCCTTCAACATCCCGCTGATCACCTTCGAAGACGTCCCCGGATTTTTGCCCGGCACCGACCAGGAATGGGGCGGCATTATCACCAACGGGGCCAAGCTGCTCTATGCTTACTGCGAAGCCACCGTGCCCAAGATCACGGTCATCACGCGCAAAGCCTACGGCGGTGCCTACGACGTCATGAATTCCAAGCACGTGCGCGGCGACCTGAACTTCGCCTGGCCATCGGCGGAAATCGCCGTGATGGGGGCCAAGGGGGCGGTGGAAATCATCTTCCACAAGGAGATCAAGGAGGCCAAAGATGCGGAGGCCATGCAAAAGAAGAAGATCGCGGAATTCGAAGAGAAGTTCGCCAATCCTTACACCGCCGCCGAACGAGGCTACGTGGACGATGTGATCGAACCCTCGCAAACCCGCTACAAGCTCATCACCGGCTTAGAGATGCTGCGCAATAAGGTGGATCAGAATCCGAAAAAGAAACATGGGAATATACCGCTCTAAGCAGTTTTTTGTCGAATTCGGGGAATTCGATCTACCGGCAATGTTGTCGCTTGCAACCGTTTGAAAATATGAAAAGCAAGAAAAAATGTTTGATTAAACGGTGATAGTTTCTTATTTTGAGAGGGCAATGTGAAACGATCAACGATCCCATCAAGAACATCTGTACCCGATTTCAATCGTTTAGGCAACATTCAGCAGCTACTCACCAGTCCAAGGAGGAAAAACCACAATGAACGTCAAGCTTTCTGATGGCAGGCTAATTCCAGTAGAGATGCACAAGGTCAGGATTGTGCAGCAGACCAACCTGGTACCAATCACGCGACGGGTCAAAGCTATAGACGAGGCAGGCTATAACACGTTCTTGCTGCCTACCCGAGATGTTTTCCTGGATATGCTCACCGAGAGCGGAACTAACGCCATGAGCGATAACCAGTTGGCCGCGATGATGGTCTCAGATGATGCCTACGCCGGGAGCCAGAGTTTCTACAAACTCGCCGACGCGGTTAAGGAGATTCTGGGATTCGCTCACACCATGCCGGTGCATCAGGGCCGCGCCGCTGAACATCTCCTGGCCAAGGTGTTTGTCAAACCCGGCGATGTCGTCTTAATGAATTATCACTTCACCACCACCAAAGCTCATTTCGAACTGGCGGGCGCAACCGTTCTGGAAATCTATACTGATGAAGCCATGAACACCCAGAGTACCGATCCCTTCCGGGGCAATCTGGACCTGCGGAAATTCGCGGATGCCATCAAGAAATATGGCCGGGACAAGATCCCCTTTATCCGGATGGAAGCGACCACCAATCTCATCGGCGGCCAGCCCTTTTCGCTGCGCAATCTGCTCGAAGTGAAGAAAATGGCTGCGGCGCATAACATCCCCCTGGTGTTTGACGGAAGCCTGATCTCGGAGAATGCGTATTTCATCAAGATGCGGGAACAGGGCTACGCGGATAAATCCATCCGCGAGATCATCAAGGAGATGATGAGCGTGGTGGATATCTTCTATCTTTCCGCACGCAAGAGCACATCGGTGCGAGGCGGCATGATTGCCACGAACAACAAGGAGTACTATGACCGTCTGCTGGACTGGCTGCCGGTGTATGAAGGCTTCTCCACCTACGGCGGCATGTCAACCAAAGAGATCGAGGCTATGGCCGTGGGCCTGCGGGAAATGACTGACGTCAATGTGGCCGGCATCTCGCCGGAGTTTATCCAATATTTCGTCGGCAGACTCCTGGAAAACGGCTTGCCGGCCGTTAGCCCGCCCGGCGGACTGGCGTGCCATCTGGACGCCAAGCGCTTCCTGCCCCATTTGCCGCAAAGCGTGTATCCGGCCGGCGCGCTCGCAGCCGCCATCTATATCGCTTCCGGGGTGAGAAGCATGGAAAGAGGAACCATTTCCATGGACAGGGATGCCAAAGGTAACGAGGTGTACGCCGATCTGGAGTTGGCGCGGCTGGCCGTGCCTCGCCGGGTGTATACGCTATCGCAAATCGAATATACAGTTGACCGGCTAATTTGGTTGTACAAGCATCGCAATTTGGTGAAGGGCTTGAAATTTGTGCAGGAGCCCAAGGTCTTGAGATTCTTCTTCGGCAGGCTGCAGGCGCTGGACAATTGGGGCGCGGATCTGGCCAAGGCTTTCGAGGCCGATTTCGGACCGAACTTCTGACAAAAAAGCTGTTGGGTTACGCTTTGCTAACGCAGCCCACTGCAAAAATGGGCGGGGGAAGAACCCCCGCCCTTCAATAAAAGCATGCTTTGTCGCTGGGCGACAGAAGCATGCCACCCGAAGTCGTCGGATTCGGGGAATCCGACCTACGATGAGACACCAGGTCACGCCGCTACGCGTCTAAGACCCGACGCGACAGATAATTGCCTGCGTTGCAATGAATGGAGCGTTCTTGTATCAGTTGTTGGCGGATCTTTTGCTGGTCATTCATGCGCTCTTTGTAGCCTTCGTGATTTTCGGTTTCGCGGCGATCGTCGGAGGCATGGCGCTGCGCTGGTCGTGGGCGAAGAACTTTTGGTTTAGACTCTTGCACCTGCTAGCTATCGGGCTAGTCGTGGCGGAGACATGGTTTGGAACAATATGCCCACTCACGAGCTGGGAGAACGATTTGCGAGAAGCGGCAGGCAGCGTGACCTACTCAGAAACCTTTATCCAGCACTGGTTGCAGAGGTTAATCTTCTTCGACTTTCCGCAGCGGTTCTTCACGCTCACTTACACACTATTCGGAGCACTCGTCTTGATCACGTGGATCCTCATGCCGCCAAGACTTCCCGGTCCGAAAAGAGATGCCCGACCATCGGCTTGAGTTAGAAAGGGTTCGGTAAATCGAGAGCCCCTGAGCCCCTGCGGCAGGTGAAAACACCTGCCGCCTTTTTACGACAGGCATAACCGCCTGTTCTCCACCTGCCGGTTACTCCTTCTCCTTCTTCAATTCATACCCGGCCGGAACTTCGAATTTAGCCGCGTCCAGCGGAGCCACCGCAGCCCCGGTCAATTCGGTCGTCACGCTGAATTTCACCTTCTCCGCCCAGCGCGGCTCTTCAGGCTTTTTCTCCTTTTTCTTGCCGAAGGGCAACTTGCCCATGATCTCTTCCTTGGCCGCTTCGCCAACGGCTTTGCCGATGGACGGGCCAACCAACTGGCGCCGCTTGATCTCCATGGTCGAGGTCACCGGCTCACCGGGAGCCTTTTTCATCTCTTCGATCAGGCTGCTCAACTGCTTTTGATAAAGCAGCGCCGCGGCCACGAGACCCGGAGTTAGAGCTCGCTCGTCCAGACCTAGCGCCTTCAGGTAGCGCTCCTGAAAGGCTCGGATCTCGTCCGCTCCGGGGACCTCCGGGCTGTTCCAGGCGTTCATGCTGATCCACACCTTGTCCTCCGGATTGGTCTTGTTGGCTCCGGTGGCCACGACGTAAACATTCCTGCAGGTCCAGCCATTGATGGTTCTGGGATTGGGATCAGACTTCGTCTCTATAATCCACTCGTACTGATCTTCGGGCGTCTGCACCGTGTCCGCCTCTTCCTCCTCGCCTTTCATTCCTTCCTGGCTCTTCTGAAGCATGTCGCGGAATTCGGCAAAAGTCATCTCGGTGTAGGTCTTTTTCTTCGGATCGAGCTGCCAGACGACTTCCTTGTCCAGTCGCGTGATGGTGACGCTTTCGGCCGGCTTGCCTCCAGTCATAGTCTTCATCATCCCCTGAGTCCAGCGGGTGGTGGATTCTTCCGCCGATCGGTCGGCGGCGTAGTATTCGGTCGAAGTGGCTTCAGAAGCTCCCCAGCTCTGCGAGGCAGTCTTGTGCTTGCGGGTGACATCAGCCTGCGACGTCGTGACGCTGACAACCGCCAGCAGGGCGGCGAGGGATAGAAGGGTTGCCTTTGAAATTGACATAAATGGAACCTCCTAAATGCTAATTTATCTTTTATTCTGAGGATTTTCTATCTAGACGTACTCACGCATTTTACTAACGATGTCGCTGCTCAAGACAATCAGCGAAATCAGGTTGGGCAGAGCATCAACCTGGCAAGCTAAGAGCGGACGCAGCGGAAGATTTGTTTTATTCGCGCTTCGGCGAAACCGCATAGATGGCGCCATCGGAAAGCCGGACTTGAAGCGAGATTTCCGCCACGCTCTGCAATTCGCCAACCGAGAATAGGTAGTCACGGTGGCAGCGATCGAACCATACCAGATTGGCATGGGGTGACGGCGGCCAACGGTTCTTTAAGGTGGTAAGAGCCTTATCAGCAGAAGCCTCCGCGCGCTTTGTGGGGCTCATGCGCGTTTGCAGGTCAGCGAGGATGTATATGGCGTCTGGAGCGTTGCTGTAGTAGAGCGCATCAGCATCAAACCGGCGGCGCAGACTCTGGATGGTCTCACTTTTTCTCCAGAATGCGACGTTGTAGCCGCCAGCGCCGCGGACAGCGCGCAAAACCGTAATTCCCGCAATTTCAGCGCCAGCGCCAAAGGCCAGCAGGCAGGCGATGGCTATCAGGAGGCGATTCACCAGCGGCTGGAGAAAACGCTTCTTCAGCAGAGCGGCGAATTCCTGCGCGAGACGCAAGGCGAGCAGAAACAGGGGCACATAGACAGGCGAGAGCATCCGCACGCCCAGAGACACACTCGTAATCATCGCCGTTAGCAGAAGAGGCCCCATGTAGCACAGAATGAAGATTATCAGGTGGCGCATGCCGAGCAGCGCCTCCTTGAGCAGCCGCTGATCATCAAAGCTGCTATGTCTCTTGAATAGAACAAAAGTAAGAGAAAAGAGGATGAGCGCCAAAACTGTCAGGCCGATTATCAAAAAGGGGCTGTCCAGGACGTGATCCGGGAGAAACCAAAAGTAGATGCCCTCAAGAAGAAACAAAGCATTCTCGAGAGGCGAATAAGGCGAGGGATGGCGAGGGCCAAAGAAAGATCCGCAGACCGTCCAGGTTCTGACCGCCCATAGGGTCATGGGGGTAGCCGACAGGAGGGCAAAAAGAGCGCCGTGCGCCAATTTAGTTTTCCAGGGCTGCCTCGAGTTTAGCCATAGACTCAGCAATCCTGTGAGCATCAGCGCCGCGCCGACATGGCGGGTAAGGCTGGCCAAGGCGGCGAACAAGGACATGGCGAGCAGCCACTTTGCCTCTCGAGCCGCGAGATAAAACTCCAGGCATATCAGAAATAGAAGCACGAAGCAGATGAACAACGGTTCCGACCAAGCCATGACCGCAATTTTTGTCAGCGGCCAACTGGCGGCCAAGAGCAGGCCCAAAATAGTCAGCTTGATGGATTTGGTATGCCAGAAGAGCAATGTGCCGGATAGGTACAGAATAAGCCCATACAGCGCCGCGTTGGCTGCAGCCGCGCATGACAAGGGATCTGAAGAGAGCAGATAGCCGATGGAGCTTAAGAATAAGGGATATAGAGGCTGCCAGATAACTAAAGGAGAGCCATCGTAGGACACCAATCCCCGCCCGACAAGCAGATTTCTTGCCGCGGCAACGTAGCCCACAGAATCGGGGGATAAGCCAACGCCATAGCGAGATGTAGAGATCAGAATGACCACTATGCCCAGAAGGCTGACCAGAGCGAGAAGCCAGCGAGGTTTCGCCCCTACCATTTCACCTCCCGATCCAAATCTCCCGCCCATAGATAATCCTTTGTCTCCTTGATGATCACTTTGGAAAGCAGAATTAACGAGAT
>Ga0315280_10006777_pt1 | contig 15651 bp, 15 predicted proteins | sample YL17G06_40_MG_FD_203697 | JGI IMG/M metagenome (GOLD analysis project Ga0315280, IMG submission 203697) | Sediment microbial communities from Yellowstone Lake, YNP, Wyoming, USA - YL17G06_40 | ecosystem: Environmental > Aquatic > Freshwater > Lake > Sediment | place: USA: Wyoming | collected... | reverse complement strand
ATAATGGTATTTACGGCGAACTCAATGCGGCACCGATTATTTCAGGCAATACGATAAAATCCAACGCAGGGATAGGCATATACTCCTGTAATGGGCCAATCACCGACAACACTATATCGGGTAACAAGAACGGCGGTATAAGCAGTTGTAACGGCCCAATAACCAACAACATTATTAACGCTAATGTTAATTCAGGTTACGGCGGCGGCCTGTTTAATTGCCAGGGCGAAATTACAGGTAACATAATTGCAAACAATCAAACCCTGGTCGATTCCAAAGGGGGCGGATTGTCTGAATGTAACGGCAATATCAGCAACAATGTTATTGTCGGAAACAATACCTACCTTGACGGCGGGGGGCTGCACAGTTGTAAGGGAAACATCGGTAATAATATTATTGCAGGAAATGTCTCTTCCAGCGGCGGCGGGCTTTATGGCTGCGGCGGCACCATATATAACAATACCATCACAGGTAACAGAGCATCGTACCTCGGCGGTGCAATCTGCTACTGCGGCGGCTATGTGCGAAACAATATCATAGCATTCAACGAGGCGATTGGAATGGGCAGCACCATAGGCGGCATCTATGGCTTATGCAAAAACTCCTATAACGCCTTTTGGGACAATAAACCCCCCGGTAGTGACTTCGGGGGTGGTGCAGTCAAGAGCACAGGCGATATGTTTGCCGACCCACTTTTTGCGGTCAGTGGACACTGGGACAATCGCGGCACCGGCGACCCGAGCGACGACCTCTGGATTGACGGCGACTATCACGTTAAATCCAAAGCAGGCAGATGGGACCCCAATAATGAGGTCTGGGTTACAGATAGTGTAACCAGTCCGTGCATAGATGCCGGCGACCCTAATTCGGACTGGACTGCGGAATTGTGGCCACACGGCAAACGCATAAATATGGGTGCTTATGGCGGAACGCCTGAGGCGAGTATGTCAACGTCGAGTGTCGGTAATGTTGCCGATATAAACGAGGAAGACTGGGATGCCAACTGGGTAGATTACAATGATTTTATACTGCTGACAGATAAGTGGCTCTCCGATGAGGTTCTGCTGGCTGAGGACCTAAATAGAGACCGGATGGTCAATCTTGCGGATTTTGCCATTTTTGCAGGCAATTGGCGGCCGGGGCCGCCAGTACCTAATCCTATGACCTGGGCAACGCCGCCATACGCGACCTCAACTTCCTCAATTGCAATGGTAGCCACTATCGCTACCTCAACCGACTGGAACGGTGTGGAATACTATTTTAAGGACTTTCAGCATCCGCAGTTCAACAGCGGCTGGATTTCATTTGCACTGGGCCAGCAGCCCAAATGGGAACACAGAAATCTGACCCCCAATACTAAATACTGGTACAGAGTCAAGGCCCGCAATAAATCCAATCTTCTGGAAACCGATTGGTCCGAGCTTGCTTCGGCAACCACTCCTGCTGAGGATACTACACCGCCAACGCCTGACCCTATGACCTGGGCAACCGAACCTTATGCAACCTCGCCCACTTCAATCCGTATGGTTGCCACCACTGCATACGACGATAACGATGTCCAGTACTTCTTCGAGTGCACTTCGGACGCCACTTATAGTAGTCCCTCCTGGCAGAATGAAACTGAATATACACGTAGTTCTTTGCCGAAGGGCGTCTATACCTTTGTCGTAAGGGCCCAGGATAAGTCGCCCAATCACAATACTACCGGCAACTCATCTGCAGTCACCGTTGACCTCAAACCTCCAACGCCTGACCCTATGACCTGGAAAACCGAACCTTGTGCAACCTCGCCCAGTTCAATCAGTATGGTTGCGACCACCGCATCTGATGGAAGCGGTGTTCAGTATTTCTTCGAATGCACTTCGCACCCCAGCTACAGCAGTAGCTGGCAAGATAGTTCCACATACCAAGTCACTTCTGTGCCGCCGGGCGTCTATACCTTTGTTACCAGAGCTCGGGATAAGTCACCGAATCAAAACACTACCGCCAACTCGACTGCGGTTACTGTTGATATCAAACCGCCGACACCTAACCCGATGACCTGGGCGACTGAGCCATACAGAAGCTCCACCACATCCATCCGTATGGTTGCCACCACCGCGACCGACGCCAGCGGCGTTCAGTATTTCTTCGAGTGCACGTCTGACGCAAACTACAATAGCACGTGGCAGGATAGCCCTACATACGAAGCTATTTCTTTGCCGAAGAAAAGCTATACCTTTGTCGTCAGGGCACGCGATAAGTCGCCCAATCAGAACACAACCGCCAACTCGAAGGCGGTTACCGTTGACCTCAAACCTCCAACGCCTGCAACGCCCGATGGGAATATGGACTGGGCTGAGGGCGGCGAACCTAAGGAGATATATGGAGGCGGTGGAGGCTTCGACTATTATGCCACAATGACAGCGGTAGAATGCTCAGATGAAAGCGGTACCGTAGAATATTACTTTGAGTGCACCACTGAAGATGGCTTCGATAGCGACTGGCTTTCATTTGCGCCGGGCCAGCCCTGCACATACACCGTCAAGGTTGGCAGGTCAGGCCAGCGTCATTGGTTCCACGTTAAGGCGCACGACATGTATGGTAACGAGACCGGGTGGTCTCCTGAGTTGCCTATGGTACCGTTGTCTGCAGTGCTAGGTTACTAATGGCAAAAAAATTTACCCGCGGGCTTGACAAACGCCGGACAATTTTCTATTGACTATCGCATGCTCAGAGACAATAATCGGTTGTTGACGGTCATAAAAGGGGATTCATTATGAAAGTCAATATTGAAGACACCTGCACTGCCTGCGGGCTTTGCTGTGATACCTGTCCTGAGGTTTTTGAGATGGGCGAGGATAGGGCACAGGTCATCGGTGATGAGGTTCCTGCCGAACACGAGGACGCTGTTCAGCAAGCCGCCGACGAGTGTCCCGTCGAGGCGATTATAGTGGAATAAATCGCGCACAGATATAGACCGAACTCAGCTGGGGTTCAATCGCCCAAATCGGGCCCAGTCCTTAGCAGGCCAGTAAAGATAATCTGCCCTGCCTTTTATCGTTGCCAAAGGGATGGGACCGAAGTGTCTGCTGTCTTCGGATAGATTACGATTGTCGCCTAACACAAAGCAGTGATACTCAGGGACAGTTACCTTTGCAAAATTAGCCGAATTGGGACCAGTTCCAGATTCTAATAAGAAGATTTTGTACTTAGCACCATTGTTAGTTTCCTCGTACACGTTTCCCTTCAGCATTTCACCGCGCACTCCTGTTTTGATTTCGCTCAATATCGAATCATTAAGCTTCACGCGCTCAAGTTTTTGCCCATTTACATAAAGGTCATTACTCTTAATCTCCACCGTGTCACCGGCAATCGCCACAACTCGCTTAATATAATTGGTCCGCCTGTTTTGCGGACTTGCAAAAACTACAAGGTCGCCTCTTTTAGGGTCTTTGTTCCTGTAAGCAAGTTTGTTTGCCAAAAAACGGTCGCCGGGCGCCATTGTAGGATAGCTGGAGGCAGTCGGAACCCTGAACGCCTGCATATAATTATCTCTGAAATACAAGCCGTATGTTGCAGACCCACCCATACTGATTAGCCATAAGAGCAAATAAACGAACCAGCGATTATAGTCCTTTAACTCATAATCCGGTTTTGTATGCCTGGCCAAATACCACGAATCTATTATTGCAACCAGACTCACGACTGAAACAAAGCCCGTTATAAGCATAAGCGATAGTTTGATGGCCGCTTCGTGAATAAACAAGCCAGCGATAACAGCAAAAGGCACCGTGCAAAGAAGGGCAAAGATTAAACCCCTTATTATCCTGCCGCAATATATCTGGCCCAGTCCTGCCATAATAAGAGAAAGCACGACCGCTACTAAAGGTTTCCGTTTGTGCCTGTATCCTGATTCCTGAGTGAACATTTTATATCTCCATCATCTAACACCATAAAAATGTACACAGCAAAAACACTACCCTTAAAACGCCTGCCATAGCCGCAATCATAATCATCGCTGCCTTTGCTAACGGATTTGAAGTTGCAATTTCAACTAACCGGCTTATGTTGAACAAGGGTTTTCTTCTTTGCTCTTCATATTTATATATCCGGCACATCACTTTAGATGAGAAATCTCCCTCTGGGTTAATCTGAAGTTTTCTATCTGTCCAGAGCTTTAGAATCTCTTCAGCTTTCATATAGTCTCCTCATTAAGTATCTGGAGCGCAGCCCTTAGTTTCTTCTTTGCTCTGTTAATCCTTGACTTGACTGTACCAATTCTTACACCTTCAATCTGGGCGATTTCCTGATAAGGAAGATTTTCAAACTCAGCAAGGATAAATGCCCTTTTCTGTCTGCCGGGCAAGGTTTGCAATGTTTTATCCAATTCAGCAAACATTTCCTGGTTAGCAAGCCCATCGGATGAATCTTTGGCCGTTATCCTTTCCGGCAATTCATCGGTCGAAATAACTTTCTTCTTCTTCATTTCGTTTATGCACTTATTCTTGGCAATACTAAATAGCCACGTTGAAAAATTACTCCTTGCAGAATCAAACGAGGCGAGCTTTTTATAAGCGGCGAAAAAGACATCCTGAGCAATATCCTCACCAATATGGCTGTCCCCGAGCAAATTCGCCGCAAATCTGATAATAGAATCCTGATACTTTTCCACCAATAATCTAAATGCGTCAACATCCCCTCCAAGAACCTGCGCTATGGTTTGGTTTTCATTCACTGTTAAGCAAAACCTGCTCGACTGCAACTCTGGTACTATCCATCAGGTTATACAACCGGCATCTGAAAAAGTTCCACATAGTTAATATGGAATTGAAACCCGACCAAAAAATTTTCCCCTATACAATCCAACCCGTTGTGCATAGCCACGGGCATCTCAAACCAAATAGAGTGGGGTAAGTCACACCTTTATTGTTGGGTACAAAGTGGCGGGCGATATCAATTAAAAACTGTCAATTTGAAAGCTGCTGACTTTGCTCTCTGGCTTTTCTGACGGCAGCGGCAATCAGGGAGCCGAATTTAGCTTCTGCGAGGACTTTTAGTGCGGCTTCGGTAGTTCCGCCAGGAGAAGTAACCTTCTGACGAAGAACGGCGGGATCTTCACCACTTTTATCAGCCTCAACCGCAAGCATACCGGCACCTTTGGCGGTCTGCAGAACCAGTTCTTTGGCTATTTCCTCAGATAGACCTAATTCAACCCCTGTCTTTATCATCTCCTCCATCAGGAGAAAATAATAAGCGGGGCCGCTGCCGCTCACCGCTGTCACCGCATCCATTAAATCCTCATCATCAATTACAATCGCCTTACCTACTGATGAGAAAATCGATTTTGCCTTTTCCAGCATTGGTTTTGCTCTCTGGTTGGCGAATAGTGCGCTGGCTCCCTCGCCAATCAAAGCAGGAGTGTTGGGCATAACACGAACTATCCCGATATCACCCAGCACGGCAGCGATACCGGCGACCCTTTTCCCTGCTACGATAGATATGACCAAAGAGTCTTTCTTTACGGCGCCTTTTATACTATTTAGTGCATCAGGCAGGTTCTGGGGCTTGACACTTAGAACAAGCGTTTCTACGTTCGCTGCCAGCTCGGCATTACTCTGCACAGGAGTGACACTATATTTTTTTGCAAGGGACTTCAGGCATTCTGCCCTGATGTCACTTATAAAAACGTCGGCGGGTGCATAAACCTCTGCGGTTATTATGCCCTTTATCAGGGCCTCAGCCATATTTCCGCTACCTATAAAGCCGATTCTGTCCACTTGTTTCTCCTTGTTAAAATTAATCCTTAATCTATAATCTCATCAGTAATTTCTATAACTAAATATAAAACTAATTGAGGAGACGAGCAATGCAAAAACAGGTCAAATACGAACAGGCCATCAAAACCAAATATCCTGAGCAGGTCGTAATAGCCATCGCCAAAGACAAAAAGGGTAAGGCCAATCCTGTTACACTCGGCTGGACAATGATTGCATCCTACGAGCCGCTGATGATGGCGATAGCGGTGGCCAGGACGCATTACTCAATTAAGACCATCCGATACTCGAAGTGTTTTACCATTGCGTTCCCATCCTCGCAGATGGCTGATGCGGCTTTATTTTTCGGCTCAAAATCCGGCCGCGACACCGACAAATTCGCCCAATTCGATTGCAAAACGCTGCCTGCCAAAAAAATTGACTCAGTGCTTTTAGCCGATGCTGTGGCCAATTTTGAATGCACGCTCGAAGCGCAAATCTCTGCCGGCGACCACATAATCTTTGTTGGAAAAGTCGTTGCCTCACACATCAACACCAAGCCGAAAAAGCGGTTATACACCGTCGGCCCCGGCCATAAATTAGGCCCAGTTTCATAAAAAAGATGGAACTTTTTCCGCAACCTGCCCGACTTTTATTATAGGATTATGCAGAAAAGCCGGGCCCAAATATATGACGAATTGCTTGTCCTGAAGTGCCAGCAAGGAAACAGGGACGCATTTGACGAGCTTGTCACCAGATGGCAAAAACGCCTCTGGCTCTACGCCTTCCAGGTAATCAGGTTCGAATCAGCCGCCTGGGACATTGTTCAGGAAACCTGGCTTGCAATTATAAAAGGCCTTAATAAGCTCAGCGACGTAGCAGTTTTCCCTCGATGGGTCTTTAAGATATTGAACAACAAATGCGCTGATTGGCTTCGTAAGCAGCAAATACAGTCCAGGGTAAACAACCAGCATAGAAATCACACGCACATAGACGAAAGACCGACCAGTAACGATGAACAAAGCGAATTTCTCCAAGCTGCCATTGCAAGGCTCTCAGCCAACCAACGGGCTCTTCTTACGCTGCGGTATCAGCAGGGCTTCGATATAAGCGAAATAGCTGAAATTCTTGGTGTTCCCGAGGGGACGGTGAAATCTCGATTGCACCGCACTGTAACTGAATTACGTCAGTTAATGGGAGTAACCCATAATGAATGAGTTTGAAAAAACAATACAGGTAACCTTAAGCCAGACCGGCAAGTTCGACGCCGGCAAGGCAGAAACTTTGAGAAAGGAGATGGTACAAATGTTCGAAGGCAAATTGAAAAAGGTTAAGCTCTGGACGTGGGCATTCCTGCTAATAGATGGGATAATAATAGCTGGGGGGATAAGTAGCCTGCTTGTTAATTTGCTCATAACTAAAAACACCAACGCAATGATCATTTCAGCAGTTGTAGTGCTGATTGCCCACGAAGGTACGGTATTGATAAAACTTTGGTACTGGGTCCTCAACACTAAATACGGCGTGCTTAAGGAACTAAAGCAGTTGCAGCTTCAAATTGCAGAGCTGACAGGCAAGAACCCTTCTTCTGAAAATTAGGTGGCTAATGGCTTAAGCTTTTCTATACTCACGTCATAGTTTTTTGGTAGTTCCTGACAGGCAAAGAACTTTTTAAGGAAGAAGCCAGATGAAAGGACTGATTAACTGGTTAACTGTAGTAGCTGTCGGCTTTGTTCTGATGGCTTTTTCTTATTTTAATTATCAGCACCAACCATTCTCTAATCCGTGGAAATATGCTTTTATGTATATCGGCAAGGCCGACCCAAATTCGGAAGCTGAAGGGCTGGAATATACCGAAAGACCAATCCGCCTTTTGCCAATGTCCGGTCGGGCGCAGAATTTTGCGATGTTGGCTCACAGTTTCGGCCCACATATTGAGAAATCTTATCGCGTTTGTTTCCAGGAAAAACTCATTCTTTATCCTGATATTTTGTCTGACGCTACATCCGGGATGCTTGAATGGGGACGCTTTCCTTCGCCCGATGCCAACGAGGTGGTCGCCGGAAACTTTACAAAGAATAAAGATAATGTCACCGTTAACGGCCACAAATTTTACGTGGTGGGACAATTTAAGAAAGAGGTTCGGCTCTTTGTAGATAGCTACCTTTTTAGCGATAGTTCCGCAGCGGGCGAATTGTTTAGCTCCCAAAATGAAGCCGTCCAAAATGCATATATTCTTCAATTGCCAAAAGAGCAATTGAGCGATTCAAAAGTTCGCGAACAACTTGAAAAGGCCTTTCCAAAGTCGCAATTTGCCACGTACGCCCCGCTGATTCGGACAGAGAAGGTCCCCTTTTTTCTCTATATTCTGGGAATGGCGATTCTTTTTATGAGTGGTTCTGTTTTTCTTTTTAAGGTCTATTGTTTTCTGGCTGAAAGGATTGTCAATAATTGGCTTCGGTTGCCTTTGCTGGAGATTAGCAAATACAAGCATCTTTTCCTTGCTTTGCATTTTATTTACTTTGGGGTCGCTATTCTATTTATGCTTGTAGCTTACTATCTGCCGGAGCTTCAGGTCTGCTTATTGGCAGGGATAAAGTCTCAGGTAACTGATGGTTCAGGCCCTCTTGCCATAGCGGGTAAGGCCTATATGAGCAAAAATATCCTAATAGCTGCCGTAACCACATTTGCGATTAATTTTTTCCTTGGGTCTATGGCATATATTACTATCCCATCTGTAATCATTCCAGGTGTGGGCGCTTTGGCTGCTGCTTTCAGGGCTGTGATGTGGGGGCTTCTACTGGCTCCAACTTTTGATACGCTCTCCGGAGCGATGCTTCCGCACAGTTTCACTCTGCTAATTGAAGGCGAGGCCTACATTATAGCGGCGTTCTTTGGCGTGCTTGTTTTGGTTTATCTTTTCCGCAAGGTCGAAGGCCCGAGCATACCAGGTCGATATGGCAAAGCACTGCTAATGAATCTCAGAGGTAATGTGCTGGTGGCAATTGTCCTGGCGACAGCAGCCATTTACGAGGCAATTGAGGTCATATTTAGCATGCTATAACTGGGAGCTTCAAGATTAGCCGGTCAGCAGCTCAAACTCCTCTATACTCAGTGATTGCCTCAACTTCTGCAAAGCAATCAGTTCAATCTGGCGAACTCTTTCCTTACTTAGGCTCAGGTCTTCGCCGATTTGCTTGAGGGTCTTTGTCTTCTTTTTCACCGGCGAGCCGAGCAGGCCAAAATGATTTAAGATTATATACTGCTCACGTTCATCAAGATTGTTGCTAATAACGTGCACCAGGTTCTGGCGGGCCTTCTCGACCCGTAAGAGGTGGGTGACGTCTGACGCTGCTGCTGTCCGCAAATCGCGTTCGACATTTGCCAGGGAAGCCGCCGCTGCTTTGTCGGGTCGAGTGGTCCCAGCAGGAATCTTGCGGGCGTAGTTTTTCGTTATGGCCCAGGAGACATGACCGCCGAATCGGTAACCCTTCGTGTAATCGAATTTCTCGACCTCCTCTACCAGAGAAAGATTTCCCCTGCTGATGAGGTCCATTAAACTTGCGCCGGCGCCGGCGTGTTTAATTGCAATGCTGACAACAAGTCGCAGATTTGCTTCAATTATCATTTTCTTGATGCTCTCTGCCTCGGCTAAATAGTCTTCTATTTGTTTTAGCAGTGCGCTTGAAATGCGATTTGGTCTTATTTCGGCTCTGGCTTTGCAGGCCAGGAATTTGAGGTAATTGTATCTGCGGAACAGCTCAACCTCGCGATCTCTATTGAGCACGGGGGTATCCTTCAACGTTTGTAAGTAGTCCGGCAGCAGCGATGTGCCGGCTAATTCAAACGGCTCAGTACGCTTGCCCGCCTTCGGCAGAAGCTCCCTTGCACTGCTAACCGGCTTTTCAAGAATCTTCTCCTTCACATCTTCCTGGAGAAATTCGTTGCTGGCGACAAACTCGATTTTTTTAGCCAGAAGCTCCTTCGCCCTTCGTTGGTTTATAATCCGATATACCGAGCTTTTACTGCGATTGAATCGTTTCATTAAATCTTTTGTGTTCCAACCTTGTTTGAACAGCTTGTAGATTTCGGCAGCATGCGCGGGGTCAATTACCCCTGCCGGTCTGGTGAAAACGGGTTTATCCGGATTGGCCTTTTCATAATTCAAGATTGTATATCTGACCGTCTCGTGGACCTTGCCGATTTGGGCCGCTATCTTACCTATAATCTGATACCTGGAGAGGCTCGTGCTATTCGCAAGTTTGACGGCCTGCTTTATAATCTGCCGCTTTTGCTTATCTGTCAGGCGAGTAAAACTTTTTGCTTTGTCGATAAAATTTGGGTTTGCCTTAAGGAATCTGTCTACGGCAGACTGCAAAAAACCAAAGCGTTTTACGCCATCATTAAAAATAAACTTTCGTGCGATTAAACTCCGCTTTCGCCAGCGATGGATTGTTTTTGTTGAAACGCCTAAAGAAGCCGCAAGCTGCTCAATAGAATAAACCTTTTCATTTTGTTCGGCAGCAAGACCGGCAACCTGACTACTCAACCTGGAGATGAAAACCCGCAAATCTTCCAGTAACTCCTCGCCTTTTATAAGTTGCTGCTCGATTGCACCTTTCGAGTGAAACCCTGTTATATGGAAGTGCACGAAATCGAAGGGATATTCCTTGTCTTTGTCGATGATTGCATAAAGTTTCTCGGCTGCGTCGAGCTGCTTCTGGCGCGACTTTCGGGGCGTAAATCGAAGCTGCATCAACAATTCCACGAGATTGCGATTTTTTATTTGTCGCATCGTTTCGTATATCGTATTGTGTCGTGCGTATAACCTGCCGTAAAACGGCAGGCTAAATACTAATTCCTATCCTTCAACGCCATTCTGCATTCTGAATTTCCAATTCTATTTTCCCACTATGACCAAGTGTCCATTTTACCAGATTTTGTTTTTAAAAGCAGCTTTTTTTGGGTTTTATTTTTCTTTTTAACCAATGATTTGGCCTGTTATGATATGAGGCGGATTTGTTAGGGTGGGATTGGTGATATGATGACATATAGAATATTGATTTTGTTTTTAATGGTCTTGCAGGTAGCTCTGTGGGCATCCGGCTGCGGGAGTTACGTTTGTTCGGCTCAGGGACGAAACGAACTTCCGCCTGGTTATGTTCAGGGTGATGTGGCGAGTTATTCTTATGTGCCGATTCGGCACTGGAGCCCGGAGCAGGGTATTGGCGTCTTGCCGTATCTCTTTGAATACAACCTGATGATGCACAAGGATGGGACGCCCCTGGAGTATTTTCATAAAGAGAACATTCGCCGCATTGACATTGCCAGTCAGTGGTCCACCGCCATTATGCTTTAGCCGAGACATTCGGAATATCTCGATGAAATTATCAACCTGATGATGCACTGTTTCAAACACCGTCAATTAATAATTCTTGCGGATTATCATAGCGGCGACATTGCTACGGCTTATGAGAAGGTCAGAAGTATTCTCGATAAGCTCTGGCAAAATCGTGAGAAGATGTTGACCAGTCCTGAGGGTGACCGGGTGACTGGCCGGCAGCTCATCAATAACATTCTGGCGGTCAAACTCGGTGATGAAGGCGAGTGTGGTTTGGGCACGAGCGGCCTTGAAAAAGTTTATGCCGATTTCAACCAGAAAGTGCGATGCCGGGAGAGGGACGGTGAAAGACCATTCAGGCATATCAGGGGCTGGTATAATATGAGCAGCTACGTTGCCCTTAACTACGATGGATGTTATGCAGCCAGCCAGGAGGACGCAGAGAAACACGGCAGGGTCAAGCTACCGCCGAACACCCAGTGCATCGGCGTGGACGTTTATCACTATTTGGGGCACAAGTGGAGCCCCTTTGACCCGGCGGATTTGTCCGTTTCACGCGAGAAAGTCCGTGCCCATTCACGCGAGTGGCAACGGCTGCGGATCCGCTACTATCCTGAGGGACTGAAGGTCCGCATCTGCCGCAACAGCCACGACCCGAATACCTGGATACCCGAATGCTGGAATGATACGCATGCACTGCTGCAGGCTATTGAACTGGCTGGTGCCAAGGAAGCGATGATGTGGTTTATCGGCAACACAGGGCAGATCGACAGCACTATCTCCAAGGATATCGTAACTTATACCACGCCCATCAAGACAATGGAAGGTTTTTATGAAAATATCAAGGCCGGTCCGTGGGTGGCTCTGGCCTGGTGGATGTTTGGCAACTTCAAGGACACGCACGGCGGGCTTGAGTATTATGATAGGACGCTAATGCATTATGCGCCCGAGCATCCCGAAGGGATACCTTACCCGGGGGAAATGCTCGATTATTGGCATAGCGAATATGTCGCTTCAAAAATGCGGATGTTTGAGGATGTGGTGTATAATCAATTCGGATATTTGAATCCGATGAAGAACTGATTGACGACTTTTTTGTTTTATAAGTTTTCAGGCGACCAGTTTTTTGGCCACATCGACAGCGGAAGCGGCATCTGGGGCATAGCCATCAGCCCCGATCTTGCTGGCGTAACTCTGCGTTACGGGTGCACCACCTATCATAACCTTAGCCAGGATGCCAGCCGCCTTGAGGGCTTTTAGAGTTTTCTCCATACTCGGCATCGTTGTAGTCAAAAGTGCGCTCATACCAATCAACTGTACGCCTGTTGCCTTGGCCCGCTCGATAAATTTCTCTGGTTTGACATCAACGCCGAGGTCAATAACTTCAAACCCTGCCCCTTTGAGCATCATTGCAACCAAATTTTTGCCAATATCATGCAGGTCGCCCTGCACCGTTCCTATCATAAACTTTCCAATCGGTTTGACGCCTGCCCTGGCGAGTTCCGGTTCGAGAACCTCCATAGCCATCTTCATTGCTCTGGCAGCAATAAGCACCTCAGGTATATAAACCTCATTTTTTTTGAAGCGGGCGCCAATAATATCCATACCTGCAATTAATCCATCGTAGAGAACATTTTTGGCTGGTGTGCCTTTTTTAAGAGCCGTCTTTGTAATTTCTACCGCAGCAGCCTGGTCACCCTTGATAACTGCGTCGGCTAATGCTTTCAAATCTGCCATTTTGCCTCACCTCAATAAAACGACCCAATCTTTCTCTCTTTACTTTTCACACGGGTGGAACTATACATTATTAAGCGGTCTAAAACAAGTACTAAACGGAACTTTTTAGAAAAGCGGGTTGTAGCAAGTTTTCTTAATAAATATTCTGGCATTTTTGCGATATTTTTGCTATTAATTACTTTTTTGTGCAAGGAAGAACTGTTTTTAGTGAGAGTATGTATGTTTGCAGTCATAAGCGATATTCATTCGAACTTAGAGGCCTTGACGGCTGTTTTAGCCGACATTGAAAGCCGAGGCATAGAAACGATTTATTGCCTTGGGGATGTGGTTGGCTACGGTCCAAACCCTAAAGAGTGCCTCAACCTGATTATAGATAAGAGCCAGTGGTGTGTTCTGGGCAATCACGACTATGCGGTTTTTTATGAGCCGACGAATTTTAACTACGCAGCAGAGCAGGCAAGCTTCTGGACGCGGGAAGTTCTGGAAACCGAAGGAGAAAAACAGCAAGGCGACAGACGCTGGAGCTTTTTGGGTCAGATGCCGATGCGGCAGACGCTCAAGACAAAACTGGGAACGAACGCAGCGGTGATAGATTTTGTCCATGCTTCGCCCCGAAGGCCAGTTAATGAATACATCTTTCCTGACGATGTTTACAACAATCCTTTGAAGGTTCGGCTGCTTTTCGAGCGTGTCAAACACATCTGCTTTGTGGGCCATACGCATATGCCGGGGGTATTTCTTGACGAGCCGGACTTCTATCTACCATCCGAGCTTGGCAATATTTATCCGATTGTCGAGGACGAAAAAGCGATTATCAATATCGGCTCCGTCGGGCAGCCCAGAGACAAGGATAACCGGGCAAGCTATGTGTATGTAAATGAAAATAAGGTGCATTTTGTGCGGATTGAATACGATTTTGAAACCACTATGAAAAAGATACTCGCAATCGAGAAATTAGATAACTTTCACGCTGAGCGACTGCGAGACGGAAGATAAACCCGTTGCGCGTCGCTCGTGGCTCGTGAATCATATTTCGAAAAGAAAGGTTTATACAAAGCAATAAGTACCAGATTATGAAAAACATTTTATTTGTGATAATTACCGGGTTTGTTGTGTTCTGCGGGTGGCTTGCCCACCCAGCCTGCGGCGGTGATGCCAATAGTCCTACAAAAGAAACGCCACAGTTGAAGGCGGCTGATACAATTCGTTTTGGTGCTGATAATGCACTTGAACGAAGCGTTACGCTCGGGTCGGTGGACCCAAAAAGTGGCTATAAGTTCCGCGTGGAGTTAAGCTCCAGAGGCGCTGGTATCAGGAAAGCTTCTCTTAGTGAGTACGATGATGGCAACTATAAAAACCCACAGCCATTGGTAATTCTTTCACCTGTGCAAGAAAAAGACGGTAGTGAAGTTCTGGCAATGGCTAATGGGAGTTTTATATTTGTTGGACCGCAGTTGCAACTGCCTTTAGACAGACTTCACTGGAAGGGCTTTGATGTTGAGAAAGGAGCGGATGGTTTGCAGACTGCTCGCTTTGAGGCAATTATAAAAGATGAGAATACGGGCTCGCCGGCGATAAAGCTTACTAAGACCTATAAGGTTACTCCAGACAGCTACCTTCTGGATTGCCAGCTTACAATTGAAAATCTCACGGATACTGAGCAAAAGGTGCAACTTAATTTTGTTGGGCCGGTGGGGATTGGCCCAGAGGGAGTTGGAACAGATACAAGAAAGGTCGTAGCAGGATTTAGAGATTCGCAGGGGCAGCCCGCCGAAGGCGGGTCTGAGCAAGCTGGCCTTCGGCCAGTTGTCAGCGTAAGATTTGATATCAAAAAGCTCAACAAGGCAAAGAGCGTTGAAGACAGGCAGTTGGTAAGAGGAGGCGCAGGATTTCTCTGGGGCGCCATAGTCAATAAGTATTTTGCGGCAATAGTTGTACCTGTTGCGGATGAGGGTAAGGATTACTGCGACTGGGTGACAGACAAAACAGGCCGATTCTACAATCCTGACGGAGACAGCAGGGCCGATAGCGGTGACGAGACGATAGGATTGGATTTGAGAACTGCGTCAACAACCCTCGCTTCAGCCGGTCAAGGCGACAGCTCAAAGACATATAGTTTCAATCTCTATCTTGGGCCGAAGGATAAGAGCTTGTTCGATAAAAACGAGCTATACCGGAAGCTGGAGTTTAAGCAGACGGTAGATTTTATGGCCTGCTGCTGCCCGACAAGTATTATCAACCCGCTGGCCTTTGGAATATTAGCGATAATGAAATGGATGTATGGCTTTATCGGTAATTACGGGGTAGTGATTATCATATTTGTGTTTCTGGTTCGGCTGGCTATGCATCCGATTACCAAGATGAGCCAAGTTTCGATGAACAAGTTCAGCAAACTCGCTCCGAAGGCCGAGGAGATAAAGAAAAAATATGCCGACAACAAAGCGGAATTGAATAAGCAGTTGATGTCCCTTTATCGGGAGCAGGGTGCCTCGCCGATTATGGGTTTTCTACCGATGATGGTACAGATGCCGATATGGATTGCACTGTATAGCGCGATATACGCAAGTATTGAACTGCGTGGGAGGCCTTTTTTGCCGTTCTGGATTACTGACCTTTCGGCCCCGGATGCAGTGGTCAGGTTTTCGACGGTTACTGTACCGTTATTTGGCTGGAAGATTAATTCGCTTAATCTTTTGCCGATTATGATGGGCGTGGCGTTTTACCTGCAGCAGAAACTGACCCCTTCGCAGGCACCAACAGCGGCAAGTCCGCAGGCGGCTCAGCAGCAGAAAATGATGATGGTAATGATGACGCTACTATTTCCGCTGATGTTATACC
>Ga0315280_10006776_pt1 | contig 15653 bp, 11 predicted proteins | sample YL17G06_40_MG_FD_203697 | JGI IMG/M metagenome (GOLD analysis project Ga0315280, IMG submission 203697) | Sediment microbial communities from Yellowstone Lake, YNP, Wyoming, USA - YL17G06_40 | ecosystem: Environmental > Aquatic > Freshwater > Lake > Sediment | place: USA: Wyoming | collected... | reverse complement strand
TCCACAAGAAACAGTCCCACTCCACGGCCGGCATTTGCGTAACCAGAAGGTGAGTGGCATCCGGCAGCAGCGTGACCTTCTGATCCGCCCGGTATTGCAGACGGGGGTTATCACAGACCGGGACCGCCACGACGTTCAGGTCTTCGGCCAAGGTGACCGCCGCGTCGGGCGTCTGATGGAGGTGCTCATCCCCGCTGTCCCAGCCCAGAGCAGGCAGATCGACGAGGCGGCGCAGCACGTAAGTCTTCTCCACGATTTGCCCGGCCTCGATGAAGATCGAGTCGTGCGCCGTCGTGTAAGCCGGGCCATGGGCAATGTCGATCTGCGCCTCGCCCGAGGGCACGTCGATGCTGAAGCTGCCGTCGACGTAAAACCAGTCGCCCGCAATCGGCTGCGTGCCCCGGTACACGGCCCTCTGCCGCGTGGAATGGCCGGGCGGGAGCAGCCAGCGGCCGGCGGAATCGCGCAAGTGGACGCGCGCCGGCAGCGAGCGGCCCGATTCGTCGGTCACTCTGACCTTGAGCGTTCCGGTCCGCTGCGGTTGCGCAAGCGCGGGACCCGCCAGCAGCAACGCAAGGCAAAACGCCGCGATGAGTCTGATCCACCCGTCACGATAAAGCTGCGCGGTCATCATAGTCAGGCCCTCTCTGGTCAACGGTATTCAACAGAAGGCGGGGCGGCGTGTCAATGGCGGGGCCGGCCGGGTCGGGCACCATCCGTGACCGCCCTTCGGGCGGTGCCCGGGCCGCGCAGGCCGGGTGGATTACCGCCGCTCGCGCCACACGTTCCACGCCGTCCGGACAAGGCCCGGAGCCGAGTGGGCCAGGTACGAGAACCAGCTTCGATACGGGAGTTGGTTGTCGGGGACCGCTTCCATGGCGATTGCCCGCTGCCGATCGCAGGCCAGCGCGCACAGCCCGCACCCAATGCAGCGCTCGCGCAGGTACTGCTGCGTCTTCTGCCGGACGTCCACGGCGATCGCCCCCATCGGGCAGGTCTTGGCGCAGTTGCCGCAGAAAGTGCACTTGGCGCCGTCGAACTGAGGGCGGAAATGGGGCGGCGCGAACAGGCCCGGCACGTTGAACTCGTTCACCATGCGCATCGCGTGACAGCAGCAGCCGCAACACGAGCAGGATGCCTGCCCCCTGGTCGCCTCGACGTTCATCACCCACGTGACCAGCCCGTGTGACTCCGCCTCCCGCTTGATCTGGAGCACGTCCTTGCGGCCCACCGGGCGAAGCCAGCCGTCGTGAATGCCTTGCTCGGCCCACTGGCCCATGACCGTGCAGTTTTCCACGGGCTTGTCGCAGGCGCGGCCCAAGGCCCTCATCGACGTGCGGCACTGGCACTGCCCGATGCCGAACACGTCGAAGCGGTCCAGGAGCGGCTCGAGCTTGTCCGAGGGGAGGGCCGCCGGAGGGGCCTCGATCGCCTGGTGTACGGGCAGGAAGCGGACCATTTTGGTCGGCCCCTCTCGGTAATCGACGCTGTAGCCCGTCTCGTAGAGGGCCTCAAACAGCTCGATGAAGCGACGGTGCCACGGCGACAGCGCATCCGGCGACTCGCCGATCAGGACCATCTCGAAGATTCCGGGCATGATAGGCTGGAGGCGGTATCGCTTCTCCCCTTCCGGGCCGCTGGCGGCGATCGCCCGCTTCTCGACCGACAGGCGCCGCAAGATCGGCTCGACCTGGTCCAGCGGGCGGTGCTCGGCCCGGGCCAGATCCGCCGCGCTCAGGCCGCGGAACTGCCCGAGGTGCCGCACCAAGCCGGCCTCTTCCTCGGTAAAGAGGTGCAGCACAAACTCTACAAGCTCGTCGCAGATCGGCGGCCCCATCAATAGCGGGCTGGACAGCTTCTTGGCGACTTCCAGGTACACCGCCGGCACGCCGCGGAAGTCGCTCAGCCTCTTCGGCTGCACGCTCTTCGGCCGCGGTTCGGCCGGGCCGATGATGTGCTTCTTGACCTCGATCACCTTGCGGTGAGAACTACCGTCCGTCATCCGACTTTTCCTTATGGGGTTACGGATAGGTCCGCAAAGTAGCCCGGGCACTCCGTGACCGGGGCTGCGGGTCACGGAGTGCCCGCCTACTTTGGGTCGGGTGCCATGCCCACGCTTGTCGTGGGCATGATCGAGCCCCGCATGGCGACGCAAGCGTCGCCATGGCGCCGGTCAAATCGGGTGCGTGGGCCCACTCGTCATAGCGAAAGCAAATAGGCAACTAAATCCTCGATCTCTTCCGGCATGAGCGAGTTGGCCTGTCCGTGCTTGCCGCCGGGATCGTCCTTGGTTAGGGCATCCTTGAGCGTCGCCGAGCGGCCGTCGTGGAAGTACGGGGCGGTCCGGTAGACCTCCACCAGCGAAGGCGTGTCGTAGCGGCCGTCGGGCTCCAGCGGCGTGAGGATGCCCACGTTATGCACCTTCTGATCCGTGAAATAGGGCGCGGGGTGGCAACCGGCGCAGCCCGCCTTGTCCTCGAACAGGGCCTTGCCGCGGGCGGCGGCCGCGGCCAGTTGCGGGGCCAGCGGGTTTCGCTCGGGCTGGAGCGATTCCACATAAGCCAACAAGTCCTCTACATCGCCCGACTTGGGCACGGTCAAGTGGCTGCCGGTCACGCCGGTCCTCATGCACTCGCGCGGGTCGGGCCGAGTGGCCCGGCGGTTGTGGGGCGAGGTGTGCTGCATGTACACGAGGCTGATTACGTCCTTGCCGTTGCCGACATCGTCGCGAAGGAAGTCCCAGGGCAGCCCATCCACGCGCCCGTCCGGATGACAACTCGCACAACTGTGCCAGCGCTGGAAGCAGCGGGTGGCATCGTGGAAATAGTTCTCGCCTCGCCGGGCGGCGTCGGCGGGCGGTTGCGGCCCGACGGCGATGGTTCCGGCCGCCAACATTTCGGGAGGGCCGGGCTCGGGAGGGCGAGGCTCCTGCCGAGCCAGACTCTTCGTCGCCAGACTTGCGTTTTTGCGCGGCTCGGCACGAGCCTCGCCCTCCCGTAGTCGCGATACGCCGTTTACGTTCAAGACGCCGATCGTGCCGGAGAAGTAGTTGGCCGCGTAGAGCCGCCGGCCGTCGGGCGAGAGGGCCATGCCGCGCGGGCCCTTGCCGCCGCTGGGCGTGCGGCGGATCGCGCCGGCAAGGTAGAGGGCCGTCAGGTCGTTGGGCAACTGGGCGATCGCGGCGCGGTCTCTGCTGATCCGCACCCAGATGTTGTCCCTCATGCCGTCCTTGAGTCTCGCCAAATCGGCCGGCACCTTGCCGTCGAGCAGATCGTGGACGCGGCCGATCTCGATGGTCGAGACCTCGTGGACGCCGGAGTGCGAGACCCATAGCCGACGGCCGTCGGGCGACACGACGATGGCCCAAGGATCGGCGGCCCCGGCGGAAAGATCGTCCAAGAGCAGCGTGGCCGCGATCTTGCCCGCGGACAGGTCGAGGATCGTCAGTGCATACGTGTGGACCCAGCCGTGGTCCAACTGACTGATCGGGAGATTGAAGCGGCCCAAGGTATGGACGACGTATGCCCAGCGGCCGTCCGGGCTGGTCGCCACGCCGGTCGCGACCGTCGAGCCGGGGGGCAGCTTCAGCCTGGCCGTCCGCTTCAGCGAGGCGGCGTCGAGGATCGTCACCTCGGCGGCGATCGTGGGGTCGGTGCCCGCGCCCTCCGGGAGCATGTTGGCCACCACGAGCCGGCCCTGGTCCGCCGTGAGCGCCAGGCCGTCCGGCTCGCGGCCCACGCGAGTCCGCTTGATTTCCTTGCCGGCCGCAAGATCGACCATCGAGACGGTGTGATCCCTGCGGTTGCAGGTATAGAGCCGATGGGACGTCTCGGCCAGGGCGACCGCCACCGGCCAGAAGTCAACCGGGATTCGCTTGGCCACCTTGCCGGCCGCCGTGTCGATGAGCGCTACCGCGTGGGCCTTGCGCTCGGCGACGTAAAGCGTTCGGCCGTCGGGCGAAAGGGCCAGCCCGTGGGGCTCGCCAGGAATCGGGATCTCGCGGAGCGGTTTGCCGGTCGTCAGGTCGATCACGACGACGCAGTGGGCCGTCTTGTCCGAAGCGTAGAGCCGCTTCCCATCCGGCGAAACGGCGACGGCAAGGGGCGACCGGTACACCGGCCGCGCCGCCGCAACGCCGGCCGCCGCTACGGCAATGATCGCCACCAGTACAGGCAGTCTCTTCATCGGTGTCGTTCTCATTTGGGGTGTCTCGGCGATCTGAAGTCGCTGGTACTCCATAGGTTAAGCGAAGCGGCGACCGACGTCCAGGATTTGGATACATGGCAAATATTGACAGTTTCTGCCATAACCGGTATCCTTACTCAATAGAGTACCTGGAGGTGTGGTACCATGACGACGCTGAACATTTCGCTCCCTGACTCCATGCGGGCCTTCATTGACGAGCAAGTGGCACAAGGGGGTTACAGCACGGCCAGCGAGTACGTCCGGCAACTGGTCCGCGAGGACCAGAAGCGCGTGACCGAGAAGCGCCTGGAGGCCCTTCTCCTTGAAGGTCTCCAATCGGGTGATGCCGTGGAGGTTTCCGATGCATGGTGGGAGCGGAAGAAAGCCGATCTTGTGGCGCGGCTCCAACAAGACAGTAAACCATGACGAAGCGGGTCGCGATTCGTCCAAGGGCCGACCGGGATCTCGATCAGCATTTCGCATACATTGCGAAACACAAATCATCCGCGGCAGAGCGATTTCTACTCGCGGCCAAGGAGACCTTGGATCGGCTGGCTGCCATGCCCGAACTCGGAGGCCCTTGGGGATTCGCAGATCCCAGACTCGCCGAGATACGCGTATGGCAAATCTCGGGCTTCGAGAACTACCTCGTCTTTTACCGGCCGGTTGAAAGCGGCATCGAGGTGGTGCGCATTTTGCACGGGGCTCGCGATATCGGCGCCATCTTCGACCGCGAGGAGTGAGACTCGATCGGAGTCGCCTCTGGTGCGAGGGAATCGCCAGGAACAGCTTCGGGCCTATACTTCATGGTCGGCCGGTGCCCGAATGGCCAGGCTCAGGTAGCGGCCGTCCAGGAAGAACATGAGACGCTCGGCGAGCCACTGGTCGAGGATGCGGCGGAGGGCTGGTTCGTCGGGCCGGGTGCCAGCCGGATCTCGGGCAGAATCGTCAGCAGCCAGCTTCACGATGTCCTTGAGCGGTCGCCCGGTGTCGCAGAAGAGATAGATCTGCCGCTCCAGGCCGGTCAACCGATGCTGAAAAGCCGAGGCGCAGGCGCGCGTGTCGGTGATGATCAGCACGCCGTCGGGCCGGTCCCAATAGCGGAGCGTCACCGTCCCGCTCAGTTCCCGCCAGGTCTCCGCGGCTGCCAGGGCCGGCGCAGCGTAGTCCAGCGGATTGCGCCCGTCGGCATAATCGTACTCGTAATAGTAGGCCAACTCAGCCAGCGACTCATCGGGAAACGGATAGACGTAACGGAAGGCCCGGTTCGGCCGCGGATTGGCAATGCCGTACCGGTCCGGGTCTTCAAAATAGGGCGAGAAGCGGTCCAGGCGCACGCGGCCGACGGCCAGCGGCGGGGCTAGATGATAAAGCCACGGCAGCAGCTCCGCCAACGTGGCATAGTCGGCCGGGTCCTCGCCGGGGAAGCCGTAGAGCAGGTTCCATTTGACTTCGATTCCCGCCTCGGAGAACCACTTGAGCGTCTGCAGGTTCTGGAGGGCGCTGGCGCCTTTGCCCGCGAGCTTGAGCACGGGCGTCGCAAAGGTCTCGATCCCCAACTGGGCCGCGCCCGGGCCGGCCTCCAGAAGCGAATCGACCTGGCGCCGCGTGAGATTGGTCTTCATCTCATAGACGAACGCCAGATCCACGGGCGTGGGGGCAGGTTGGCAACCTGCCCCACACAACCGCGCTTCGCGGAGCATCGGCAGGAGCGTCTCGAAGTAGCGGTGGTCGAGGATGTTGTCGGACGAGCAGGCCCGGTGGACGTCGTAGCGGTCGACCAGGTGCCGCAGCTCCTCGATCGCCCGCTTCGGGCTCTTGCTGCGAAAGGCCAGCGTGCTGCCGTTCAGCCCGCAGAACTTGCAGTGGTGCTTTTCGCCCCACCAGCAGCCGCGGGAGGTCTCGAAGAACAGGAGCGGATCGATCTGGGCGGCCAGCGGGCTCGCCCTGAGCCGCGCGAAGTAGTCGTCGAAATCGGGATACGGCAGCGCGTCCAGGTCGCGGACCGTGAACGTCTCCGGATCGCATAAAGCCGCGACCGGCGGTCGCGCCTCGGATTCAGAAGACTTTCGAAGTCTTGGAGACTTCGGAAGTCTATTGTCGGGCAACTCCGAAACCCCAGGGGTTGCAACCCCTGGGCTTTGAGAGCCCCGGGCGGCTGTGCCACGACAGAGCGAATCTCGTCCCACCACTCCCGGCAGCGAGCGAACCGGCCGGCCGGCCAGGATGTCCTTGACGACGGGCGGAAACGTCAGGTCGGCTTCGCCAAGAAAGACGTAGTCGAGCACGGGGAACTGCCGAAGAAGCTCCACGCCCATCGGCCCTTCGCAGGCCGCCCCGCCGAAGACGATCTTCACCTCCGGCCGGATCTGCTTAATCCGCCGTGCCAGGCAGACCGAGGGCATCGTCGGCTGGAAGGAGACCGCAAAGCCGACGATCGAATACCGCGGCCAGTCGATCGAGCGAATGCTCGCATCGAGGAACGGCTCCACGTGCTCCTCGGCCGATTGGTAGTCTTGCACGTCGGCGGCGGAAAGCCCGGGATCGGTGGTCAGCAGCACCTCGCGGAAGTAATCTTCGTCACTGGGGAGTTGCCCGCGGAAGTAGCCCTTGGCGAAAAGTCGCTCGCCGCCCAGCACAAACGCGAAGCAGTCGGCGATCCACGTGTAGCGTTCCAGCCCGATCCGCTCGGCGAAATCGAAGTTCAAATACGCCAGGTCGCAGGCGATGCCCCGCTGTGCCAATGCCGCCTTGAGCAAGCCGGGCCCGAGATTCGGCCAGCGGAGATTGGCGAACGGCATGTTGAGGATGAGGACGCGGGACATGGGCCGTGTTTCTTGGAGTCTCAGACTTTCGAAGTCTTGGAGACTTCGGAAGTCTTGGAGTAGTTGCCAAGCCGCGAGCGGCTTCGCGTGCCCATGCGCCGCATCCCCGGCGGGCCATTCTGCTGCTGATCTTCCGCCGCTTTCGGGCTGAGCCAATTGGAGACGAACGTCTCGAAGACCAGCAGGATCAGCACCGCCCAGAGGAAGTAACCCCAGAGATTCGTCCCTTCGTGGAGCATCTTGAAGGTGTCGGAGAGGTCCTCAGGGTTGTCGGCGAAGAGCACGTCGGTCGGCGCGAAGCGTCCCCTGAGGTCTTCCGGCTCCGCCTTCGTTGGGTCGGCCTCGCTTGGGTCCACGTTGACGGCAAACGCAACCTGGTTGGCCCCCGTCCCCGCCGAGGGCCGCATGGTATAGAAGCCGACGTCGTATGTGTCGGTATACGTAAGGACCTGGCCCGGATGTCCCGGTTCGGCCTTGGTCTTTAACTCATACAGCGTTCCAGACGGGGGAACCACCGCAACCCGCAGCGGGTTCCGCTCGTCGTCGAAGGGAAGGACCAGGGGCGAGCCCGCCAAGGCCATGCGCTCGGCCTGCTCGGTGCCGGCCAGCTCAAACGTCATCCGCACCAGGAGGGGCAGGAAAATGGTCTTTAGCGGCAAGTTGGTCCAGCCCACGTGCGCCCCGGTGCCCAGCATGATGACCGACCCGCGGCCGATCTTCCGCTGGGCGAGGAGCGGCTCGCCGGCCTCGTCCAGCCGGGCCAGCACCGACGCGCCCGCGGCCTTCGCGTCCATGCGCACGTATTTGTAGATGAGCGCCGACTGATAGAGCGGGTCCGGCTTGACCAGCGGGGCCAAGGCCCGATGCTTCTCGTCGAGGTAGCGGATATGCCAACTGTCGCGTCCCTCGGCGGCCTTGGCCGTGCGCACTTCCCGCAGCGGCGCGGGGAGCAATCGCCCTTGGGCCTTCTGGTCCATGGCGTTGTAGGCGTCCGGCTGGACGTTTTCGCCGCAGATCCAGAAGACGTGGCCGCCCCCCTCGACGTATTGGCGGAGCTTCTCCGCCACGTCGGCCTCCGGCGCCGGCAGGTTGACGCAGTAGATCACCGCGTAGTCTTGGAGTTTCGCCGTCGCCAGGTCTTTGGCCGTCAGCACTGACCCGCGGATCGCCCAGTTGGGGGAGTTGGCCGGCATCAGCGCTTGCTGGAGGTAGAAGCTCTCGTCCAAGTACGGGATTTCGTGGCGATGGGGCGTGACGATCGCAACCGGGATCCGCTGATTTACCTCCATCGTGAAGAACCGCCGGTCATCCAGCGGCGAGCCGTCCTGGCCCACCAGCCGGGCCTCGCAGCGGTGCAGCCCCCCGCTCTCGAAGCTGAATTGGAAGGCGTGCGTCTTCCGGGCGCCCGGTTCCATGGCGAGCACCGGGCTGGTGCCCTTCTGCTTGTCGTCTACATACAACTCCACCAGCCGTTGCTGCGCGCCGGGGCCGGCGTTAAACACCTCGACCGTGGCCTTGACCGGCACTCCGGCAACCGGCACCGCGGCCTCCAGGTCCACCTTCTGGATCGCCGCGTTCGGCTCGGGCTCGCGGGCGCAATCGACGATGACCACCGGGATCTTCCGGGCCTTGGCCTCCTCCTGGGTCTGCCCGTCCGTCGAGCCGTCCGCCGGTTCCTCGGGCGTTTTCTTCAGGCCGTCCCAGCAGTGCTTTTGCACGTCCGTGATGACGTAGATCACCTTGTTGGGGGCACCGGAGGCGGCCAGCGCCTTGCGGGCCTGCTCGACGCGCATGGCCAGATCGGCGCGCTCGTTGCTCACGGCGCACTGGTTGAACATGCGCAGGAAGCCGTCGCGGGAGGCTTCGAGCCGGCCTTGCTCGTCAAACGGTGGGCCGCCGGTCAGAAACAAGGCTGCCTGGTCGTTGGGGCCCAGCTCGCGGAGGATCTGGTTCACGGCTCCCCGGGCGGTCTCGAAACGCGGCCGCCCCTTGTCGGCCAGGGCCATGCTCGCGGAGTTGTCCAGGACGATCGCCACCGCCGAGGCCGCGCCCCGCCCCAACAGCGCGCTGAGCTGCGTGACCTTGATTTCCGACAGGCCCATCGCGATGAGCACCAGGGCCGCCGCCCTCAAGAGCATCAAGAGCACGTCCTGGATCCGCCGCCGGCGCCGCGTCTTCTCCACGCTCACGCGCAGGAAGCGGAGCGTGCTGAACGGCAGGTGCTTGGCCCGCTGACGGCTGATCATGTGCAGGATCACGGGGATCGCTGCCGCCAGGGCGGCCAGGAGAAACAGCGGGAACTCGGGGGGGGTCATAGTCGATTGCGCGTGGCCAGGTAACGGGAAAGCATGAAGTCGTAAGGGGTGGAGGTGTCGGCCAACACGTAGTCGATGTGGCTCTCCGCGCAGCCGCGGCGGTAGGTCTCGATGAACTGCTCGACCTGCTCGACGTACACGTCGCGGATCGAGGCCGGGTCCACCTGGATCCGCTCGTTGGTCTCCAGGTCGTGGAAGGCGACAAGAGCGCGGAACGGGAAATCGATCTCCGCCTTATCCAGCACGTGGAACACGATCACCTCGTGCCGCCGGTGCCGGAAATGGTGCAGGGCCCGCATCAGCTCATCCGGCTCGTCGTAGAGGTCGCTCACCAGCACGATCAGGCAGCGGCGATTGAAGCGGTTGGCCAGCTTGTGGAGCGTCTCGGCGATGCCGGTCTGTTGGCCCGGCTCGATCGCCTCCAGTTGCCGCATCATCTCGTTGAAGTGCCGCGGCGAGGTGCGGGCGGGCATGTCGAGGCGGATTTCGGTGTCGAAGGTGGTCAGCCCCACCGCGTCCTGCTGCCGCGTCATCAGGTAGGACAGGATCGCCGTCAAGTACGAGCCGTACTGGAGCTTGGTGAACCGGCCGTCGTAGCTGTAGCCCATGGATCCGCTCGTGTCCAGCAGGATCTGGACCCGCATGTTGGTCTCTTCCTCGTACTGCTTGATGTAGAGGCGCTCGGTGCGGGCCAACATCTTGTAGTCGAGGTGGCGGGGATCGTCGCCCGCGGTGTACTCGCGGTGCTCGGCGAATTCGACGCTGAAGCCTTTGTACGGGCTGGCGTGCAGCCCGCTGATCGAGCCCTCGACGACGCCGCGGGCCACCAGCGCCAGGTTCTTCACCCGCGCCAGGGCGGCCGGCTCGAGATACCGATATCCGCTATCACGACTCATCGAAACTGTCTCATTCCGCCCCCGGTGTGGCCACCGGGGGCTAACTGCCTACTGCCTTACCGCAACAGGAACCTCCGCCGCAAGAACCATTCCGTGCTCACCAAGACCACGAAGATCGCCCAGAACAGTCCCGCCGGGCGATAGAGGTCCGTCTTGTGAAGCTCCCTTTGCTGGCGCTGCGAGCGATCGAGCTGGTCAATCAGCGTCGAGGCGGTGCTCAGGTGGACGTAGCGCCCCCGGGTCTCCGCGGCAATCTGAGCCAGCATCTTGTCGTCCATGTCGAGCTTCTCGAACTCCAGGTTCGCGCGGCCCACTTCCGCCACGAGTTTGTCGCTGGTGAGCGTGACTTGACCCGCACGGGCCTCGACCACGACGTCATAGCGTCCGGGAATTCTCGGCTTGTACGTGCCGGCGTAGTGGCCGGCGGGGCCGGGGACGCTGGTCAAGGTGACTTCTTCGGCGGCCGTGGGCCCCTTGATTTTGGCCTTGACCTGGGCGCCCTGGCTCCCCTGGCCCTTCTCGTCACGGACGATCGCGGTGACCTGGATCGGCTCTTCCGACTCATAGAAACCCTTGTCGATGGCGGCCGTGATGCTGGCCTTCTCCTCCACCGGGCCGGATCGCCCGGCCAACCAGCGGATCATCTGGCCCCAAAACCTCAAGAACGGCGAATCCTGGCCGAGCACCAGCGGGCCCTGCTGCCACTTGCGCGTGGTGTCGCCGCAGAAGACGGCCGTGCGCCCTTTGTCCAGCGGCTGGACCGCCAGGACCGGCATCTCAGAGCCGGATTCCGCCTTTTCAGAGCCGGGCCGTGTCGGCCCGGTCTTTTTCCCCACGTCCGTCGGCTGTACCGCCAGGACGCTTGCGCCGGGCCGCGCCCGCTCGACCCGCGTGCAGCCGTCCAGCTCGGGCAGCCCGCTCTGCCTCGGGAGGCCGGCCTGGGTGCGGAAGAAATCGGCGATGTTGGCAAAGATCGGGTGGCGCACGCCGTCCGGGGTCAAAAGCGGCAGGAAGGGCTCCTCGACCTGCCCGATCTCGCGGCTCCCCAGAAGCACCGGCAGGACTTCGCCGATCGGCGTGCCGGCATACCCGCCGGGCCCGAGGGCATGGTATCCGCCAAGCATCACCAGCCCGCCGCCGTTGCGAATCCGCTGGACGATCCACTGTTGCTGCTGGGGCTTGAGATAGGTGCTGTCGAGGTCGCCGAGGATGAAGACATGGAACTTATTGAGCGTCTCCGCGTCGGAAGGGATGGTCTTCAGATCGAGCCCCTTGATGTTGGTCCGCGTCAGGAAGACGTTGGGCCGCGTCTGGATCAGGGCACAGAACTCCAGGTCCGGGTCCTTGGCCAGGAAGCGGTCGACGAGGGCCCCGTATTCGCCGCGGAGGGTGCCTTCGATGTACAAGACGCGGATGCCCGGCTCGATGACCATCGCCACGGCGGAGCGGAAGTTGTTCTCGGTGATCCTCTCTTGCTGGATTGGCGGGACGCGGACTGTATAGGTGTGTCGCCCCTTGACGGTCGGAATGAACTCGAACTCGACCTTTTGAGAGCCTTCGATTCCGTCGAGAGTCAGCTTGGTCTCTTGCACCGGCTTGCCCTCGTCCCCCAGCACAACCTGGACGACCTGGCCGGCTACTCCGATCCCCTCGACGAATCCGGCGATCTTGGCCTTGTTGTTGATCAGCAGGCGGTCGGGGCACGTGATGCCGGTCACCTGGACGTCGCGGAAGGAGCGGTCGCTTCGCAGGCTCGCGCCCACGCCGACCGTGTAGACCACGATCCCGGAGTCCTTGAGCGTCTTGGCGATCTCCAGCGGGTTGCGGCCCCAGTTGTGGATGCCGTCGGAAAGGAGGATGGCGACCGGCCGCTCCTGCTTGGGCACCTGCTGGCTGGCGGTCTGCAAGGCCGCGGTGAGCGAGGTGGCTTTGCCCGTGGGGGTCAGCGTGGCCAGTTGCCTGGGGTCGGCCAACGGATAGGCCCTTTCGTCGAACGCGATCAGGTAGATCGTGAAATCGTCCTTCAAGTCACTCGACCACTTCTCGAGCTGGGACCGGGCCTGGTTGAAGCGCGACACGCCGCTGGCGTCGTCGCTGGTGCTCATCGAGCCGGAAGCGTCGATCAGGAAGACCAACGGGGGCTTCCCGAGCCGCTCCGTGTAAAAGCTGAAGCCCAACTGAAACAGGAACAAGAGCACCACGAGGATCGCCCCGATCCGCAACAGGAGCAGAGTCTGCCACTGCCTGGGCCGGAGCATCCCGAAGGCCCGGTAGTACAAGAGCGCGACCAGCAGGATCGCCGCGCCGGCGATGGCCAGCATCGTTGCGGTGCCGTAACCTTGTTCGGAGGCGAGTTCGAGCACGGGTGGGTTTCTAGATTGACTTCGGTCGGTTCGGTGTGCGCGGGTGCCATGGCCACGCTTGCGTGGCCATGTTGCGCCTTTCCCATGCCCATGACAGGCGTGGGCATGGCACCCAGCGCGCGTTCTTACTCACTTTCCCTGGATGGCTTTGCCGGCTGCTTCGCCTGCTTTCCGGCCTTGCGTTTCCCCTCTTCCAGCGCGTCCGCGCCGAGCTTGACGAGCTTCACGTAGCGCAGCGATTTCAAGTCGGTGCCGATGTCTCCCTTGTCGCGCTTGTGGAGCATGAATCGCTCGGCCTGCAACGACGATGGATCGCGCGTCGCCGTGTCGGGCGAGTCGAAGATCGGCTGGACGTAGAGGATCTCGGCCAGCGGGCCGGCGATCTTGCGGCCGTCCTGGAGCGTGACCACGTGCGTGTAGACCCGCGACGGATAGCTGCGGCCCGTGTAGACCTTCTCGTCCAAAGCCGCCTCCTTGAATCGCCACTCCTTCTCCATCCACTCCTTCTCCACCTTGCACTCGATCTGCTTGACCACCCGCAGCGGAATCTCCCGCTGCCGCTCCAACTGGTTGTCCAGGAGCTTGAGGCGTTTGTCGCGGGTCATGTAGATGTTGCCGAAGTAGACCTTCCCGTCGGACATCTCCAGGTAGCCGGGGATGGCGTCCTCGCGCTCGGTCCTGACCGGCCCGAAGGGGTTGATGGCCGGGGGCTCTTCCTCGGCCGCGGTGGAGCGGGGCTTTGGCGCCGGGCGGGACTTGGGCGCCGCCGGGCCCTCGCAAGACCACAGCCAGATGGCGATGGCAACGCCGATGGCCGCCGTGCGTGCAGAGCGAGACATAAGGAAACCTCCTCGACCCGCGCGAAGCATCGGGCAACCGTTCCTGATTTCGAGACTTCAGCATCCGTATTGGCTAACCACGTGGCCTCTACGGTGTGACGGCCGCCAAGCAACCGGAACTGCATGGGCGGGTTCACTTTCCATTATGACCAAAAGGCGTCAAAAGTGCACGGCCGCTGCCCACTAAAGAGGGGGAGTCGCCATTTGTTTTGCATCCCTCTTGACGCGGGCCCGAGAAGCTTGGGAAAATAACAAAGGTGGGATAGTGTACCCCCAGGGCGCGTTTCGGGCCGCGCGCCGGGCGAGGACCTGCATCTAACAGAGAAGGGAGAGACTGCGATGGCACATCCAGGCGACCATGGCAAGGGCGGTCTGTCGCGGCGGAGATTCATCGAGAAGGTGGGGCTCGGCTATGCGGCCGGCGGCGCGGCCTCGCTGGGGCTCCCCACGATGGCGTGGGCCCAAGACGCGGGCCCCATCGACTGCGGCCCGCCCCCTCCGGCCAAACCCCAGCATCAAACCGGCGGGGAGTCAGATGCCCCGCTCCCGCTCCCCTTAACCCCGCTCCGGCGATCGGAAAAGAAGCGCCCCCCCACGCCGCCTGCCTTGATCGGCAAGATGGCCATGGGCGCGCCCAAGTGGGTCGTGCGCGAGGGCAAGCGGGTCCTGCACCGCGACTGGATGACCGACCCGGCCGACCTCATCTCGCTCTTGACTTGGACCAACGAGAAGCTGGGGATCAACTACCGGGCCACCGAGGCCGACTTCGAGCACTTCTCCTATGACCCCCGCGAGCTGCCGGCCTTGCTCTTCGCCGGGCACAACAAGTTCGAATTGAACGAGCAGGCCCGCGCCAAGCTGGCCCGCTACGTCATGGACGGAGGGATGATCGTCGGCGACGCCTGCTGCGGATGGAGCGACTTTGCCGAATCGTTCCGCCGGGAGATGGAGGCGATCTTTCCCGGCCGTCCGCTGCGGCGCATGTTGCGCGAGGAGCCGCTCTTCTCGTCCTACTACAAGATGGGCGCCTTGACGTACAAGAAGGGCGACGGATCGACCTTCGTGGACGACCCCGTGATGGAGTCGATCGACTTCGGCTGCCGCAGCGGCGTGGTCTTCTCGCCCTACGACATGACCTGCGGCTGGGACGGCCACGACCATCCCCACGGCACCCGCGTGGTGATCGACCAGGCCCGGCAACTGGGGGCGAACCTCGTCACGTATCTCTTGGGCACGTTCCAGCTTGGGCGCTTCCTGGCCACCGAGAAGGTCTACCACGAGGCCACGGCCCCCACGCGCGACGATTTCGTCTTTGCCCAGATCAAGCACGGCGGCGACTGGAACCCCGATCCCTCGGCCGTCCACAACCTGTTGAAGCACGCCCGCGACAACTCCACGCTCGAAGTGAAGTTCAAGCGGCAAGAGGTCTCGCTTACCGACCCGAAGACCGCCACCTACCCGCTCCTCTACATGACCGGCCACCACGACTTCGCCTGGAGCGCGGAGGAAGTGGGGATGCTCCAGAAGTACCTGCGGGGCGGCGGGCTCCTCTTTGCCGACGCGTGCTGCGGGCGCATGGCGTTCGAGTTAGCGTTCCGGCGGGAGCTGGCGCGGGTGCTGCCCGGCCAGCCGCTTCGCAAGCTCGAGCCCGACCATCCGCTCTTCCACTGCCACTACGACATCGGCGAGGTGGAGTACACGCCGCGGGTCCGCGAGGACTTTGGGCCGCTCCGGGCCCCGGAGCTGGAGGGGATCACGATCGACGGGCGCCTGGTGGCCGTTTTTAGCCGCTTCGACCTGGGCAACGGCTGGGAGCAATTCCCCCACGCCTACAGCTACGGCCTCAAAGACGAATCGGCCCTGCAGATCGGCACGAACGTGCTGGTGTACGCGACCACGCATTAGGATGAGAGTTTGTAGGGTGGGATAGGCGCAGCGCAGTCCCACCAGAGTGGCTCGGCAGTTCGATAATACCGATCAAGCAGGTTGGACATGCCCGAGGTAAGCCGTTTCTTCGGGATTTCGATTCGCATGTACTTCGACGATCATCCGCTCGACTAGGAGCACAAGGCATGTTTCCGCGAGTCTGTGGAGTCCGCCATATTAAGGACTACGAATTAGAAATCACTTTCTCCGACGGCACGGTGGCGAAACTCGACTTCCGCCGACGGGTTGTGGGACGCGGCGGCGTCTTTGCACCACTGCAAGACCCGGACTTCTTCAAGCAAGT
>Ga0315280_10006775_pt1 | contig 15655 bp, 16 predicted proteins | sample YL17G06_40_MG_FD_203697 | JGI IMG/M metagenome (GOLD analysis project Ga0315280, IMG submission 203697) | Sediment microbial communities from Yellowstone Lake, YNP, Wyoming, USA - YL17G06_40 | ecosystem: Environmental > Aquatic > Freshwater > Lake > Sediment | place: USA: Wyoming | collected... | reverse complement strand
CGCGCCAACCTTCTCCAAGATCTTCTTCGGCACGGGGTTCTTCAGGGGGACCTCAAGCTTCCCTCTCCTCCATCCCTTAAGCGGCTCTCTCAACCATTCCTGCAGGATCATGATCTCCTCTACACTAATATTCTCCCAGAAGTAAGTGTACCTTGGGTGAAGAGGGATGGACAGCAAATTCGATATGCTTAATGCCTCTTCAGGAGTCGGTTTCACCACTAAAGGACTTTCGACAAAATCCTGCAGCCTCTCGACCCTTAAATCAACTTTATCTGCCAAAATATCATAGCGCTTCTCAAATTTTTCATCCATAACCTTTCTGAACTCGGCGGCCCAAATCTCCTCGCAGTAGCCCGCCGGCATCAGCCTGTGATTGTTTTCGAGAAACTCGCCGACGGAAATAACCATGTCGCCCAGGAAAAGGATCTCCTCAACGTCAGCTCTGACCTTCTCCGCCGTGACCTCGTCCTCAACCCTCAATACGTCTCCGTTCTTCAACTTAACGATCGGCCCCTCTACGGTATCCACAGGCGTTATGGTCGAGCTCTTGCCGGGCCTCTCCACCCTCAGCTGCGTGCCGACCGCTATGAAACTGTCAAGTATGACCATGGTTGCAGGATGTATGCCTACCGCCGCCAGACCGGTATTCCTTGCCCTGCCATAACGCAGTCTGAACCCCCCGGGGACCGATGGATGGGCGAATATGGGTCTCCCGCCGACCACATCAACGAGATATTTTATGTCAGGGGAGATTTTTGCCGTGATGTTCTCTTCAGTCTCTTCCTTTTTGACCTTGAGCCAGTCCCAATTAGAGATGCCTACCTTCTCCACTATCTTTTTCAGCTTCGCTGCCTTCCCGTAGACCCCATCGTTTATTACTCTAAGCGCTCCGCCCCTAACACTGTTGGTCTCAATCCTATCCAGATTCCTATAAACCGATACTTGGTAGTTGTCGGTGGGCGGGCCGGTCACCTCGATCGGTATATAATGGAGTATCCTGCGGAGGTCCTCGTCGGCGGGATGGTATTGGAACCTCGTAACCTTCCTCTCGTACAGCCTTAGTTCTTCGATGAACCTGCCAGCTTCTTGCTCGGTGATCTTGTATCTGTCGAGGTGTAGCAAGATCCGTATGTAATCGGCAAAGAGGACAGTTAAAGCTTGTTCGGTCCCCCCGGCTGACCTCATGGGTCCAGCATAGTGTACGGCGAGGTATCTGCTTCGGTCAGGATTGGTCTTGATCTCCACCTTGTCTATTCCTTGTAGTGGCGCAGCCGTTATACCCTCAGTCATTATCGCCAGCGCTGTCCTCAACGCCTTTTCCGCGCCAGTCTTATCGTCGTATTTGCCAAACTTGCCATTTATTATCTCTTCAATGATCTTGAACGAAGTATCCTCGCGAGAGAACTGCGCAGCCAATTCACGTATCCTCTCGGCGACCCCCGGTACCCCTATCAGTCCCTCAACCCTCGCGGCTAGGTCTTGTGCCTTATAGATCTCCGTCTTGTCTAGCGGATCTAGACCTTTTGAGCGTGCCTCATCAGCGATCCTGTAGAGATCGGTGATAGTCTCTTCAAGATTCTTGAAGTACTTCAGCACGGCGGGATCCGCTATCATAGGATCGCCCCGACCATCTGGACTATGATTACCATGGCTAATGGGGTCGTGAAGTTGTCATCGATGCCCAGTTCTGCAAGATCAAAGATTAAAAAGACCAGTCCCACCGCTATCACTGTAACAAAATTGCAATTTAAGAGATACGCTACTGCCATAGAAGTTAAAAACCCTGCAGAGGTCCCCTCTAAAGTCTTCTTGGGCTTGATTTGACGCCCCCCAACCCCCACACCTACCACTGCGGCAGCGGCGTCGCTGGCTAGTGCGGCGGTCAAACCCACAATAACAGCCACTCTGCTCATGAAAAAGATTGAGACTGCCGCCGCAATACAAAAGTATACATATGCCGCGAGCGCGTTCTTCTCGCTCTGCCTTGCAATAAGATCCGCGGTCTTTACCATAGGAAACAAAGAATGCGCCCTTGTCCGCACAAACTCCAACATTACGAACGCAATAAGGGCCGCAGAGGTGTAAAGAATTGCCAGATCTCTTCCGAACAATACGTAAACCAGAGGAACGGTAACCCCGCTCATGTGAAAGGTCTTTCGCACGAGCTCCCGCTTAAGCCTCTCTTTCATTTACGCCTTCCTCTATGCCTCCAATAATCTCCTTTATTGAAGCACTTATGCCCTTTTCTTCTATCACAGTTCCCGTTACTATGATGTCTGCTCCCGCTCTAGCGATCTCTCTGGCCTGCTCTCTCTTCCTTATACCTCCCCCGACTATGAGCCGCACCTCGTTAACGACCTTCTTAACGACCTTCACCATCGTTGAAGAGACTGGCGCCTCTACACCGGATCCGCGTTCGAGATACACGAACCGCATTCCCATATACTGGGCAGCTAGGGCGTAGATGGCCGCTGCCTCTGGCTTCTCATAGGGGATTGCGTTGGCTTGACTGATAAAACCTGCAGTGCCTCCAGGGCTGATAATGATGTAGCCCAAGGGTATGGCCTCGAGATTATATGCCTTAACTATCCGTGACCCAATGGCTTGGGCGCCCGTGATATAGAACGGATTTGTGGAGTTTAATACTGACATAAACCATACGGCGTCCGCGTACTTGGAAACTCCAAAAAGGTTGCCAGGGAACAGTATTACTGGAAGATCAGAGCCAGCCTTCAGGCCCTTTATCAGTTCGTCAACGAGCTCCCCGCCCATGCTTGTGGAACCTCCCACCATCAATGCCGAGGTCCCCGCCTCCTTAGCCTCCCGCGAAAACTTCTTGGCGAGCTTAGGATCACACTTATCCGGATCTATCAGCGCGATGTGAATGCAGCCCTTCTCATTTATTTTCGAGTTCAGATGGTTTTCCACTTTCCTCATCAGGTTTCACCGGCTTTTCTCCACCATAATACTTATCGACAAACTTGCCGTAAGCATCAACGGGCTCTTCCACATGTGAGACTGAAATGTCATCTTCCTTGATATTACACCTGCCACATTTAATTGTAGCCTTGCCCTCTTCTCGATTGATCAATATACTAAGGGTCTTCTCTCCACAGTTAGGACAGGCGAAGATCTTTGGGATCGTCTTCCTCATCCGCTTTACTACTTTTTTCCTCTTCCTACCACCCATTTGTATCATCTCGACTCTCGTCTTCCTCTTACCATCTAAAACTTTGTAATAATAACCTTTCTATGATGCGATACGCCGTTTCGTTCAAGTAAATACTTTGGCTATTTTGCCCTCGTCCTGCTCCACCTGCTCACGTTGAGTTCAAGCCCGTGAGGTCCGATCTTCGAATAACAACCCTCAACTCTGAGCAGTGCACCGGGTTTGGCTATCCTCTTGACCAGAAGCGCCTTGTCGTTCCAAAAAACTACCGGCAATACGGTTTCGCCGTCCCTGAGAAGGACCTTTGCATAACTCTTACCACTGTAAGTAGTCTCTACGTTAAAGTCCCCCTCGACCACCCCTTCGATGGTAAGATCTGACATATCTGGTTGGATATCTGCTAACCTCTTTACCTCTACCTTCGAGGGGACGATATCGTTATGGTCTATCTGGATTAGACTTTCGTCATTTATGTGCAACTCTGCCTCACCGCGAAAATCAGGCTTCATCGTTCCGCCCGCGATCTCTACCGCAGTTCCCTCCCTCAAATTGAGCAATAATGAGTCCGACGGGTTCCACACCAGCGCTCTAATCGTCCCCTCTGCTTGTCTGAGGAGAAAGGCTACTAACCTTCCTTGACCGCCGTCCCTCTTCTCGAACTCTATGGGGTCATAGACCCTCCAGAGCCTGCCCCTGTGAACTGGCCCCTCTTGTGGAACCTCTGCCGGCGAAGCCTCAGAAAGCTCAAGTCTGCTCTTGTTGCCCATATGCACCTCAATATCGCCATTCAGCCCCTCCTTGGTGTAAGCAGAGAATACTGTAACCTGCGCCCCTGCCCTCATCTTTGGCAGATAGGCCGTCTTATCGTCCCAGAGGACAAGGGTCGCCTTGCCCGTCTCATCCGCTATGGTGGCTCTGCCCACCCTCCCCGTCGTCCCGTCTTTTTTGTTGAAATCCTTCGATGATCCTACCCTCTCTATTTTCACGCTCAGAGTTACGTTATTTATGTTGGGTACAAGATCCTCTATCTTTACTACCGGCTTGGCGGCGCGCTCCTCAGACAGCGCTATTCCCAGATCCCTGGCAACCAACCGCACCGCGACTTCATCATTGATTAAATGACCAAGGCTCTCCTTCTTCTCCTCGATCTTCTTGCTTACTTCATTTACAGCGAGTCCTGATCTCTTAACTAGGATGGAAAAAAGTCCATCAAACTCGCTCATCATTACCGCCGCTACTGTTTGTCAAGCGCCACAATAATGACTGTTACAGCTAATAGAACAACGGTCACTCCTGCAATTATGTTGAAAATGGTTGCTGGGTCCATAAACAATAACCTCATACACTTTGCTTCTTCCATTCACTGTTAAGCCTTATAAAATCACTGTCAGGAACCTCGAACTTTTCAAAGCTTCCGAGCCGCTCTGCGATGGCTTGAGCAAGGATATGGTAGCATAGGCTTGCCTTCCTTCTTATCACAACATTGATGTAAAAATCATCGCACTGGCAATAGAACTGTGGAATTAGAAAATACTCTTTCTCCCTTCCAACGACTATCCACATGATCCTTCCGCTCGGCTTGAAGGTGTACTTCTTTACTGCCATCGAGGAAACAGCTTCTTCGGCCTTTGTAAATTTTGCACCGTAGATCTTCCGGAGCTTCTCCTTCAACCCCTCTGGTATCCCCCCTTCCCTCCCTACTTCAGAGAGAATGCCATGCAGATCGGCACCCATTCCAAGTCCTCACTTAAGTTAATGAGCAAGAAAATAAATAACTGTCCCTGCAATTGTAAACCTTCGTGGGATCTTCTTTGGACTATGACGTCGTAATTATCGGGTCAGGTCCGGCAGGAATGTTCGCAGCCCATGAGATAGCCTGCAACAGCAAAGGTAAGCTATCGGTCTTGATAGTGGATCAGGGCTATGACGTGGAGAGAAGGAAGTGTCCAGCACAGAATTACAAGACGTGCACCAAATGCCCAGTGTGTAGCATCATGAGCGGTGTTGGTGGCGCTGGCACTCTATCGAGCGGCTTGCTGAATCTGAGACCTGACATAGGCGGCGACCTGAGGGAGTTTACGGACAACGAGAAGGAAGCAAATGATCTTGTAAGTTACGTGGATTCCATATTTTTAAAATACGGTGCGCCCAAGGAGGTCTGCCGGGGGGACGTTAAAGAAGCAATGGACCTGCAAAGAAAGGCCGCCTCCGTTGGTATAAAGTTCCTTCCAATCACACAGCGTCTTATGGGAAGTGATGGTGCTCCAAAGGTCATAAGAACCTTCAAGGGAGACCTAGAGCGGCTTGGTGTGAAGTTCCTCTTGGACGCCCACGTCAAAGACGTCCGAAAGAATCAGATAGTCTTAGATGACGGTTCTACAATGAACGCACGGTACATAGTATTGGCTCCGGGCCGTGTCGGTGCGAACTGGGCGGCGGATGTGGCGCGCAGACTTTCAATCCCGACCAAGCATGAACCCATAGACATTGGTGTGAGGGTCGAAGTTCCCGCCTTTGTCATGGCGCCGATAACAGCAATCAATCGGGATCCGAAGTTCCACATCTATACCGATACCTACGATGATTTTGTAAGGACCTTTTGTGTCAATCATCAGGGTTTCGTTGTTAAGGAAGTGTACGATGGTCTTGTCGGTGTAAACGGCATTTCAATGACTGAGACACTATCTGAAAACAGCAACTTTGCGTTCTTGGTGAGAGTGGCGCTCACAGAACCCATCGAGGACACGACCGCGTACGGGAGATCTGTGGTTCAACAGGGGACAATTCTGGGCGGCGGCGAGCCTTTGATACAGAGGTTGGGAGACCTGCGAATGGGCAGGCGCTCCACGTGGGTCAGGATATCACACAGCCACGTAAGACCGACGCTAAGGTCAGCCACACCAGGCGATATTGCCATGGCGATGCCTCACAGAATAGTCTCAGACATACTGGAGGGCCTGGAAAAACTAGACGAGATAATACCCGGAGTCGCCAGTTCCTCAACGTTGCTCTACGCCCCTGAGATAAAATTCTCGGCGAACAAGTTCCAGGTCAATAAGGACTTGGAGACCCCTATCGAAGGCCTCTTCGTCGCAGGGGACGGCGTTGGACTGTCGCGGGGCATAGTTGGAGCGGCCGCAAATGGCGTGATAGCTGGCAGGGGCGTCCTGAAGAAGGAAGGGCTAATCTGAAACGCGCCTTATTATGGACCTGCTACGCCTATGGACAGATAAGATCTCAGGAAATCGATCCGAAGGCTCAAACCTTCCTATTGATCTAAGTAAAAAATGGCTAAAACCGAGAAATGGTGGGGCTGCCCGGATTTGAACCGGGGTCACCAGGGCCCGAGCCTGACAGTCTAGACCAAGCTAGCCTACAGCCCCGCAAACCACGTTAGAATGAAAATCCGCCATCTTTATACTTTTTCGTAGGAAACCATTTAACTTCTCTAATAATAACAATGGATGGTGGCATGGGTGGAGACCATCAAGGAGCTTATTATGAAGCGGATAATAGGCGAGATCATCCTTTCAGACACGCCTGGTGAGATAATGAGGCGCTGGCGGGAGGTCTTCGGGATTACCCAGCTCGAGATAGCTGGGAAGCTCGGGATCTCTCCTTCAGTAATCAGCGACTATGAGGGCGGCAGACGGAAGTCCCCCGGTGCCACATTCATAAGACGCTTCGTCATGACTCTAATAGACATAGACATCCTAAGCGGCGGCAGGGTGCTGAAACAATTCTCCTCCTTGATTCGAGTATCCTCCGACGCGATCCTAGACCTCTACGAGTTTCCTTCTCCCATCCCGCTGAAGGACGTAGTAAAAATGATCGATGGTGAGTTCCTTGCCTGTGAGTATCTGGCGGAGAAGAAACTTTTAGGCTACACGGTTGTTGATAGCATCCGCGCAATTCTCTCCATGTCAGGATCTGACTTCCTGCAGCTCGTTGGCACCACTACAGAGAGGGCCATAGTCTTCACAAAGACCTCCACCGGCCGGTCTCCAATGGTTGCCGTGCGCGTAACACCACTCAAGCCTGCCGCCGTAGTACTGCATGGCGTTACACATCTCGACAGGATCGCGGTCGAGCTTGCTAAGGCTGAACGCATCCCATTAATCCTTTCAAGGAAGCCCAGCGTAGACGATCTAATAAAATCCCTCCACTCCCTCCACCGCAAATCGTCAATAGTCGAATCATAGTAAGTCAAGGGGCGAAGCCCTAATATACTCGTCTTTTTCCTAATAGGGAAAAAGCGGTGATGTTGTGAAGCCAGTAATCGATGTGGCAATCTCTGGTTGGGGCTCCTACATCCCCATGTACCGCATAACGGTGGAAGAGATAGCCAGAGTTTGGGGAAAGTCCCCCCGGCACTTCCGGGAAGAAATGCTGATTGATGAAAAGGCAGTGGCGGGCATTGACGAGGACGTGGCGACGATATCCGTTGAGGCCTCGAAGAATGCTCTGGGCAGGGCGGGTCTCAGCCCAAAGGAGCTAGGCGCGGTCTTCGTCGGCTCGGAATCCAAACCATATGCGGTGAAACCGACCGGCACGATTGTAGCTGAGGCAATAGGGGCAACACCACGGGTTCTCTCTGCCGACATGGAGTTTGCCTGCAAGGCGGGCACAGAGTGCCTCCAATGCTGCATCGGTCTTGTTGGGTCTGGCATGATTAACTATGGTCTGGCAATAGGTGCAGACACGGCCCAGGGCGCACCAGCCGATCCATTGGAATATTCTGCGGGCTGTGGGGGTACTGCCCTCATCGTTGGACGCAGGGATAAGGAGAAAGAGCCCGTTGCCCTTCTAGAGGGTTCTGTTTCCTACGTCACTGATACCCCTGATTTTTGGAGAAGGCAGAAATGCAATTATCCCTCCCACGCCGAAGCCTTCACAGGGGAGCCGGCCTACTTTACTCACATAATCTCAGCGACCAAACTGTTATTGGAGGAACTATCCCTCAAGCCTACCGACTTCAAGCATGCCGTCTTTCACCAACCAAACGGGAAATTCCCGCTAAGGGCAGCAAAGATTCTGGGTTTCAAGAAGGAACAGATCGAACACGGTCTCTTGGTTCCGTACATCGGGAACCTCTACGCAGGTTCATCGGTTACTGGTTTTTCTGCCATATTGGACATGGCTGAGCCAGGCGATAGGGTCTTGTTAGCCAGTTTTGGCTCTGGAGCCGGCAGCGACGCTTTCAGTTTTGTCGTTCAGGATGGTGTTCGAACCAAGCGCGATATGGCTCCAAAGGTTATGGACTACATAAAGAGGAAGCAGAATATCGACTATGCCATCTACTCCAAATTCAGGGGGAAGATTGTTCTTTAGAGGGTGATTATGATGCGTAGGGTTGCTATTTTAAGTTACGGTCTTACAAAGGTAGACAAACATTGGAGGAAGTCCTTAAGGGAGATGTTTGGGGATGCTGCAAAAGAAGCTCTCAAGGATACCAAGATACCTGGCTTGGAGGCTTTAATTGTTGGGAACATGTGTGCATCCGATCTCTCAGATCAAAATAACATAGGTGCCCTACTTGCCGACTATTTAGGTATAATTCCGTCAACTGCCTACCGCGTTGAGGCCGCCTGTGGGTCTGGTGGGGCTGCCGTCCTCGCCGCATACGCCTCTGTGGCATCTGGCATGTACGACTTTGTCATGACCGGGGGTGTCGAAAAACTTACAGACGGTGTGGGAAGAGAGACCACGTTCTCCCTTGGCAAGGCAGCGGATGCAGAATACGAACTGTTCTTCGGCTCAAGTTTTGTGAGTCTTAATGCATTACTCATGAATCACTATATGCACGTTTACCACACCCCTCGAGAAGCATTTGCAGATCTCGCAGTCTTAATGCATAAGAACGGTGCCCGAAACCCTTACGCACAGCTTCCATTCGAGATCACAAGGGAGACTGTACTCAACTCCGAGAAGATCGCTGATCCGATAACTCTCTATGATTGTGCACCCATCGGTGATGGCGCGGCCGCCGTAATTATGTGCCCTCTCGAGGAGGCACCCAAATATTCAGACACCTTTGTCGAGATTAGTGGGATCGCTGGCGCGACCGACACGATAAACGTCTCTTCAAGATCTGACCTCCTATCCTTGAATTCCACAGTTGTTGCGGCGAATAAGGCCTATAAAATGGCGAAGGTAACTCCCGCGGACATAGACGTCGCGGAGATTCACGATACTTTCACGATTACTGGTGCCCTCTCAATAGAGGATCTGGGATTCTCCGAGAAAGGCAAATTCAACAAACTGCTCTCAGACGGGGCTTTTGAACCAGGGGGCGTTGTTGCGATAAACCCGAGCGGGGGTCTGAAGTCAAGGGGGCACCCGGTGGGGGCAACAGGCGCATATCAGGTCGCAGAGATAACGATGCAGCTTATGGATAGAGGAGGAAGGATGCAGGTTCCGAATGCCGAGGTGGGTCTGACCCAGAACATAGGTGGGTCCGGCTCAAGCACTTATGTTTCAATACTAAGGAGGGCAAGATAATGTCCGTACCAAGATATTGGCGAGAGATTCCTGAGAGGTCGCGATTGGAGGGCAGCAAGTGCACAAAATGTGGGTACGTAATCTACCCGCAGAGGGCAAGATGTGCCAAGTGTGGTAGCGACTCGATCGAGCCATACCAACTGCCAGAGAAAGGGAAGTTGCTCACCTTCACGATTGTTCGTAACCCTCCTCGCGGCTTCGAGAAGATGGCGCCTTTCGTCTTAGGGATTATTGAACTTGTAGATGGCACCAGACTGACGACCCAGATCACCGATGTCCTACCGGGTGAAGTTTCCATAGGAATGTCTGTAGAAGCGGTCTTCCGCAAGATATCTGAGGACGGGGACTCGGGGATAATCCAATACGCAATCAAGTTCCGGCCCACTTTTTGATGTAAACCTCTATAAACCTTTTTAGATACAACTCCCCAAACTAATTCTGGTGCTTGAGGTTGCCTTCAAATAACCTGCTTGAGTCCATACTCTCGTCCCTCTCTAACAAGGTCAGGGCTGAGGTCTTGAAGCTTATCAGCAGAGAGGGGCCGCTCTCCTTTACAGAGATTATGGAACGACTCGAGATGAACCCAAAGAGCGATGCGGGCAAGTTTGGGTATCACCTCAGAATGCTTACTGATGCAGAGCTCCTCAGATCAGACGAGACCTCTGGCAAGTACTACCTCACCTTACTGGGTCAGGACGTGGCCAACTTCATTTACGGCGTTGAGGATGCCGTCAGACGAAAGAAGGGCGAGATGCTGGTGAGGACCTCAAGCCTCACGATCGAACCCTTCGACAGGAAGAAGATCGTCGATGCCTTGATGCGGGAGGCCACTGTCCCTCGAAAGCTGGCCGAGTCCATATCAAAGGAGGCCGAGGATAGGCTAAAGAAACTACAGGTTAGGTATCTGACCGCAGCTCTCATCAGGGAGTTCGTCAACGCTATACTTCTGGAGAAGGGTCTGGAGGAGTACCGTCACGTTTTAACCAGACTGGGACAGCCAGTTTATGATGTTACTACTACCATAAAAAATGCCGCATTCCGAGAATACCCGGCACCTGAGAGGGTTCATGCTCTGGCAGGCGATGCGGTACTAGAGGAATACATGTACCTTAAAGTCCTGCCTAGAACCATCGCTGATGCCCATCTCTGTGGCGCGATACACCTGAATAACGCAAATTATTGGGTACTCCGACCAGCGGACATTCAGCATGACATACGTCCCATCCTCGAAGGTAAAGTTCCTGCCGATGGCACCGGACTATCTCTCCCTGCTCACTTCTCTCCCAAGACGCTTCAGGGTGCCCTATACGCAATAAACTCTCTGCTTAGCTCCACCTCCACCTGCGTCTCCAACTCTCAATCCTTGGGCTTCTTCAACATATTCTTGGCTCCATACATCAAAGGTCTCAAGGGTAACGAAGTCCGATCGATCCTGAGAGACTTCCTGTACGACCTAAATGCAAAATTCAATGGAACCCTTGGCTCGGCCATCGCATTTAATGTCGAGCTAGAGATTCCGCAATTCTTGGAGAATGTGAAATGTGTTGGACCGGATGGTACAGGAGGCGTCTACGGTGATTATTATGAGGGATCTCTTCGTCTATTGGAGGCTCTCTTGGACGTTCTTAAAGAACCAGATGGTGCCTCAAAACCACTATTGAATCCTGCTGTCTTTGTTAAGATAAGGAAGAAGGCTCTGGTAACCGGCACAGCCCAAGACTGCTTAAGGAAGGCATATCGGCTCTCTGAAAAATGGGGCACGGTCTACTTTGTTAATCATACTCTCCCATGGCAGCAGGATAATGTCTTCTACAACTCCGACCTCTCGCGGGTTGATTCCAGCTGGAAGGACTGGGAAAGTGGCACCCTCAGGGTCGGGGCGCTTGACAATGTTACAATAAACCTCCCTCGAATCGCTTACGAGTCAAACGGTGATGACGATAAACTGATGGAGCGCATCAGGGAACTGCTGGAGCTGTCAAGGGAGGCTCTATCGATTAAGAGGCAGATACTTGAAGAGCGCATTTTCTCTGACAAACTATTGCCGCTCTTCAAAGAAAGCATTGATGGCAGTAGTTATTTCAGACTTAACGACTCGCCGGGGATAATAAGCTATGTGGGACTGCCCGAAGCCGTGAGGAACCATACGGGCTTGGATATGGCTGACAGCGAAGACGCCCTGAAACTTGCCACAAAGATTGTGGGTCTCATGGATAATTACACCGCGCAGGTTACGCCCTCCATGCGTCTGCTCTCTTCTAGCATAACATTCGAGCCTGCAGCACAGCGCCTCACCAACTTAGATGTGGCTGCCGGTTTCCTAAAACCAAAATCCGCTTTATGCTACACGGAGCATTCAAATCTGCCGCTAACAACAGCCATCCAACTCAAGACAAGACTAAAGGTGGAGGAGGCATTCCAACAGATAACAAAAGGTGGGCACCTCTTCGACATCCGGCTAGATGAGCCCTTCCCGACGGAGGACGTATTGGCCAACCATACCAAGAGGATCGTCGAGACAACTGGCATAGGTTTGCTGACGTTCACGAGGGACTACACCTACTGTTGGCATTGTAAGTCGGTCTCTTACGGCTTCCATGCGAAGTGTCCCCGTTGCGGATATGATGGAAACCGTCTAGTCCTCTACACAAAGACCTTTGGCAAATACAAGTCTTCGAAGATGTGGAGTGTCAACGATAGGGAATTCGCTACCAACCACCAGCGCTTTAAACTGTAATTTCTAACCTTTTGCGGTCAGTAACATGATTGCCTGAGCTAGATCGCCATTAGCAGTCTCAAGTGCCTTTCTGGCAACCTCTATGCTTACGCCAGTTTGGGCGGATACTAGCTGCGCGTCTTCATCAGATATGGCCACTTTTGCCTCGGTTTCTATCTTCTCCTCAACGGCCTCTCCAACTACTTGATATATCGTCTGTCCGCTGACCTTCATCACCGTGACCTGAGGGTCTGGGATAACCAGGTTCTTGTCCTTCATACTAATAGTTACCTTGAAGACGCCTGTCATTTCCTCTAGACCCATACCCATCTTCTGCATCATTCTTCTAACTTCCCTCGGGTTCATCCTCTTCAACTCATGCCGACCTCCGTTGCAGCCTCTAATCCCCCTCTCCCACTCTTACCTTTACTGCCAAACCTGTTTTAAACCGTTTCATCTCTACGCCATTGAGAACGGCCCTTCCGACCGCCACCACGTGATCTCTAGAATCTGTGATAAGTACCTCCTCGCCCGGCCTGATCTCTGGATCCGCGGATATGACATGCTTTGAAAACAGGTTCCTGCCCTGCTTTATGAACTCCAACACGTCATCTTGGACAACAACTCTGTACCTCGGAGGATACAAAGCCTTGGTCAACCGGCAGGCGCCATCAACGCTTAGCGCCAGATACCCGTCTGACGGTCTGAGGGTCGCCAGTAGCTTGCCCTTATAGTAGATGCCCTTCACTTTACCAGTCTTTCTTGATCTGATTACCATGACCTCGTCTGGGAAGAGCGCCTTGCCACAACCCGACCCAAACTGGTAGTCAGCGACCGCCCTGATCCTTATCAGGTCATCGTTGGTAACTTGGCTACAGGTAGGTGCCGCTGACGACACCCTTAGGTGCCTCCTTCTTGAAGAGCTTGCCTATTGCCTTGAGAAAATCCTCTCTGGTTATTGTATCCCTGTCTTCCCTTATTGCGAACATTCCGGCCTCGGTACATATCGCCTTTATATCTGCTCCCGTGGCCCCTTCCGTTGCCTTAGCAAGTTCGCTCAGTGTTACCTCTTTCGAGACGTTCATCTTACCTACATGAATCTTAAAGATGACCTCCCTGCCTGCCTGATTTGGGGCAGGTATCTCAAGTACCCTGTCGAATCTGCCCGCCCTTAACAGGGCAGGATCTAATAGATCTATCCTGTTGGTTGCTCCTACTATCTTGACATCTCCCCTTGCGCTGAAGCCGTCTAATTCGCTCAAGAGTTGGAGGAGGGTTCTCTGCACCTCTCTCTCCCCGCTGATGCTTATGTCCGCTCTCCTTCCGCCCACCGCGTCCATCTCGTCTATGAACACGATGCTCGGCGCCTTGGCTCTTGCCAGCTGGAAGAGCTCTCGAACCATTCTGGCCCCCTCTCCTATGTACTTCTGAACAAGTTCCGATGCCACGACCTTTATGAACGTGGCCTTCGTCTCACTCGCGACTGCCTTTGCCAACAAAGTCTTGCCACAGCCGGGTGGTCCGTAGAGTAGCACACCCTTCGGTGGCTCTATCCCTACCTTCTCAAAGATCTCCGGTTTGAGCAACGGGAGCTCCACAAGTTCTCTTATCTCCCTGATCTGCTCCTCTAAGCCCCCTATCTCGGCATAGCTGACCTTTGGTGCTTCCACGAGCTCCATCGCCCTTATGTACATATCTAAGGAATCTGGTAGCACGTCTAGGACCGCGAAGTTTCTCTGACTAAGTGCGACCCTCTTGCCCGGGACGAGTTTGCTTACGTCCAGAGATTTCATGACGTTAACAACCAAGGACGGTCCAGTGGAGCTCTTAACCACAACCCTGCCGTCCTCCAAAATGTCTGTCACGCTTCCCTCAATATATGGCGGAACGGTTAATTTTTCAATCTCACCGCGAAGGATCTGATTCTCCCTCTGTAGCCTGTCCCTCTCAAAGTACCAATCCCTCCTTTCAGCCTCTAACTCCAAGACCCTCTGCTCAAACTTTCTAAGCTCCATTAAGAGTGGTACTCCTTCATCCTTTGCCTCGCTATTTGTGGTCATATCACTCACAACTCAGGGATAAATTTAGATTAATCTTCTGCAACACTAGAATTGGAACGGTGCCTTTTATGAATTGTGAGATATGCGGCAAGAGGATCGTAGGAAGGCCTGTGCAGATATCTATAGAGCGTTCCCTGCTGGCAGTCTGTCAGGAGTGTTCAAGATTCGGCGTTGTAGTTGACAGAAAGACGGCCTCCACCATCGAAAGATCGATACCGAAACCCGGTCCACGGGCAATCTTCAAACCAAAACCGCCCAAAAAAGAGCATTTCGAGGAGTTTGTTCTGGTTGAGAACTTTGGCGAAGCGATAAAAAAGGCCCGAGAAGGGATGGACATCACCAGAGAAGAGTTTGCAAAAAGGTTGGGCGAGAAGGATTCTGTCATCCGCAGGATTGAGGCTGGGGAGATGTATCCGTCCTTAAGTCTCACCAGCAGGATTGAACATTTACTCAAGATATCCCTGAAATCAAAGGTAGATAGCACAGTAAAAGGCTCCGTCCCGACACCCAGCACTCTGACGCTCGGTGACGTGGCGATCCTGAAGGAGGGACGAAGTAATTAATGCAGGCTGGGAGCGGCGTAGTCCTCATCGAAGTCCGACCCGATCGAAATCCAAGCGGACTAGCTGAACTGCGCCTGCTATCCGAATCCGCAGGTTATACCGCGCTGAACGAGTTTGAGCAGACTCGGTATTACGACCCGTCCTTCTGCCTCGGCAGGGGCAAGGCCAAGGAGATTGCAAGGACGCTGGAAGAGATCAAACCTCTCAAAGTTATAATGAACAACCAGCTTAAGCCCATCCAAAGGTATAACCTGACAAAGTTATTTGGGACAGAGGTAATCGATCGCTTCCAACTGATCTTGGAGATCTTCACAAAGAGGGCAGGAACGATTGAAGCCAAGTATCAGATAGAACTAGCCAAGTTGCAGTATGAGCTGCCCATGGCCAAGGAGAATGTAAGACTGGCAAAGATGGGTGAACTTCCTGGCTTTCACGGTCTGGGTAAATACCAGGTTGATGTATATGCCACGATGATAAAGAGACGCATATCCTACCTGCGGAGGAGACTAGAGGAGATACGCACCCGGAAATCCATGCACCGACGGATGCGCCGAAAAGAAGCCCTCTTCAGCGTCGCACTTACTGGTTACACCTTTGCGGGGAAGACTGCCCTCTTCAACTATCTGACAAAAGAGACCCTGCTGGA
>Ga0315280_10006774_pt1 | contig 15657 bp, 18 predicted proteins | sample YL17G06_40_MG_FD_203697 | JGI IMG/M metagenome (GOLD analysis project Ga0315280, IMG submission 203697) | Sediment microbial communities from Yellowstone Lake, YNP, Wyoming, USA - YL17G06_40 | ecosystem: Environmental > Aquatic > Freshwater > Lake > Sediment | place: USA: Wyoming | collected... | reverse complement strand
AAGACTTCAGAATGGTTTGCGGTGGGTCTTAGGCGGGGGGGTAGGGGTCCCCTGTACCGTAAACCCTCTATATGACGGGCCGAAAGCTGGGGCTGAGGCGCTTAAGGCTGCTGAGGCCTTCATTTCCGAAGCGAAGACTATCCGTCCCTTGGGGCTGGCGGTCATTAGGCAGCTTTCGTAGGGAAGCTGTCTTTAATGTTAACCAGGCGAACCTGGCCAGGCCCGGGAGGGAGCAACCTAAGTCTGGGCGTTCAGCGCTCAAGGGGGTGCGGGTACGAGTGTAGGGTTTGAGGGTTCAGTGGATTCTGGGCGTCGATCTCCTGTGATCCACCGCTTTCCTACGGTGCAAAAGCCCATTTGAATGCGCATGTGTGAGCAGGAGAAAGGTTCAACTTCTTATGTCATCTGGAAGTCTGACAGAGTACAATGAATCTTATCATGATCGTAGTCGGCATTGTTCTCGTATTTCTTGCAGTGTTGCGTGTTGGACACTCAGAAATCAAGAACAAGATGAATTGATTGACATGGATATGGGCGCTTATCGTGAAGTCTGGTCTCTTCAAGGCCTGGCAGCGATTATCTTGGTCATCGGAGTGGTCATCTTGCTAGTAGGAATATTGCTGCAAGTATAGTTCGTGTCCGACCACAATGTTCTACGTATACTGCAGTCGTACAGAAGCTAATCAAATCTACAATGTGCACATCAAGAATGGGGAATTGTCTGTGGGTGCATACTATCTGCCTTTTCACCTTGTGGAAATCGCGTTTCAACTATGTAAAGCATGGAAGCTCCAGAGGCAATGCAAAAACACGACGCAATGAAGGCGTTCTGCGTACGTCCACGATCAAAACTTTCAATATGCCGGTCAGCCATTGACAAATTGATGTCCCATACTTCCCCAAAAATCATCAGCGTGACAAAACTCCCTATGAAGACTATCAGAAGGATGATCATTAAGACATCGATGCCTACTTTCATTGCCGTCCATTTGTATTATGTCCTCAATCAACTATTATATTTTCCTGCAGGGATATGACGCGAGAACAGCCCGAAATTCAAACGCACCAGAATTTTCGGAAAGTTCTAAATGCTCATAACATGTATCCTAATGTTTGTTTGAGGCACAATTATGACTCTCAACGAGCTTCGCAAAGATTACCTGCTAGACCGGTGGGTTGTCATCGCTACAGCGCGCAGCCGTAGACCGACCGACTTTGCCAAGCAACAGACACAACAAGCCAAGACAAGCGCATGTCCAATGTGCCCGAGTAACGAGCACATGACCCCACCAGCCATCCTAGTTTATCTCAAGTCGGCAAAAGGAATTCAAAAGACAAAAGACCCAGATTCTGGAAGACATAAAAACTGGCTTATTCGCGTTGTCCCGAACCTTTACCCTGCATTTTCTCCGCCGCAAGACCAAACCGACTTGACCAAAACAAACAGCCCCAACCTTGCCCCAGCGGTGGGACACCATGAAGTCCTCATAGAATCCCCAATCCACGATGAGCACCCTGCAAACGCACGAATCCCACAGCTCACGCACGTCATCAATGGCTACATCGACAGACTTCGTGAACTCTCAGCCAAACCCTACGTGCGCTACGTTTCAATCTTCCGCAATCACGGTTTAGAGGCAGGAGCCTCGCTCTCACATGCTCACAGCCAGATAATTGCAACTCCATCAGTGCCAAGAATCGTTCAGGAAGAAATGACGGCAGCCAAAAAACTCTGGAAGCAAAAAAGAAAATGTGTCTTCTGCGACATCATCGAAAAAGAACGAAAAGGCCCACGACGCATCTTGGAAAACGCAAAATTTGTGGTCTTCGCCCCCTATGCAAGCGTAAACCCTATGGAATTCTGGATATTCCCAAGAAACCATCAAACCTCACTGCTTGGGATGCAGCGAAACGAAGCAAAGACCTTCGCAGAAACACTCAAAGAATGCCTCAGCCGACTGAAGAGTCTGGTAAACGATCCACCCTACAACTGCGGTTTCCATCTGGCTATAAGCAAAGAAGCATCAGATTATTACCATTGGCACCTAGAAGTGTATCCGAGACTGGCAATATGGGCAGGATTTGAAAAGAGCACGGGAATCTACATAAACACAATGACGCCTGAGACAGCTGCAGAAAGCATGCGAAAATCTTCCTCAGCTTGAGGACGACAGAACCTCTTTCTCATATTGCGGTCTAACCTGCAAAACATCTTCCATGTAAGCCCTAAAAGACTCTGCGACACTCCATGCCTGGGCAATACACCCTCTTGGCGTGTGCGGCGGGTCGCCGTCAAAAATCTCGCTTAGAGTGCCAAGACCAGCCTGATAAATCCGTTGAGTGAGCAATGGTTTGAGGAGGTTCTGAAACGCAAGTTCACGTTGGGATTCTGAGTATCGCTTAACTTTGAGAAACGCTGTCGTAAAAGGACCTAGAAGCCAAGGCCAAACCGTTCCACTGTGGTAGGCTTTGTCTCGGCTTGTCCTATCGCCAGAATAGACCCCCGTGTAACGCGGATCGTCTCTAGCAAGAGTTCTTAAACCGCAAGGCGTCAGAAGCTCTCTTTGAATGACGTCAACAATTCTTTCACTCATTGCATTGTTAAGCATGGCAAAATCCAGCGAGACGGCAAAAATCTGATTCGGCCTAAGAGAACTATCACGCCCGTGTGGGCTTACAACATCATACAAAAAGCTCTTTTCCGTATTCCAAAATTCCCTAACAAAACTTCCCCGAGCTTTCTCGGCCATCTGTGCATAGTTCTCCGCTTGCGCCCCTTCTGCAAATTCGTCCGCCAACAGCTCCATCGTCTTCAACGCGTTGTACCACAAAGCTTGTATTTCAACAGCCTTTCCAGCCCTAGGCAACACTGGCTTTCCAGCGACTGACGCATCCACCCATGTCAGCTGTGGACCGTGAGAAAGCAAACCGTCACTGTCCAAATGTATGTCAAAAAGCGTTCCCTCAACATGGCTTTCAATGACATTCTTTAGGATGGTCCAGAGTTGCTGTTTGACAAACTTGAAATCGCCAGTATATTTCAGATACTGCAACACTGCATTTACGTACCAGAGTGTTGCGTCAACAGTGTTGTAAGCAGGTTTTTCAGCTTCATCTGGAACGAAGTTTGGAATCAACCCTTCCTTACAATACTTTGCAAAGCCGAGAAAGATCGTTCTCGCCACGTCAAACCTGCTAGTTACAAGCGTCAATCCGGGCAGAGAAATGAAAGTGTCTCTTCCCCAAGGCCCAAACCAATGGTAACCCGCAATCACAGACTTGTCCGCCTCACTTGTGCCTTTCACCAAGAACGCATCAGTCGCCAAAGCAAGCCAGCTCAGCCAATCGCATGCAACAGCGTTTTCATGTAAACTGTAGAATCTCGTTAGGAAATCATCTTGCCGCTTTCTCTCTTTCTCAAACAGCTCATGCAAGCCGTCAGAAGTTGGTGGCATTTCCCTCAAAATTTTCGCTGCCTTCTTTTCGCTTTCGTCTGCAACTGCAATTACTGCAAAATTCTCAGTCTTCTCTGCCACTATGCATGTTTCGAAATACCCAGGCTGATAGCAGTCGTCGAAACAGCTTTCTCCCCGACGAGCTTCTTCACGGAGATAAACTCTTTCTATCCAATGGCCCGTGGTAAGATATTTTCCCTCTGTCGTTTTGATCAGAAGGTTTGACTGGGAGGCTTTGAAGGTCATCTTGAGCACTTCGTCTCGTTGCTCCTGAGTGAACTCAGAACCCTTCGATCGGTCAGTGACTGCGTGAAAACTTCTCCAATTAACGAGTGGAAAAACGCGCATCTTAACATCGACGTCGTTCCGATTTGAAATTCTATACAGTGCTATAACACAGTTCTTTTCGTAAGGCATGAAAACTGTTTTCTGAACTTCAACATTCCCAGCTGCATAAACGCACGTTGGAAACGGTGAAACCGAAAACTGCTCTAGAAAACGATGTCCTTGAGGAAAAAACACGTCCTTGAATTCGTTGGCTCCCAACTGATAGACATCGTCCCCGACAAGTATTTCATCGTCTAGTTTTGTCAAAAACACTCTCCTGTCTCTTGGAGGGTTAACGGCTGCCACAAGCAGGCCATGATACTTCCTCGTGTTTACGCCTAAGACGGTGGAGGATGCGTAACCGCCTAGACCGTTTGTTATCAACCACTCTCGCTGGATTGCACTTTCAAAGTCAGACAGAACAGGCCGATCTAGACTTATCGAAGGCAAACCCATTTAGGGCATCAGCTTCGCAACATTCTTTTCTCTAGCCACACCGAAAAAGTTAGCTACCGGCTCACATTTGGTTCTGAGAAGCAGAAGATGCGGTTTCTTCAACTTGTATTCTGTTAAGGTTTCAGCGTAACCCATTCCTTTTGCAATAATCAAATCAGTTGATTCGTAAGCACTTAGAAACTCTGGTGAAACCTCTTTTGCAGCAAATCCCACTGCATCTGCTCCAGTTGTTATCACCTTGTCTGCAATCTTCGTCATTCCAGAAGCTTCAGCGTCCTCCAAGGTGGCATCATTGATTACGGGTGCGCCCTTGACCGCGACTACAACTGCTAAACCCATGTTTTTCAGCTGCTCCACAAGCAAAGTATCAAAAACAATTTCACCCGCATTATCCGCCAAATAGAGAACGGTGTTCGTCTTCTTCGCGAGTTCATAAGCCTTGTTGATGTCGTCGACGACTAAATCTCTTGATGCTTCCCTGAAATTCTTCCGAAGAGTGCTGAAACTGGCCTTGTGCCCTGGAATGTCAAATTCAATGAGGTTGCCAACCATAGCAACTAAACAGGCTCTTTTGAACCGGTCTTCCTGGGTATAGCCTTCTTCAACAATTTTTCTGGCGTAGGGCAAGAGTTTCAACGCTTTCTCGTTGCTTATCCTCTTGCTTCTTTTGTACGGATCTTGGCTTCCTGTTACCCGCCTGATCACACGATCCCTTTTCGTTCCCAAATCCGCCGGAACCGCTGCTGGACGAAACTCATTGGTCAACAACCGCAAAAGATCGCACATTGCTCTGAAACGCAACGCAGGATTGGTCGTTGCCTCTTTAACTTCAGCTGCACCCCTGCTGAGAATGCAGGCGGCACATTCATGTTCTACTTTCAAGTATTCTCCATCTCAACTATATTTTCATCGCTTCAGCAAACTCGCGCATGATCATATATGGGTCTTTCGCCTTCACAATGCCGCTTGCCACTAACACGCCTTGCGTTCCAAGCTTCAAAGCCGCCGCAACATCTTCGCCATGACTTATGCCAGCTCCACATAGAATGATTACTTTCTCGTTGACTTCTCTGACAAGTTGAACAGTGCCAGAGACAACCTCAGGCTGTGCTTTGGACACTGGAATCCCAGTGCCTATTAGTTCTGGCGGTTCAATCGCGACCATGTCAGGCTTCAACGATGCGACTGCAGCGCTTATCGTTGGGTTATTGGCACACACTACCGACATTAGTGCTTTTTGGCGTGTGATTTTCACTATTTCATCAATATCCGACAGTTTAAGCTGCATTTCAGAGTGGTTGATCAAGGTTCCAATGGCTCCTGCTTCTTCCACAGATTCTGCTAGAACGTGGCCCGTGTAGCCTCCTGGTTTTATCGGATCTACGTGTTGAGCGAAAACTGGAATTTGAACCGCTTCTGCAACGGCCTTCAAGTCGGCGAACTGAGGGGCCACTCCAATGTAGATGCCTGTTTCGCGATTGACTTTCTCGGCTTTCTTTGCCAACTCAACTGCGTTTTTTCCTGTTGCCTCTAAGTAGGTCTTGAAGTTGATTATCATGACCGGTAGGCATAACTCCATCATTGACTGTTTCACCTGTCTAACGCGTTGATTCTATTCATTAATATCATTTTGGAATAAAAAGATTGAACTCGCTGTCTCCTGTATGATCCGCCGTTTTCCATTTTCTGAAAGATCCCATGCCACCTAGGCAATAATAAATACGAGATCTGACTAAGAACGAAAATAAGGGGGAGGTGAATTAAATGTTTGAAGATCTAGGCGTAGACGTTTTGATTCTCGTTTTTGGAGCGTTCGTTGTTATCGTTGTACTCTTCTTGAGCTATTTCATTGTTAGGCAGTGGGAGAAAGTTGCATTGATACGTTTGGGCAGAATAGTGAAAATCGAAGAAAAAGCGGGTTTACATTTCAAAATGCCTTTCATCGACTCACTTTATGTCGTTGACATGAGAATGCAAAGCATCACATTGAAAGGTCAATCAGCCATAACTAAAGACAACATCTCAGTTTCAATAGACGCAGTAATCTTCACAAAAGTTGAAGACCCGACAAAAGTGATATTGGAGATTGAAGATTACAAGGATGCAGTAATGAAGTATTCTCAAACGTCAATGCGTGAAATCATCGGCAAATACACTTTGAATGAACTGCTTGGAAATCAAGCTGATGTTGTGCAAGCCTTAGAAAATAAAGTTGACACTTTGTCGAAAGGTTGGGGCATTGATATTGCTAAAGCAGAGATTCAAGATATTGCTTTGCCGGAAGACATGAAAAGAGCCTTTGCCGTTCAAGCTGAAGCAGAAAGAGAAGCGCAGGCAGTTGTGATTAAAGCTGACGCAGAACTAAAGGCATCAGAAATTCTTAAACAAGCAGCTGAGAACATGAAAGACCCGAATGCCATGCAACTAAGAATCTTAGCGACAGTAAGTGAAGCAAGCAAAGAAGCCGCAAACACAATAATTATGGCATTACCGTTAGAGACGTTGAAGTATGCAAGTGTAGGAGATTTGGGAGCACTAGCTTCAATAAACAGTAGCGCAGCCAGAAAGCGAGTAGAAGAAAGAGACAAGCAATAATGAAAACAACGATCCCATCCTTTTTTGATTCATCCACACTTTTCAAGTTCTTGTTCGAGACAATAGCCCGCCGCTAAACTGGTGCGGAAGCAACATTCCATCTGCTAAAAAATCGCATCCAACCCCATCAGAAGACCCCTACATAACCACCCCACAGTACTCCACGTGCCGAAAACCTAGGGGGGAAGGGGTAGGTCATTTTTGACTGATTTTCAACCAAAAACCATGTTGAACAGTCCATACCATAGGACTACCTTCTATGTTCGCAACATCGCACGCCTTTCCCATTAAAAAGCTTGCGAGCAATGCGAGAACCTTATAGTTGAGATAAAAAAAGTAGTTGTGGATGTCGTGATACAGATACGGTGTCAATGTCTGGCTTTCTTCAACACTTTGTCATTGGACTCCTCTGACAAACACTGCAGCGGCGACAGTTGTCGTCCACAAACCACCTTTGTCTCCCGTCGCAGTCTGCGTCACATTGGCTGTCTTGATGATCATACCGCTGGTTTTGAACAATTGCTCTTTTTCGTGCCAATCAGTCTCAGGGTCAAACTGAATACCCATCGTCGTAGCAAGCATTGTCGCAGCAAGATCTTCTGCGTAATCCCCAGCCTTGTCGTCAGGCTGCCCAAAAGTGTGGTGTTCCGAAAGGTAACCATAATTGTTTTTGCCTGACGGAATAGCGACACCTATGGATGACGCCACAAGTCTATGCGGCTCGTTTGTCGAGTTTCTTGCAATGACAACAAAAGTTATTTCTCCAGGTTCTATCATCGTCAGACCACGCTCTCTGGAAATCATCTTGCACCCTGGCGGTATAATGCTTGACACGCTCACGATGTTACAGTGTTGTATTCCTGCGTCTCTCAATGCCAACTCAAAAGACTGCAGTTGTTCCTTATGTTTACCAACGCCCTTCGTTAGGAAGAAATATTTCGGAATCATTTTGCTAACACATTGATACATCAGCTTATTAGGCTTTTGTTTTTCCACATCCACAAAGCCACCGCTTAGGGAAAAGAATAACAAAGCTAGGTGCATAGTTACTTTGAGGTAGACCGATTGGCGCAGGGTCAAAGCGTATTCAGGGACGAAACAAAACTCGACATCAACTACGTCCCCAGCCAACTTCCTCACAGAGAACAACAACTGCGCCTACTGAAAGAATTCTTCAGCTTCACCTTGCACTCGCCCGAGAAAATGGCTCAACGAGTCATAATAACAGGCGACGTGGGCACAGGCAAAACAGCGCTTTCCCAGCGGTTCGGAGCCGATATCACTCATGAAGCCAGCACACGCGGAATAAAACTACGCTACACTCATGTCAACTGCCGAGAATACAGAGGAAGCCTCTTCCTCACCCTTCAACACATAGTTTCAGTCTATCACCCAAACTTCCCAAAACGCGGCTACTCCCCCGAAGAGCTTCTGCGTACACTCGTGCAGATTCTGGACGAAGAAAATGCCTACATAATCCTAGGTCTAGACGAGTTTGAAAGCCTAGTGGAAAAAGAAGGATCTGAAGCGGTTTACAAGCTCACTCGCCTGCAGGAGATGAGGCAAAACAAGCCGCAAAGACTCTCCCTCATATGCATCCTGAGAAGCCTGAAGACAATCGAACAGCTGGATGCCAGCACAAGAAGCACCCTGCAGTCCAACATCATAAACCTCCAGAAGTATTCAAAACAGCAACTTGTCGACATCCTCAACGACAGGGTCTCCCTAGCCTTCAAACCTCTAGCCATACCTGAAGGAACCGTAGGCCTCATAGCCGACGTTGCCTTTTCCGAAAACGGAAACGCACGCTTCGGAATAGAACTACTTTGGCGGGCCGGAAAGTACGCAAACGCTGAGAACCTAAACATCGCAACACCGGAATGCGTGCGAAAAGCAGTTTCAAGCATAGTTCCGGCAATACGAAAGAGTGACCTAGCAACTCTCGGCCTGCATGAGAAGCTGTTCCTCCTTGCCATATCCAGACTCTTCAAACAAAACCAGAAGGCAAACATCTCCCTCACAGAAGCTGAACAAGCATACGCAGTTGTATGCGAAGAATTCGACACATCACCGAACAGCCACACGCAGCTCTGGAAGTATCTCAAAGATTTCTCAAGCATCGGCATAGTAGAAGCTGAAGTCAATGGCACGGGTTCGCGTGGCAGGTCTACGGCCATTTCTTTGCCCAGAATACCTGCGCAAGAACTGGAAAAGGAATTAAGAGTTTTGCTGGACGAGGAGTCAAAAAAATCATGAACATCGAGGACGTTTTCTCTTCAAAACTCCGCATGAAAATCCTCAAGATTCTGCACAATGTTGGCGAACTCAACGTTTCAGAGATTGCCCGCAGGTTGAACATCAACTACATGTCAGCAAGCAAGCACATGAAGATTCTGGAAGACGAAGACATACTGCAACACAAACTGTTTGGAAGAATCCGCCTGTACAGGTTCAACGAGCAATCACCTAAGGCTAAAGCAGTGCAAAACCTTATTGACGTCTGGGAACACCAAAACAGAAAGTAGAAAGGGAGAATCAAAATGTCGATGGTTGACGTCTCTGACAAGCCCGAAGTCTTTCGTGAGGCAACTGCGACAGGAACGATCAGGTTGAAAACGAAAACCATACGGTTGATTACAGAAGGAAAAATCGCAAAAGGAGACCCAATTCACACGGCCAAGATTGCCGCCATCCTCGCTGCCAAGAAAACCAGCGAAATCATTCCTCTTTGCCACTCGTTGCCGTTGACGAATGTCGAAGTCGAGGTAAAGACTGAAGACAAAACCGCAGTGAGAGTAACGGCGAAAGTGAAGACGAAGGCGACGACAGGTGTCGAAATGGAAGCACTGACAGCAACTGCGACAGGTCTTCTTACTATTTGGGACATGGTCAAACAGTATGAGAAAGACACAGAAGGTCAATACCCATCTACAGCAATTGAGAAAATACATGTCGTGAAAAAAGTCAAGAAGACCAGTTAGAAGAAGGCGTTCAGAAAAATGAGTGAAAGCTCAAAAAGACACAAGGCCCAAGCGCCTACAACCTTGAAATATGCAATTTTCACCTGCAGCACATCGCGATACAACCAATCCAAGAAAGGTGAAAAAGTAGAAGACGTCTCCGGAGACTTGATCGAGACGTCACTGAAAAATGCAGGAAACATGGTGGTTCTGAGAGGCCTGATTCCAGACGACAGCGATCTCATCGAGAAAAGTGTTAACAAAGCCTTGAAGTCGCCTGACTTAGACGCTGCTATATTCTGCGGAGGCACTGGAATAACCCCATCGGACGTGACAATTGAGACAGTCTCGCCTTTTCTGGAAAAAGTTCTGCCGGGATTTGGAGAGATTTTCCGTCGCTTGAGCTTTGACCAAATTGGCTCTCCAGCTGTATTATCACGTGCAATAGCAGGCGTAGCTAAGGGCAAAGCGATTTTCTGTCTTCCAGGCTCACCCAACGCTGCAAGACTCTGCGTGGAAAAGCTGATTTTGCCTGAAGCACCGCATATTGTGAAGCATGCGCGTGAATGAAGCATCAAGTATGCGGTTCAACCGCAATTGCTCGTAAAATTTCGTCCAGACCCTCGTATTTTTCTCCGTTGATCACGGCAACAGGCGTTCTTCTAATTCCATGCCTCATAGCTCTTAAACTGTCAGTCATTCGGGATAGATCATATATTTTGACAGACTCATTCGATTTGCCCATGATCTGAAAAACGCGTTCCAAAACAGTCGAATCGTCTTCCGAAAGTAGGCGTCCTTTAAACTTGGAGAGAGCTCCACTGACCAATCCTTCAGTCGAGCCAGGTGCACAGAAAGGATGCTGAGACATTTCTCTGCAAGTTTCAACGTCCATATACGGAGAGACTGAACGCACAAAAATCTCTATCAACCAGCTCACCAAAAGTTAAATCCACTGGTAAACACTTAGCCTTGTCGATGCATCCATTGGAAATGCACACGACCGCCAAACAAGTTTTTATACGACCAAACGCCTGTGTCATCGTTAGGCACGCTCGGGAATAACGATGGTTCTGAAAGACAATTGTGGTCGACCGCTACTCAACCTGCGAATTGCAATTACAAGAAAATGTAACCTACGTTGCTCATACTGTCACGGTGAGGGAGAAAAAAATCAAACGAGACCGTTCGACAGCGAGATGACAGTTGATGAGATCGTGCGGATTGCTAGGATTGCAGTTGCTCTAGGCATGAACAGAATGAAGCTTACAGGCGGGGAACCGCTCATGCGCAAAGACGTCATAGACATTGTCAAAGAAGTCGCTGCCATACCCGGTTTGACTGATCTTTCTATGACTACAAATGGAACGTTGCTAGAGCCTCTGGCTGACGATTTACATGAAAAAGGTTTGAAACGTGTGAACATTAGCCTTCCAACGCTGGACAAAGATGTTTTTCACAAGCTGACTGGCGGCGACGTTCAAGATGCAATAAGAGGCATAAAGGCTGCTGTTGCAGCAGGATTGTGCCCCGTCAAACTTAACATGCTTCTTCTGAAAGATGTTAATGCCACCGCTGTGCCTGAAATGATCGAGTTCGCCAGAGAGACTGAAACGATACTGCAGTTGATAGAGCTTGAACCAGTCAACGTGCGTGATTCATTCTATCTGGCAAATCACGAACCGCTGGATAGATACGAGAGGATTTTGAAGGAAAAAGCCGTGAAAGTTGAAACAAGACGGTACATGCAGAATCGACGCGTATATCATCTGCCCGACGTGACGGTTGAAGTTGTGCGTCCAATCGAAAACACTGAGTTCTGTCTCCACTGCAGTCGCCTGCGCCTAACGAGTGAAGGAAAACTGAAACCGTGTCTGATGAGAAATGATAACCTCATAGACATTCTAAAACCTTTGAGAAACGGTGCGAACGACGAAGAACTGGCATTGCTCTACAAGTCGGCAAATCAGAAAAGAGAACCGTTCAACAGAAACTGAAAACGCTCGTCGCAAAATAGCCCCAGCAACACGTACAGGGTCAACATTTTTATTGAACATTCACTCACAACCGAGAAGGACCGTTGGAAATGAAGATACTGACCTACGGGGACCTAGATTCAAAGGACGGGTTAGTTCCTATATTAGATCACGCTTTCAACTGGATTTTCAACCAAAAACAGTCCGACGACTTCATCAGAATCGACCCAAGACTCAAGAACGGTCCTGTCAGTTTCTGCGCAGTTGAAAACGGAAAGACAATCGGACACGTAGGCGTAATGGACCTAACAACCCGGACGCTGAACGGAAACATAGAATATGTCGGCGGATTATATGGCGTTGCCACACTGCCCGGCCACACGCGAAAGGGCGTTTGCACAGCTCTAATGGAGAAAGCGCACGAATACTTCACGGAAAAGCATTATCGATTCTCCTTCTTGTCCACGAGTCCTGCGCTTATTGCGCATTCCTTTTACGAAAATCTAGGATACGTGGACCTTGTCGAATATCCCAGCGCATACAAAGCATTTCATAACAAGAAACTTAAAAAGTCCAAAAAGGAAAAGGCGACAGGATTCAACCCTCAGAAGATTCTCAGAATCTACAATGAATTCACAAAAGAAAGAACTGGCTTTGTCGTCAGAGACAAAGCGCATCTCAACATGCTCAGGAAAATTGAAGGAATAAAATCCAAACAGTGCATCACCGACAGAGACGGATACGTCGTATTCAGAGAAGACAAGACTGGAACATGGATTAGAGAACTTGTGGCACTGAACCAAGAACAGATGTACACTCTCCTAGAAACTATTGAAGAGAGAACAAGAGGCCCAGTCTACGACAGAGCGGTGCTGGACACGAAACTGCTCAGGGTCTATGAGTCACGTGGCTACATGATACTTCAAAGAGGCTATTCAGTGATGATGTTCAAGCCTTTAGCTGCAGCTGCATCATTCAAGCAGACATACGGAGACAGGTTCTATCTGAGCCGTTTGGACACTTTCTGAAAACTGCTTTCAGAGTCCGACGATTTTGGCTTCACGTTTTCCCACGTCGAGAAACACGATTGTAGCTTTGCCAGTCAAGTAGCCGCAAACCTCGCCTGGGTTCACGACAAGAGTCTTGCCTTTTCGATATGTTTCCACGCTGTGCGTATGTCCGTGAACGATAAAATCGTAGTTTTCTCCGTTGATTAATGATTGCAGGAGTTCTCTGTCACTCCCATGTAACAGCGCGATTCTTGATCCTTCAGCCGTGATTTCCGCAAAGTTGTTGTGTATTTCCAGATTTTTATGTTCGCTGAATCTTTTCTTGAGGAGTTCGCGGTCTCCGTCATTGTTGCCGAAAACGCCGATTAGCTTTGATTTTAGCTCTTTGAGTCTCGGGATTGCGAAGGGAGCCACGTAGTCTCCAGCGTGAAGCACTAGCTCAACATTCGCTTCGTTCAGTTTAAGAACGGCCTTGTCGATCATGGGCAAGTTGTCATGCGTATCAGACATTAGTCCTATCAACATCTTTCTCACTGTTCTACGATATTCTGATGTCAAGGAAATAAATCTACGCCGACATCTCCTTGACTTCTAGAGTTTTGTTCTAGAGAATATTTCGATTCTCGTAATAGCTTCTCGTCGGAAACATGGCTTAAGAAAACGTGGACCTTTCCCTAATGCAGAAAACACTTCTAAAAGAGGGATATAGAAAATGAATCCATGGGGTTCCAATCCATCCGCGAAGAGAAGGGATAAGCTCCACATAATCGCTGAAATTCTTGAAATTGCCAGAGATGGGGTGTTGAAGACCCAAATAATGTACCGGGCCAACTTGAGTTTCACCCAGCTGAATGATTATTTGGGGTTTATGCTGAGAATCAGTTTGTTGGAAAGAGTATTGCAGAATGATAGAGAAACATACAGGGCAACTGAGAAGGGTATGGATTTTCTCCAGCGTTACCGTGAGATCAATGAGCTGCTGAAGAGTGAGGAAGAGAATAACTGCAAGAATGGAATCAGAATTCCCCCTCCCCATTTGCTTAGGAAGAACCAAAACATGATCTAGCCACGATCCCGGCTTTTCTTATGGAACCTGCAACATTGTTGCGTCTGAATAGAAAACAGTCGGACGTTTATCGATTCGAGTGTTGCGTTCTAAGGTATTCTCTGGTCTTTTCTTTCAGTGCAGGAAATTCGTCAAGCATAGATTTCAAGACTTGCCATCGGATTTCTTCGGTTATCGTTTGGGATTTCATTTTCCTGTCTGCCGTATATTATGACACAATATATCATATAAGCTTGACGGTGAAACGTTACATAGCGCCATTCTCCGTTACGACAACTCTTTTTATCTTCATCGTCGACTGTTGCTGTGAAGGTTTCAAGAATGCAGATCGAGGCGTTACTATTCGACCTATTCAACACGCTAGTGCTGCTCGAAAATGACGATGCTTTCTACATGCCCTCATTGAAGAGGCTTCACGACTATCTGGTCAAGAACGAAATTCACGTTTCTTTCGAAGACTTCGTTCGAGTCTACTTCGAAGTTCGAGACAAGCTTTACGAAGAAACAAGCCAGAGCCTCGAAGACCCGCATTTCAACATAAGAGTCTCACGTACACTCCAAAACCTCGGATACAAGCTTGAAGCATCACACCCCACCGTTATCGGAGCTACCGAAGCATTCTGTGAAGAGTTCATGAAGTACATGCGACCAGACAACGACGCAGTGTACGTGCTGGAGAAACTGTACAAGAGGTACAAGCTTGGAATCGTGTCTAACTTGTCTATTCCCGAATGCGTGCCGAGACTTCTGGAGAAGTTTGGTCTAGGCAGATTCTTTGACGTTGTTGTTATTTCAGGAGCGATCAACAGGCGAAAACCCAGTCCTGAGATCTATGAAAAGGCACTGAAAACCCTTGGTGTAAAAGCAGACAAAGCCATTTTTGTTGGCGACACACCTGGGATAGACATTAGAGGCGCCAAGACCGTTGGACTGAAAGCTGTTCTCATCGAGAGGACGCCTTCACCAGAAGGCTCACTGTCTCTTGCATACGAACTGCCAGGAGCGCATGAAAAAGTTCAACCTGACATCGTCATCAAGAACTTGAGAGAACTTCTCGACTTCCTTCAAGATTGTTGACCGCGCATAAACAAGACATATTAGTCTTGAAAGAAACGTTTATATCTGCTAGAATGCCTTCAGTATCATTTTGGCAATTAGCTAGCTCCGCAATTTTCATGGCGGCGGCTCAACTCCGACCATAAAGGCGCAAGTCGCCCTACAGAATGAGGATCGTTGGCCTCCAGTTGCGGAGACATGAATGTGGACCTGACACGATAATTTTGTTAGGTCTGAATTGGGCTTTGACGTATAGTGGTTTATTCCCCTCCAAATCCAGTCAAATTTGCGGTTTGTACATTCGATAAGCGAATGTCTGGTTGTGGTCAATGTGGAGCAAACTCCGGTTGATCCTGCCGGACCCCACTGCTATCGGGATGGGACTAAGACATGCTAGTCGCGCGCCTTCTAGCCACGCTGGAGGCGCGGCACACAGCTCAGTAGCACGTGGCTAACCTGCCCTTGGGACGGGAACAACCCCGGGAAACTGGGACTAATTCCCGATAGGTGAAGATCCCTGGAATGGGTTTTTGCCCAAAAGACGTTTAGGTCATGCTTCTAAGCGTTGCCCAAGGATGGGGCCGCGGCCGATCAGGCTGTTGGTGAGGTAATGGCTCACCAAACCTTTGACCGGTTCGGGCCGTGGGAGCGGTAGCCCGGAGATGGGCACTGAGACAAGGGCCCAGGCCCTACGGGGCGCAGCAGTCGCGAAAACTTCGCAATAAGCGAAAGCTTGACGGGGCCATCCCGAGTGCC
>Ga0315280_10006773_pt1 | contig 15662 bp, 22 predicted proteins | sample YL17G06_40_MG_FD_203697 | JGI IMG/M metagenome (GOLD analysis project Ga0315280, IMG submission 203697) | Sediment microbial communities from Yellowstone Lake, YNP, Wyoming, USA - YL17G06_40 | ecosystem: Environmental > Aquatic > Freshwater > Lake > Sediment | place: USA: Wyoming | collected... | reverse complement strand
ACGCTCTTGAAGCTAGCAGTTCTAACTTCCATAGTGGGGAGCAGGAGTCAGCAGGTGTTTTCTTTGGAATTTGATCAGTTCCTGGCAGGGCATCTTCGTGCACTCGTAACAGGACTTCAGTTCACGTCCCACACAGCATTTCCTCATTGGGCATTCGGACCAACCACCACCAGCATGGCATCCAATACACCTTCCGAACATTATCTTTAATCTATCCAGAGTCTCCAAGAACGGTGGAAGGCTCGCAACTCCACCGAGAAGCTCTGCTACTCTTGCGATGTCATACAATTCGATGAGTTCTTTCAACCTAGAAATGGCCGTTTCTATTTCTCCTGTATGTAGTGCACAAGCGTTACAGTGCATCCCACAATAGCCTGCAGCAATCTTTTCCTGCGGCATTCCTCTTCCCTCCTGTAAAACAGTCCTGTTGAAGAAGATATTTAGGGATTATACCGTTATTTGACTACACGATCACATGGCGATCGCGCTAACGCACAACACGGCAACGATCTTCTTTGTGGTCAAGCATCCTCGTACAAACGTGATGCACGAAAACATTACGGACGACGTCTGCAGATTCGAATTCTTCGCGCGCGCAAAGTTGTTACACTTTGCCATTCTTCCAACCCGCGCGCTGGCTGTGCTTTTTCCTACAAAATCCCTGAGCCTAACCTCTAGTGAGCACCCAGAGCAATGCTCTTTACTATTCTTAAAGGTTCGCTTGCATCCCAATCTTCAATTGCACACGCCACTTCTTCAGGCCTTCTTCGCACCAAATTCCTCAAGGCAGAGGCTGCAGCCCTCCAAACAAATCTTCTTCTGTCACCAGCTAATCTTCGAAGTATCGGCAATGCTTCTTTACAGTGTTTTACCGCTTCAGCGGAAGAAAACACCATTGCCACGTTCCACAGAACCTGTTCATCATCGCTTAAACTCCACTTCTTGACATAAGCCAAAGTCAACTCTGGGTAAGCCCTAAGCAGACCATCGCCAATGGCGAAAGCTCCCAGATTCTTACGAACATAAACACTGGTATCCATCAAAAGAGGCTCAATTAGCTGCAGTAGCAACTCCCCTCGTCCAGGCACACGCTTCTGTCCGACTTTCTTAGCGGCGACTACAACGGCACGTCTCACATTTTCCGAGAGATGCTTAACCCACCCCGCCATGACTGGATAGAATTCCTCAAAGTTCTTGTGCAAAACGTCCGCTAAACAACTGGCTACTGATTCACGTGTCTCCCAAGACGAGTCATCAGCCAATTCCAAAAGAAGCGACACAACTCCTTCATAACGCTTGAAAGGATTTCCTATAGAGAGCAAAAAACAACCCAAGCTTCGACAACTCGCCTCGTTTCTTTGAGTCAGCCCTTTAGCCCAATCAAAAATAGTATCCTCATTCAATCTTTTCCTAATCCTTTTCAAAACTTCCAAATAAACAGCGGCGTCAGGTTTCTCAATCATGTTCCAGGCAATGATGAAATCATCCGGCTTTCCGTTTGAAGCAACTTGGTCAATCAAGGTAAAGATATTCGAAAAATCCATTGATGTCACCGAAAAGCTCTCAAGCAATGGAATATAGGCCTTTACTTTTTGTGAGCTTGCACCAATGAATGCGCAAAGCAATCGCCCTCAAATGGCAAGAGATCCATCGGATTCCGCAGCCATTCACCCGTGTAGCGCTTCTCATGCTTGTCAATCTTGAAACCAGCTTCTTCAAGGGTCTGAGTTAGCCTATTGTCCGTGGCGATTGAGCCGACACCCAGTTTCTCAGCTTCAACCACGCAAACTGGACACACGAGTTTACTTGACAACGATTGTTTCATTATGACATCATCATCCAATTGATTTTCCTATCGGACAAGCTTCCAAACACGCGCTGCAATCAAAGAAGCTGTTGGGCGTTGGCCTCTGTGTAAGCCTCTGCTCCAAGCTTCTAGTTTCCGCTGGAACGTCTTTCGAATCTGGGTTTTCAGAGGCATAAACCATGCACCGATTAACCTTCACCTTATACGGCTCTATCGCCTTCGCAGGACAAGCCCGTACGCATCTCTCACAGTCTTTACACAAATCCTCTTTGTATGGCTCATCCGCGTCGAGCTCCGCCTCCGTGAGCACCGAGACCAGCCTCACTCTCGGACCATGAGTAGGAGTCACTAACAGCGTATTTTTCCCCTGACATCCAAGCCCACATCTGACTGCAGCCGTCTTGAGCGGAACAGAAACTGATGTGACCGAATCAAAGCCTTTTCTATGCAAGTAATGAGCAACTTCCCAAGCTTTAGACTTGACAATCTGATAGTACAACTGATAACTTTCCAAAGGAACCTTCTGCCTACATGTCTCATCATTATGAAGCCGCCATGAATTGGCAACTATGTTGAAAGCTACGTCCCAAGCATATAGACCCATCACTATGACCGATTCGACAGTTGGAAGTTCCACTTCAGGAGTCGGAAGTTCACCGATGTAACGTATGTTCCCATACGGCAGATCGCGAAGCAGGCCTAGATTCGAAATGCCTACGACGGCGAAACCCACTTCTTTCGCTTTCTTCTTCACTTCTCGAGCCAGTGACATAGCCTGATTGCCTCTGCTATGGTTGAAGTGTTTTTCGAATGCTTTCAAGATTCTGCTTTGCCGCAGGCACGTTTGCCAGAAACTCCTCAAGTTTCCCGCATGGGTATTCACTGCAGTGACTACAAGTCTTGACTTTTCGCTGTTCAGCGCAAGGCCGAATCTTGCATATTTTGCGGCACCAACCCGAGATCCTGTTTGACCAGCATCCATCACAATCGATATCCTCTGGCGTGAACTCGACTTTTGTGCCGTCACTCCACTGTCTAGCCATCTGCTTCTTCTTCTCCAAATCACGAGTTCTAGTCGTTTTATACGCATTGCACTCACCACAGTCCAAACCACAGTACGCGATCATATCAGACATCATTCCATTTCACCTTTTGACGACGCATCACTTCGAAAATAGTCGGCAGCTAGGATAAGGCTTCTACAGGCATGTGGCTGTAGACAGACACAAAGTCTCGCGAATCGTGAACGAGTTTCCTGATGAATTGCCCATAGACAGACTTATTTCCAAAACACACTATCTTTCGTTAGATCCTAATGAAGACGGGCAATCCGCATGATGAGAAGTATGCTGGAAAGGAATACTATTGGGGCAAAAAACCTTCAGCAATCTGCGACAGAGTAATCGAGTTGATGCATCCGACCCGAGACTTTCGGCCCAAGCTTGTTGATCTAGGATGCGGCGAAGGCCGAAACGCCGTATACTTTGCCAAAAACGGTTTTGACGTGGTCGGGTTGTACATTTCAGAAACAGGACATAGCCGATTTGTCTTGAGACACTCGTCTTTCAGGAAATGTGCTTCAATTCAAGAGTCTTCCTCTTGTCCGGAGGAGCTTTTCTGAAGAGTTGAATGTACGGAACAAGAGAAGCGACGAGTTTGTTCTCAGCCTTTTTCAAGTGTTCTTGGAAAGTCGTTCTAGGTAGATGCTGCCTATACGCAATTGTCTGAACATCAGCACGACGGGGCAGCCTGTAGTATCCAGAGTTGTAAGCGGTCAGAAGGGCATCCATCTGCCTATCGGTCAATCCCGAAAACAATGCGTCAGCAGTAAGCGTCAACGAGCTGGCAATGAAACCGGTGAAAGGAACCTTTCGCACCACATCGAAGGCAAATCCTTTCTCTTCAAGCCGCTGCATGAGCTTCCTCAAATCCTCATGCCTGAAAACTATCAGCCTGTAATATTCCCAGCCTTTTTCATAGACCACTGGAGAGACCTGCAAAATGTTGAAGGCGTCCAGATTTTTCGTCACAGAATTATCCATACTGCAGTAACATGGAGTGGTAATCACATGGGTGTTGTACTGATCCGAAAAGATCTCAAGTATGCTGGCGGCCTTGGACAGTTCTTCAATAATCGTTTTGTTTTCTTCCTGTCTTCCGACGAAAATCTCGTGAACCTCATGCTCCCTGTTACACCACGTAAACATCTTGATGGAAGGATATTTCCGTGAGAGATTGGCGAAAGGACAATCATGAGTCACTTTCAGAATTACCTCAAAGAGCGGCAATGCAACTACCTCCATCATTAAGTGCGGGTCAGGACGTATTTAGGATTATACCAGCATGTGACGGCAAAATGCTTATTCATCATCCGGTATCAACCCACAACGATCTAGCATACTCGGAGAGCGTGGTCAAATTGGTGACACTGCAACAAAACACACATGCTGAAGGTCAACTCTTGACTGTAATGATAATTGTGATCCTTCTCTTTACAGCTATGATCAACTGGAACATTTACTCATGGCTAGTCTTGATATTGGTCATTCTCATGGTGATTACACTGCAGCTCAAAATAGAATCCAATAAAGGAGAATAGAAATGAAACCAGCCTTACTCATAATAGATATGCAGAAGGAATTCTTCAGCATAGGCTCAGCCTGTTCCGACTCCTTGAACTCAGCCATTGAATACATGAACGCGGCAATAGACCTTTTCAGAAAAAAGGGCTACCCTGTATTCGTGATACAACACGCGCGCGCGTCAGAAAGAAGGTGGGAAGTTGCTGCATAGAAAAGATTGGGATGAGGCTGCACAAACTTGGCTTGACTTCGTCAGAGAAGGCAAAGACTATCATAGAGATGAGCTCAACAATCCAGCAGCCTTCGATATAATAGGGAACATAAAAGGTCAAACCTTGTTGGACATGGCGTGCGGTGAAGGATACAATACGAGAATCCTCGCGAAGCGAGGCGCAGAGGTAGTTGGGATTGATTTCTCAGAGAAAATGATAGAGCTTGCCAAGATGGAAGAAGAAAAAGAAAGGTTAGGTATAAGCTATCATGTCATGAACGCTGCTGATCTCAAAGCGTTTCCAGGAAACCATTTTGACCTTGTAACGTGTTTCATGTCGCTTCAAGACATCAGGAACTTCAGGAAGGCGATATCTGAGGCGGCGAGGGTTTTAAAGACTCACGGTCGGTTTGTTTTTTCCATTCCTCATCCGTGTTTTGAAAACATGATCATAAGAGGCAAAAGAACAAGTGCTTCGCAAAGATATTTTGAAGAGATCGAATACTCTCTTTTGTGGACCATGGAGAGACTCGCGAAGCCATTCAGGACCGTAACCTTTCATAGAACCTTAACGGACTATGTGGACGCGCTGTACAGAAACAAGCTACTCGTGTCGAAGCTTGTTGAGCCGAGACCAACGCGAGAAGGATTGCTCAACCATCCTCACCTCAGAAGGCACATGGTGATACCGCAGTCAGTGATAATTGAATCTGTGAAATGTGCGAAGGAACTTCTATGGCAAGATCTGCCGCGCGGGAACGAGAAGGATCAGTCATGAATCATTCAGAAGCAGCATTCTGCGGAGACTATTGCAGAAAATGTCCAAACTATCCAGCCAAATGCCCTGGTTGCATCCCGAGACTCCATCAGAATTGTCATTTTGTTAGATGCTGTTCCGAAAAGAATATTGAACATTGTGGGCTTTGCATGAATTTCCCATGCCAGAAATTAGTGAAATTTGTACCAGATGATCGACCTGAATGCCCCCCAGACTATCATATAGAGAATCTCAAATTGCGTCGGGCTGTTGGCACAAAAGCTTGGCTCGAATCTCAACAACAAAAATGGTCCAACCTTAATCAAACCCAGGGGGAGGTTTGAGTAGCGCTATCTCACCTTGATTGTTTACGTAATGCTGGGATCGGAGGAGACTTCTCTACGCCGAGGCGGGGTTCAAATCCTAGTGACCTCAAAATAATCGGTCTGGGAGTTCTCTCATTGATTTTGTTTCCCACAGCGACTAAACCCTGAGCCTTGAATCATCATCCACGAGCGCTTTGAAGTGTTATTTCAAGAAATCTGAAGGTGGATTCACATGGCATGGCCTTTTGAGTTCTCCGATTTTCCTCGAGCCCCATTCTCATACCAAGAACCCAGCAACCAATTCGTTTCTCAGGTAAGAAAGCCCGAGGAAATCTCACTAGACCGTCTTCGCACTTGAACTGTCTGAGTGTTTCTAGTGAACGTTCATACCAAGCATGTTCCCTGACAGTTCTTGATCTAGCCAAGAGTCTAAGCAGCAACAGCCAACGTCCAGAGTGCTGGATTGGTGCCGGAGTTTCAAAGTATCCAGGCAAATGAACGCTCCACCCCATTGCATAGTATCTTCCGGACTCATGGCGGATCACGCCATATCCCCATGGCAGTTTCTGGTATTCCGGAGTGAATATGAATTCAATGATTTTCTCAACCTTGCTTCTGAGCGTTGAATCTTCTAGAATGAACGGCGAATGGAGAAAGGCGTTAATGTCATGTATCCAAGGCAATCTAAACTCGTCCTTGGGATAAAGCTCAGGATTTATGAGTGGGACGTTTTTGAAGGTTTTTGGAAAACTGGGAAAAAAGTCATTAGGAACATATACTTCTGTCAGAGTACCCTCCTTCGCAGTAGGATAAATCGTTTCCAGCCGTCTGATGGTCCACTCTTTGACTGCTTCGTCATCAGCGTATCCGGTCATGGCCAAAAGATACTGTTAAGTGATTTGTGGTGGGTGCATCTTTTCACTTGCGGTTGTTAATTCTGTTAATGTAGAAAGTTTTTTATGTCTTACTAGGAATGAAATCTCAATGTACCTACTATTTCTTGACGCAAGTGGTCATTCTGAATTTCCACCACCATATGGCAGAGGAAAAGATACTTTCTATGTGTTAGCAGGTTTAGCAATTAAGGATTCCAAGTGGTTTGAATCCTATACTGGACTAAACGAAATTTGCAGGGAATATTTCCCTGCGGGTTGGGAAGGAATAGAAGTTCATTATGGAGATTTGATAAACAAGCGTGGAGTGTGGAATAGACTAGCAGATATTCAACGCAAGGAATTTGCTGATAAGGTATTCAGTCTCATTAAAAAGATTGACCCCATATTGTTCGGAATAGTCATTAACAAAGTCAAGCATTATGAGGGATATGTTCATCCAGAGACTTCAAAGCAGTTGGCTGTGAGATTTGTCGTTCCTAGGTTCTCCAAGTTTCTCCAACGCAACAAAGACCTAGGAATAATGATATACGATTCAGAAGCAGTCACTTCGGATAGACCTCTCAGAGATTTTCTCACAAAAGGAAGGTTGCAGGGAATTGTTACAGCAGCCAACTGGGAATTTGACCCTAATGCTATGTTCCAGACCCAAAATCGATTAGAAGGAATAGTGGAGTCAATTCTCTTCCATGACTCAAAGAGTAGTTCAGGTTTGCAGTTAACCGACTTTTGTGCTTATGCTATATGGTCGAAATTTGAACGTGGCAATGATGCTAGATTCAAGGAGATACATCCCTTATTTGACAGGGTTGGTAATACAATCTATGGTCTCCTCGTATGGGAGCCAGAACCTTGGAAAACATAGAATTGACGAACGGGCGGTACAGCACTTATTTACTTCATGCTGCACCAACAGGTCGCAACGGCAGACCTTCCCATTCATAAGCATATCGGCTGTACGTTCCTAATAGTTTTTGTGTACTGGTAACCGTTTATTTGACGGTCACATTACGTTTCTGTTTCTTATTCAAATCCATGACTTTGGATGCTGTTGCGTGATTTGTGGCGGCTTTTAGGCTTTTGATATCGTCATGCGATTGATGAGCAATTTTGCATTATTTATGATAGATTATTTTAAATACAACTTGGTGGGTAAATAGAGAAACTGGTAATCGAGATACAGAGTGAAAATTAATGCAAAAGCCAAGTGAAACCAAGATTCGCAAACTACCTCTCCCTCTGAGATTTAAACTCGGAACTGATGGTCTCATAAGTGATGGTTTGTTTACACTGACTGAGAAGGATGCGAGTGAAGTGAACATTTTATCTGTTGATAAGGATGGTTTTGCATCCATTGAAATTCGTCCAGCCATCCACGACACAGAGTCTAGCAGAGTATGCCTACGAGAGGTATTAGGACTTGGCACACAGATCGGTGCTGAAATATCAAAAAGCAGAGGACAGGCTAAAGATTTTGGGCAGTATAGGTACTTTCGTACTCCAAGCGAGAATTATGCAGCAGAAGTTTTAGGAACATCTAGGAAAAGAACATTCATTCTCGGAAGAATTTCAGAAAAAGGAACGATAACACACAGTTATGCTAGCATAATCGTTCACAGTTTCGGCACTAGAGAATTCTCAAAGAAGGAATTGACAGGACTATTACCCAAGAATTTGAGCTTTGGGCAAATCATGAAAGCTGTTTTGGATGTATTGAGAATTGAAGGCTATTTGGAACGCAGAGAAGGCAGGAAAGACGGCAAGCGTGGTCGAATTAGGGAGTGGTTCAAAGCCACAGAAAAGTTAATGGAGAAAAAGCTAGTTCAAACAGTTTTCATTAGCCCCGAACAACCATAAAGAGTTAGACAAGGTCTAGACCCAATGACGCACATGCCACATGCGTCCTCATGTGGCAAGCAAGTGGAGAGGAAGGTTGTCGCTTGGTCTGGCTCATGGTCATTGTTCGGGGCAGGCAAAAACCAAAGTTGGTAATCGAGATACTTTAGCTATACCTGCCCCAAACATCAAATGGTAGTTCTACGTAGAACGTATTTAAGGAATTTTATTATTGTTTGGTAAAGGTGCAATTCAGATTGGCATAAGTGTCCATGCAACCATTGGCACATTGAACCATTATTCTATGGCTATATGCGTCTTTATCCGCTTTTCCCATTCTTCTTGGGTCAACACACCCTTTTCTTCAAGCAATTCTACAAGGCTTGAAAGCATAGTATCCAATAGGTCAACTTCCTCTGCAAGTTCTCGTTTTGGTTTACTCTTTGCCATGCTTACCACCCTTCGTCAAATAACCTTTCTCGGAGAGCCAACTCATTATTATCGTTCTCAATGTGTCTGAACAGGTTTCGCCCACCTTGCCGACTAACTCTCTGTTCAAGAGGTCCGCTATATTTTCTGGAAGTGAAACTAACACTTTCTTCATTTCACAATCGCCTCCATTTCTCTCTTTTCCTCTCTCTCAGGACTCGTAGCATTGGCTAACAGTTGTGCCTCATGCTTTGTTGCTTCCTCAATCAAACCTTTCCATGTGCTTGGTGCTTGTGTCCTAGCAGCCTGAGCAGGTGTTTTACCGTTCAGACTTTGGTGTGGTCTTACGTAGTTGTAGTGAATTGTGAATCCTTCTAGAATTGACTTTGTAGAGTCGAATGCTTTGAATCCTCTCATTACTCTTGTGCGGTCTTTAACTGTTCCATGCATCCTTTCAACGATATTATTTGTCTCCCTTGCACGTATTCCAACTCTTTGAACTAGCTCAGGTCTTGTGTCTTTCCTCATCGTGTAGAAGACTTTGTTGAAAGCGGTTTCGTACACGAAACTTCCATCTACAAATATGGCTCTTGGTCGAACTTTGCTCTGTTCGTATCCTTGCTTGAATACTGCTATTGTGTCTTCCAGTGTTCTTGTTCCTGAGACGTGAGACGACACCAAGAATTTCGTGTCTTCGTCTATCATTTCCCAGAACCAAACATTTCGCCCTTCACATGATAGCATTGTTTCGTCTTCGTGCCATAGACCTGAAAGCTGCGGTGTTAGTGTGCTAACGAAATCTTTGACTAGCTTGGAATATTTCTTTATCCAGTTCAGAATCGTTACTTGGCTTACTCTTTCGCCGAAGATTTGCTCTAGGTTTCTCTGGGTTTTTCGTAGACTCAAGCCATCGTAATAGAAGTTCAATGCTGCAATGACTAGATTCTTTTCGACTCTCATCTTTGAGAAGCTATTGTTCATGAAAAAGCGGTGTCCGCAGTCTTTGCACTTGTAGACTTGTTGACCTTTGACTTTGCCCCATTTTCGGATGTTTTCAGAGCCACAATACTTGCATGCCATGCGTCTCACAGGTATACTATAAGATACCTTTCGATATATATAGCTTGTGGTATGCCCACAAGATACCAACACGGCATTACTATAAAAATGATTAATCATAAATAGTTGTCCCACCCATACTATGAGCTGTTCAAAATAAGGAGAGCAGCAATGAGGGTGCAACCTCACTGCTACTCTGTAACATTCACTACGGAACTAGATGTATAAACAAGCACATTTAACGCTTGCGGTATCAAGAACGCTAACAAAAACGTAGCCTCATTGGGCGAAAACTCTCCTTGTTTTGGACACAGCATAGGAAGACAAAATGAAAGGATAGTGATAAAGAGAAGAATGAGCGAAGACATAAGTTTGCTCAACGTAGTTCTATTAATCTCCATCGCTTGCATTGCAATAGGTGCCATCTGGATAGTTTCTTCAACAATAGGTCCATTCTTAGCACCTCAGTATTGGCTGTTAATTATTGGCGCGATAGGTCTATTTGGCATCTACATTTTCGCCAAATACAGCGAGTAATGTAACAGAGTTCAAGCAAACCACTGCAGCAAACAACCACGCTATAGCCAAAACGAAATAGAGATTGTTCTCTAACAAGCCAATAATCGGAAGAATGGAACCTACGATCCGAGATAATAGAACCCCCCTTTTTTTTCCAGCTATCCAATTCATGAACTTTACAATAGGATTAATCTCAGTGGCTCCCCTTCCCATTGCGAACATGGTCAAGAGACCATCGGACCACAATAGCATGATTGAAATGGAAAAGATACAGACAAGTAAGGGAGGATAACCAGCGCTAACTAGGAACGGAGCGGGAAGAAACCCCAGAAGAAAGACCACCACAGAATTTTTGGTAAGTTCAATCAATTTATTGTTCATACATCACACCTACTGCCCTCACAAGAGGGATTCCAAATTTGATGGGTCTAAGCTAATAAAGACAACAAACATTCTGAGATATTGCTGGCTAATATGACTGCTTTAATCGTATCAAGTTCGTTTTTTAGTGGCGTGTTCCCACTACTCTTCTTCTTTCCTGTCTTTTCTGGTATTTCGTATATTTTCTTTGGTAAGGCACGTTTCAACCTCAAAAGAAAAATCGTCTGTGGGCGCGTTTAAGAAGTTGCGAAAAGCTACATAGGGCTCGTTTTGAGAAATTCGTCCCACCACAAATCACTTAACAGTATCCTCGCGTGCGCAGCCATCGACGAAAAAGCTCGGTTTTCTTGTCAAGGACGGGTTTCCCTTTCTTCAAGCCGAATTCAAAAAGCTTTCCCATGGCGTTCTCATAGGTTTCCGTCTTCGCACCATGCAGATCGTTTCTGTCAAGACCTGGCTTCAGGTTTGCCAACCAGAAGTTCACAAGACTACTGGACAGCAGATCTTTTTCTGCGGATTTACTGTCCTTTCCGAGGAGCTCTGTGACTGTACGATACTTGATGGCTGGTCCAGCATTGCTCATCAGCCAAGCCAGAGACGAATCAGGCTCCATGTTCCTTACCAGCTCAGTCCATTCCCTAGCGCACTTAAGATATTTCACACATTGCTGACATAAAAGCTAAGTTTGAATACTCTTACGTGCACCCTATAGCCAAACTCTCGACGATTTCATTTCTGTTTTCTGAAGAAAACGCCCACGTTTCGTGGCAGTATGTCGATGTCATCATACAGGTCTAGATTCTTGAGTTTTCTCACGGTTGTAGCGGACAGCCGACCACGGGGGACTTCTCCTATAAGAAGTTTGGTTTCTTCTTCAGAAAACTCTTCCTTCTCTCCAAATCTTTGCAGGAACTTCCTGTTTTGCGGGCAGACCCTTTGACAGTGCATGCATCCAACTAGGCAATTATGCCAAGAAGGGTCTATCCAGGCTGGAAATGGGATGTCACCCTTTCTCTCATTGTGAAAGACAATGCATCGCTCTGCATGGAGCAGAAAACGATCACGAGGGATAGCGCCTACAGGACAGACCTGATGGCAAGCGTAGCAGTCATTGCAGTATTTCATCATCTGTGCTTCCTGCCAATTGTCTTTCCAGCAAGGCAAGTCGGAGTAAAAAGCTACTAACTGGAGAAAGCTTCCCATACCGGGAACATAACAAATGTTGTTTCTTCCGTACAAACCCAATCCACTGTGGGCGGCCAAGAGTTTCAGGGGCAACGCAGTAGGTGTCACGCTGTACTCTCTCGGTGCCAGAACTTCTGTCAGCAAATCCCGTATTTGCATTCTTGTCCTTCCATTGGCTACATATGTCGGCGGAATAATGAGGGCTTTCGATTCGCCGTTCCGCGTGAATACAGCTTGGCTTTGGGGTCGAGGAACCGCGGCCACTATGAGAGACTTGGCTTCTCGCAGATCATTCGGCGGAATGCGGAAATCAAAGTAGGTGAGGCGTTCCATATAGAATTCCTTGTCCAGCAAACCCCACTTAAAGCGTCCTTCGATCTCTTCCTGTAGATCACGAACGTGTTCAACCGACACGATTCGGCCTTTGCAGCTATGCTCTCTCAAACAAAGAAGCAATTCCCTTGTAGTTTGCCTTGCCACCCATGGCGTGGCGTGTCCTTCTTTCACCAAACATGTTCACCGCCTAGGTCTCATCTACTAATGGATGGCCCATAATACGCAAATATCGGTTATAGCGTCACTTGACTGCTCATGCCGTTGCGTGAGCACAGGGTTGAGTTGAAATGTTGTGCTGTCATATGACGGCTTAACTGATATATGCGCTGAGAGGCTGTTTTTGGTCTATGTCACTGTTTGAAATCATGTTCAACGCTACGAGAACGGAGGAAGTGCCGGGAAGGTTTTTTCACGCCGTGCCTTTTTTGGGTGTGCAGGCTTCTTGGGTGGCTATCGTTTCGTTTTTCTTTGTTGCATACGCTTTTACTTGGAGTCTGCATGGCTTGATTATCCGGTATCGCCTTCCGTTTAGGCAGTCTTCAAAATCTTATGCACAGGTTTTGTATTTTGTGGGACTGTGTGGTCCTCTGGTCGCCGCGCTTCTATCGGCGTTTATGTTTTACGGTCAGGCGGGTATCATTGGTTTGCTGAGTGGTTCTCTGATTTGCAATGTTAGCTGGGCCTGGTATGTTCTTGCCATTGCACCTATTGGAATCATATATTCGTTGAGTGTGTTCCTGTATGGGCTATGGCAGAAGAATCGAGTTACCTTATTCAAAATGCCGCCAAAGAGCGTTTTGGTACTAACCTTATCCCAAGTTTGGGTGGTAGTTGCTGAAGAGTTCGGATGGAGAGGATTCGCGCTTCCCCATCTTCAAGGACTTTTCGGGTGGCTTCTCGGAACGCTGGTTCTGGGAATTCTATGGGCACTCTGGCATTTGCCAATGTTTCTTGCCCCTGGATCAAACCAGTACGGATCCTCATTTCCGAAATATGTATACGCTTTGACCGTTTGGTCTTTTTTTATGGCGATGTTGTACTATCAGACTAACGGAAGTGTTCTTATATGCATGATTTTTCATGCAGCAGCGAATCTTTGGGGACTCACTTTAAATGTCTCTGAAAAAGCTGAACGAATTGCCATGCTGCTGTATCTTCCCGTGTTGTTTGTCGCACTGGCTCTACTGCCATGGTGGGTATAGCATGAGCAGAGAAATGGTTCGCGCCGCTGCCAGAGGAAGAAGCCTTTGAGGGAGAAATAAGAGCCACGGTGAAGTAGGCCAGAAGCACTCTGCAGCGAAGAGCCTCGGTGTACTGTTCTCAATCATTTTTCCAATAACAGTCTGATGCTTTCTATACCCGATACATTCCTCTCGTTCGATATCATCGTCCGTGTCTTCATTAATCTTAGCGTGGCCTTCAAACGGACGTTCAAGAAGCAATCGACATCACAGAATACATGGCCGCGCGCGCGCGAGGATTCCGGAAAAACTGGGTTTGTGACAGATTGTTACAGCGAAATTGTTACAAAAGTCCATGCTTTTCCACTAAATCTCATAGTGCGCGCTCGACGAAACTACCTGATTCACGTGATTTCTACTTCGATATCATCTATGTGGTAGGTCAAATACGTTTCCCAACGTACTGTGATCCCTATGGCCACCCATACTTCCTCGCTCGAAGCAGTGTTAAGAGCTATGTCGTAGCCGTATTTCTTCCAATCTGCAATCTCGTTCGCCGGTCCAAGAATGATGAAATCTTCCTCAGATACCGGACTACGGATTCCTGCATATGCACATATCGCAGCAACAGTGTTGGCGCTAAACTCGCTTTCGCTGTAGAATTCAAAAGTGATATTAATCTGAACTTGGGAGTTCTTCCTTACTGTGATCTTTCTTTCTATCCATATAGTTCCATCATCCTGGAACCCATCAATGAAGAATTTCAACGCGTATTGCCCCGAATGGAAGACTCCTGTCACACGTGTAATGTTCCACTCTACTGAATGACCTGGATTCCTAGGATCCAAGGGAACGCTTCCATCGGGTGTCCAGTCTCCAAAGCCATTTTCAAAGCTCTCTTTCATAATCCCGGAGTGTGAGCTGGGCCAAAATAAATACGATGTAGTGAAGGCGATTATGCCTACTGCTAGAATTATCATGAGAATGACTCCAACTCTTCTGCTCAAATATTCTGCACCTCCCTCTCCGCTACTTGAGAGCAGTTACTGTTCCTAGATGATAAGGATTGTACCGTTATTCGACTACTCGCATCAGATGATCGTAGACTCCGATGCAAAAGACGGCAATAGGTCTACTCAGAGACTACTTGGTGAACTATGCTGCTATGCCGCTACCTCTCATGTGAGAGTCACATCGAGCTCGCTCCTTGTCGCCCTTATTGATTTTCATTCTTTCAGATGCTTCTCGGAAGAAGTTCTAAGAGGAACGCGAAGATTTTCTCTTTTCTCTATCGGTGCCCGTCTAAACATTTCCAAGTACGGGACCAGACCGGTGACAATTTTGTTTTCAGCCTTTCGTAAATGTTCTTCAAATGTTGTTCTGGGCATTCTCTTTTTCTTGGCTATCATAGTTAATGGGAGTTTCCTTGGAAGCCTATAGTAGCCATTGCTGTGCGCGCTCATCAGAGCATCCATCTGTTTCTCGGTCAAGTCCGAGAACAATGCGTCCGCCGTAAGCGTCAGCGAACCCGCGATAAAACCGTCAAAAGGAACCTTACGCAGAATCTCAACCTTGACACCCATCTGTTCAAGTCGCAACAGGAGCTTCTTTAAGTCTTCATGCCTGAACATCATAAGTCGATAGTATTCCCAGCCCTGTTCATAGACCACTGGCGAAACATGAAGAAGATCTAATGCGTCAATGTTCTTTCCTATCGAGTTGTCCATTGTGCAGAAGCATTTTCTCGAGATCAGGTGAATTCTGCTGCCATCATAAGATCCATTCACTATTCCACCAATTCTTGACAATTCTTTAATAATGGCTGGGTATTCTTCTCGTTTTGGGATGATTACCTCAATGACTTCATGTTCCCGGTTACACCATACAAACATTTTCAATGAAGGAAATCTGCGCGAAATGTTGCCGAAAGGACAATCATGCATTGCTTTGAATACGAATTCGAACAGAGGCATGAGCAACAGATTACGCTCCGAAGTTTATTAGTCTATTCACGGATCGTCATTGAGGCGCGCGCACGTCAAGAAATGATAGCTTTGGTCAAGCAATTCTCAGTGCGATTTCAAGATACCTAAAGGTAGATTCACAGGTAATTGCTCGTTGGACTCTGCGGTTGGTTTCGAGTCCCATTCTAGATCCAGA
>Ga0315280_10006772_pt1 | contig 15664 bp, 15 predicted proteins | sample YL17G06_40_MG_FD_203697 | JGI IMG/M metagenome (GOLD analysis project Ga0315280, IMG submission 203697) | Sediment microbial communities from Yellowstone Lake, YNP, Wyoming, USA - YL17G06_40 | ecosystem: Environmental > Aquatic > Freshwater > Lake > Sediment | place: USA: Wyoming | collected... | reverse complement strand
CTGATTTGCCCTACAGCCTGTGGGTCAACAGTGGCTCGACGGTAACGTACTCATACGCTTCGACGGTTTCGAGCAGTGTTTCGGGCAAGAGATTCCAACTGAACACTGTAACGGGACCTGTCTCACCTATCACAGTCACTGGACCAACCACAGTCACTGGCAACTACGTCGTTCAATACTTGCTGACTTTCGCCCAGTCTGGATTGGATTCCACGGCAACAGGAACAGTGGTCACAGTGAGCGGCTCAGCGAAAACGTACTCTCAGCTTCCCTACACTATTTGGGCTAATAGTGGTTCTTCTGTCACCTACTCCTATTCATCCCCCGTCTCAAGCAGTGTTTCGGGCAAAAGATTCAGACTTGGCAGTTTCACTGGGCCGACTTCGCCGATCACTGTGAGCGGGTGCGTTACAGTTACGGGCAACTATGTGGTGCAGTACTCGGTCACGTATGGGCAGTCTGGTTTGGATTCGAGTGCGACTGGCACGGTTGTGACTGTGGACGGAAGCGGAAGGACGTATGCAGATTTGCCGTTCACGGTGTGGGTTGACACTGGTTCATCGGTCGCGTACTCGTACAGCTCGCAAGTTTCGAGCACAACGGGAGGCAAAAGATTCAGACTCAATAGCGTCAGTGATCCAGCCTCACCGATCACGGTTACTGCGGCCACAACTGTCACTGGCAACTACGTTACGCAGTACTCCGTCACTTTCGCTCAGACAGGGCTTGATTCAACTGCAACCGGAACAGTGGTCACAGTAAATGGCAATGCAAAGACGTATGGCGAGATGCCTGTTGCGATCTGGGTTGACAGTGGCGCTTCCGTGACCTACGTTTACAATGATGTCGTACTGAGCGCCACCACAGGCAAAAGGTTCAAGCAAGTCAGCATCACTGGCCCAGCCTCGCCGATCACGGTTACCGTCTCCACGACTGTCACCTGCTCTTACAAGACTCAATACGAAGTGACGTTCGACCAGTCTGGTGTTGGTTCTGATTTGACCGGTACCGTGGTCACGGTTGACAGCACTGGATATGGCGTTGCTGGTCTGCCGGTTTCGTTCTGGTGGGATAGCGGCTCGTCGCATAGCTTCGCGTATGGGTCGCCGCTGACAGTGAACATCAGTAAGCAGTACGTTTGGCAGTCCACGTCGGGCTTGTCCATCCTCCAAAGTGGAGCACTAACCATCTCAAGTTCAGGAAGCGTTACTGGCAACTATGTTGTGGCGAACCGTGTCACGTTCGACCAAGTTGGAGTCAGTTCTGACTTCACTGGCACAGTGCTTGTGGTTGATGGCACTACTTATGGTGTGGGCTCTCTTCCAATCTCGTTTACGTGGTCAATAGGATCTTCGCACAGTTTTGCTTTCCAGACGCCTCTGGTTGTGAGTGCCAATTCGAAACAGTACGTTTGGACGAGCACTACGGGCCTCTCGACTCTGAGAAACGGCTCAATAACAGTTTCAGCCTTCGGCAGCATAATCGGTCACTACAAGACGCAGTACTATCTTAACTTGGCCACGAGCCCTCCTGGTCTAACCACTCCCTCGGGATCAGGATGGTACGATGACGGAACCTACGCCTCAATCTCAACTGAGCAGTACTTGCCAGGCGGTTCGCGATACCGCTTCAACGGCTGGACGACTGCCGACATATCTGAGATAACTGACCCGACTTCGACTTCCACGACGGTGCTGGTTGACCAAGCAAAAGCCGTCACCGCAAGCTATGTTCACCAATACCTGGTAACATTCAAGCAGTCAGGCCTCGGCTCCGACGCAGCTGGAACCGTGGTCACTGTCAACGGCACGGCAAAGGCCTATGGTGATGTGCCTTACAGCCTGTGGGTTGACGTTGGCGGCGTGGTCAATTACCAATATGCGTCTATCGTCAGCGCTGGATCAGGCAAGCAGTATAGGCTCACTGGCATCAGTGGCCCAGTGTCGCCGATCAACGTAAGCGCGGACACAAACGTAACTGGCAACTACCAAGCCCAATACTACTTGACAGTCACTTCTCCCTACGGAACGACAGGAGGCCAAGGATGGTATGACAACGGCACCTCAGCCTATGCTTCAGTGAACACAAGCACTATCAATCATGGAAACGCAACTCGCCACGCGTTCACAAATTGGAATGGCGACGCCTCTGGAACCAACTATGCACAAAGCAACGCTATAGTCATGAATGGTCCAAAGACCGCGGTGGCAACGTGGAAGACTCAATACCAACTCACATTCATACAGTCAGGCCTTGACTCCTCGGCCACGGGCACGGTAGTGACGGTCAACGGTGCTCCTAAGACCTATGGTGACCTGCCCTACAGTCCGTGGTTCGACAGTGGCACGTCGGTTACCTATTCATACGGGAATGTGTCCAGCTCGACGGGAGGCAAGCAGTTCATCCTGACAGGCGTTTCAGGTCTGCCCTCGCCGATAACTGTCTCACTCCCCTCTTTGACCACGGGGATCTATAAGACGCAATACCAAGTGACCTTCGCTCAATCTGGCGTTGGCTCCGACTTCACCGGCACCGTGGTCACGATTGACAGCACTGGATACGGCTTTGCCGGTCTGCCAGTTTCGTTCTGGTGGGACAACAGTTCCCCCCACAGTTTCGCATATGCCTCGCCACTTGTTGTGAACCAAGGCAAGCAGTACGATTGGATGTCCACGACAGGTTTGTCAACACTGCAAAACGGCACCATGACAGTCACAGGTTCAGGCACTGTAACAGGCAACTACGACACTCACATCAAATACCAAGTCACCTTCAGCCAGTCGGGTGTCAATTCTGACTTCACTGGCACTGTCGTGATGATCGATGGAGCGAACTACGGCGTGGCGAATCTTCCGATCTCGTTCTGGTGGGACAGCAGCTCCTTGCACACATTCTCGTTCCTTTCGCCCCTCAATGTGAATGCGAGCAAGCGCTACATTTGGACAAGCACCACTGGTTTGTCAACTGCGCAAAATGGTACGATAACCGTTGCAGGCTCGGGCAGCGTGATAGGCAACTATAAGACCCAATATTACCTGACGATGGCAACTAACCCGTCAGGTATAGATTCTCCCACGGGCACAGGATGGTATGACAGCGGAACGAACGCCACCATATCCACAGCCGCGTTTGAAGACATCGTTCCAGGCTCCTCAAGATACAGGTTCAACGGCTGGACCACAGCGGACATGGCGGAAATCGCAGATCCCTTGAGGTCTCCAACTACAGTCCTGATGGACAAGGGCAAGACGGTCACGGCAAACTACGCCACACAATACAAGATAACCTTCAACGTGGCAGGTGTTGGCTCAGACTTCACTGGCCCAGTATTGAGGGTCGATGGCATGAACTATACTCTCCCACAGACGCCCACATCGTTCTGGTGGGACAAAGACTCCACTCACGAATTCTGGTTCTATTCACCTAACCCAATAATCCAAGGCAAGCGTTACGTCTGGACTAGTACCACCGGCTCGTCAACTCTTCAGAGCGGATCGATAACCGTCACGGCCTCAGGTAGTGTTACAGGCAACTATAAGGTCCAATACTACCTGAACATAAAGTCAAACCACGGTTCGCCCACTCCGCAAAGCGACTGGTATGATGCTGGTGGTGGCGTCACGTCCACCGTGGCGTCACCGTGGTCAGGCGGATCAGGCACGCGATACGTCTGCACTGGCTGGACTGGAACCGGAAGCGCACCGCCCTCGGGCACAGGGACAAGCGTGTCGTTCACTCTGAACGCGGCAACAAACGTCACTTGGAACTGGAAGACCCAGTACTTGCTTACGGCGCAGACCGACCCAAGCGGCCTCAGTTCCCAGCCCACAAGAAACCCTGCAGGCGAATCCAACGGCCTAGGCAGCTGGTGGTACGACGGCTCAACCAGCGTAACACTAACAGCTCAGTCAGTCACGGGATACGTGTTCTCCAAGTGGGACGTTGACAGCATCGACAGGCCCGCTGGCGCTAACCCAATCACGGTTACGATGAACACGTTGCACACGGCGATTGCTCATTATAGCCCTGAACAGCCTCCGCTGGATGTGGATATCTCTCCAATGACAGCTTCAATCGCACCAAGCCAATCAGTACACTTCACCTCCACCGTAAACGGCGGAACAACACCCTACAGCTGCCAGTGGTATCTTGACGGCAAGCCAGTTGTAGGCGCGACCTCAGCGTCTTGGACGTTCACACCGACCGTCAGCGGTACGTACGTGGCGTACTTGAACGTCACGGATAGCCACAGCAACTGGAAGCAATCCGGGATAGCCACGGTTTGGGTTCAACTCACGGGTGCAGGAGGCTACGCTATTCCAACAACGCCGAAAGACATGAGAACGCCATTGTTCTTCTACGCAATGCTCCTCGCCGCATTCGCCACCGCAATAAGCCTGATCCGACGCAAAAAGAAATAGGCAACCAATCCCCACTTTCCTTTCAATCATCTCCCCACTTAGTACTAGGTGCCTTTGATGAAGAAACACAAGGACAAGAGCGACAGCCCGAAAATCCCTAAACGTTTTTTGCTGATCGCACTGGCCATAACGCTCACAACAATACTGATCTCGTCAGCCGTCTACATGTTCACGCGTCCCACCGCTTCACCGACGCCTAGAGCCGCGATAATCGACCAGTTGGCTGGTTCTCAGCTGTCTCCCTCATCTCGCCACGAGAACACATCATTCATTCAAGCTGCGCGGACGTTTCTGCTTGAGCGCTTCTCTCAAGTTGATTACTACTCAGACAACGCAACAGTTGACCAGTACCGCTCTCTGCCCACGCGGGGATACAAATTCATACTGTGGCGAACACACTCCGCACTCGCGCTATCCTCGAACTACGTGGCCATATTCACCTCTGAAAAGTACGGGACCAAGAACTATGACCAATACTTGGACAATGGCTTGCTGACCTTGTGCAACATTACCGATGATCCAAACTTGTATTTTGGAATCACTCCGAAATTCATCAGGGAAGGCATGAGCGGAAGGTTCGAAGACACCGTGATCGTGTTTATGAGCTGCAACGGGCTCAGAAACGGATATTTGGGTACCGCTGACGTTTTCATGGAGAGAGGTGCGAAGACGTTTATAAGCTGGGATGGCTGGATCGGTTTTTCAGACAACGACGCTGGCATGAGCATTTTGCTTCAGCATCTTGTCGACGGAAACGAAACCATCAGAGAAGCCGTCCGCAGCGTTCCTACGTACGCTTCAAACTTGGGGACGAACACGCTACACTACTATCCGTTTGAGGCCGCTGACTATCGTATACCAGACTACAGGCAAGAGCATGAGTCCACGGCATACCTGATTGTGGTGGCCTCGCGCGAAAACCAATTGGACTGGCAGACTGCTCTAGACTGTTGGGTTTCTGAGTCGTCGTGAAGCGACTAGGGATAGTTGGCTGCGGAGGTCATCGCCCGTAAGGTTAAGTTTTTGGAGTTTTCTCATTTCGCTGGCCAGATCATTGTCCTGTAGAACATCGCTGACCCACTTCTCGAAATCCCCACGGCATAGATGGAATTCGAGTGACTTGACGCTGACTTCGCCTATCTTTTCCACAAACTCTTTCAGTGATAAGGCGTTCATGCCTGTATAGTTGCCGATTGATGTGAAGAAGTAGAATGCTTTCTCCCGAGTCAACGTGGTCAGGATTTTGGAGTTCGTTTCAACGTTCATTCTTCTTCCTTTCCCCTATATTGCGTGTTTGCTTTTTAAGTGTTGACTTGGTCAGTCCATTAAAGATTGAAAATGAAGTTTCCTTAAACTTCTTTGTGATTACGGACGTGCGGATTCTGAGCACGCCTGACAGCGGGGCCACCGAGTTGGCGATGAACGCGTGTAACCTCTCTTGATCCTCAGCCACGACCTTGGCCATCACGAGAAGCTCTTCTGAGATAGATGTATACACTTCAAGGACCTCTGGAGCTTTGCACAGTTTCTCGGCCACGGTTTCGCTGTCCTTGGGATCAGTGTAGACCGTCATCAATGCCACGATTCTCTTTGCTCCAGCCTTCTCAGGGTCAACTATTGTCGTGTATTTTCTGATCACTCCGTACTTTTCTAGGCGTTTTATTCTGTCGTAGATGGTGGAGTGGGCCATGCCTAGGTGCTTGCCTATGTCGGTGTAAGTGCGTCTGGCGTCTTCCTGTAGGACTCCCAGAATCCTCAAATCGACATCGTCCAAGGCCAGAACATCATTGCGGAACTTCACAGTCTATCTGCCTATCTCAATAACTGATGATTCCCTTCCAGATTTATCGTTTGCTGTCGAACAAATGTAGGAAAGACCAGCTTTTTCCGTCAGAGCTCCGTTCGAGACTGACCGTAAATGTGTCGATTTATATGCCACTGCGCCTACAAAATGTCAACTAAGTCGCCGTTTGGTCTACATTGTTGCGGTCTATTTGATAAATAAGTTTAAATGTGTGTTCTTGTACTAGAATTTTGTTCTAGAAGATTCTGACTAATGTGCGTGATGCCATGATGAAGATGCCTAAGGTCTGGGAGCTAATGCGTGGATTCAAGAATTCCTGCAGGTGCCGAGGCTGGAGAACATCAGAGAGCGAAGATTGGGTCAATGTCGGCGATGAGTATCACAATTTCGTGCTGGCCAAAGACATGCATCCAGCGTCTTTCAAGAAGATGGCTGGAAACAGGAAATGCGTGATCTGCGAGGGGCAGTCCTACCGTGTGGCCGAGGCTGCTTGCACGGCGTGGCTGTTTTACCAGGCGCCGTCAGAAGCGCTGGTCAGGACAGTCTTGGAGAATCCTGACCTTTCTGGCAAGGTGGCCCTCTACGATTTGAGTCCAGTGTTGAACGGCATGGGTCAATGTGTTAAACTCAACTGCACCCAAAGCCCTGTCTTCAAAGAGTTCGAGAGCTATCTTCGGGACGAGATGAAGGTTGAGTTCCAGTCTCTTCCACCATTTTCTTGTCCTGAAATCGCCACTGGCAGCAGTGGCATAGTGCAGCTAGCCTAAACCAGCTCAGTCTTTTTCTCTCAAAGCCTTGATAAGGAAAGACTCCACAATTGGTTCTCGTGATTGATGATGGCGGAAGACGCTGACAGGACAAAGAGACTGGTGGCCTTCAAGGAGAAGCTTGAGAAAAGGGTCGAAAGACTGGATTCAGACCTCAAGGAAGCACAGACCATGCTTGAAACAGTGAACTTGATGCTGCTGGAGAAGGGCTTCAGACGAGCAGAAATGCCGAAACAGCCAACCTCGGTCGCTGCCAAGCCACCAAGCGAGGAGACGCCGGCGACGCCTATGCCAGAACCGACTATGCCGCAGCCTCCGTCAGAAGCCGAAAGCGTAGTTGAGTTGAAAACCGTGTCTGGCGAGATTTTGGCGAATGTGCACGTTGATGGAGATTCGATGCGGGTTATTCCAGAAGAGGGGAAGGATTTTGACGTTAATATGCCGCCTTTTGGGCAGTTTCTGATTGAGCGTGTTTTGATGAAGATGCAGGAACGAGACAATGAGATGGCCAGAGCGGGTCAGTTGGAGCCTGATAGGATATTCTCGTACAACGTTGTTCGAGACGGTGACGTGGTCCGCGAGATCAGCATAAGAAACGTGGACGCGGATCGTCTGAGGGAGCTTAAATCCAGTATCCGCTGGACTCTTGAGAAGATGTATGAGAAGATGAGAGGCAAACTTACCGTTTGATGCGTGAGCGCGTCCAGTGACTATTTCCGATCGAAGTAGGGACTCTTGCCTTTCGTCGAGAGTGGTATGCCCATTGCGGTCGTGGCTTCGGGCATCATGTTGAGCATCATGGCGGCTGTGCCGATGCGGTACATTATGCGGTTGTCCACGTTCAGCAGACTGGCGATTTTCGCGGCAGATCCCAGTGCGATTCCCAAGTCCAGAGCTTTGAATATGCATGTCGGGCCTTGGAAGTCTTCGCCGCGCTCTATGGTTTTGTCGAATTCGGCGCAGGTCCTGTGACCGCAGGCGCCGCAGTTGAGGCCGAAGCTCTTGTGGCCTCTGACGCCGATGAGCACGACGGCCTCGGAGTCTCGGACGTTTTTTGCGTCGCGGTTGAAGGCTTCGGTTTTGCGTTTTTTGGCGATTTTCCGCATTTTGTCGGCTATGGCGTTTTTCTCTTTTCCGTGGACTATGAGGGTGAGGATGTCGTCAATGCCTGCTGATTTGGGTGCAGTTCTCGCTGCGGCTAGCATGAGTCTGGCGGTTTCGATGATGGCGTCGCGTTCGGCGTCTTTGCTGGCGATGGTCGGGGTCATACGGGTCACTAGTCGTATTGCTTGGTTGTGATAAAAGGGTTGTCGCGGTTTAGGCTCGGAAGGCGTTTTTGAGCATTTCCACGATTTTGTCCGCTTGGCCTGTGTATATGGCCACGGCGAGTGCGGAGACGCCTAGGAGGAGTATGAGTGTGCCTATCATTCTGCGTTGTGGGATGTCCATGGTTCTACGGTCCTTGGTGTTTCTTTATTGCTGCTTCTATATGTTTCTTTGGTACGAGGCCTACGATTCGGTCTACTTCGCAGCCGTTTTTCATGACTAGGACTGTGGGTATGCTGTATACTTGGAAGCGTTCTGCGGTTTCGGGGTTTTCGTCCACGTTGAGCTTGCCCACAAAGACTTTTCCTGCGTAGTCTTTGGCCAGTTCCTCAATTACCGGTTCCAGAGCTTTGCAGGGGCCGCACCATGAGGCCCAGAAATCAATCAGCGCCAGCGCGTTCTTGCTGACCGCGTCGTCGAAGGTTGCGCTGGTGACGTGAACCGGTCCAGAACCCATCTCGCTATTCCTCTCCCTCAGCCCTCTAAGCTCCATTAGCTTCTTCTGTCGTATGCGTTTCAGTTCTTCATCAGCGTCTGATATAAACCGTTCGTGGTAGTCGCTCACGCGGCTGGGCTCCCGTTAGCTATTTGAGTTCGAGCATTCTTTCTAGTGCCTTGCGTGCTTTCTTGGCGATTTCAGGCGGAACCGTGACCAGATGCTTCTCCTCTTTTAGCGAGGCATATAGCCTGTCCAGCGTGTTGAGTTTCATGTTCGGGCAGACGGCTTCCTTGTAGGCGAGTATGAACTGTTTGTCTGGGTTGTCTTTTCCAAGTCGGTGCAATAGGCCTTCTTCGGTGCCCACGATGAAGGTTTCGGCGTTGCTTTCTTTGGCGTATTTGCTCATTTGTGAGGTGCTGCCTACGAAGTCGGCGGTTTTCTGGACTTCGTAGTTGCATTCAGGATGGATCATGACCAAGGCTTCGGGGTGCTGCATCTTGAGGACTTGGACGTCTTCTGGCTGGAAAAGCAGGTGCGTGGGACAGAAACCCCATTCCGGAACAGGGATGATGGTTTTGTCCGTGTTGCGTGCGGCGTATTCTGCGAGGTTGCGGTCTGGTCCGAATAGGATGGTGTCTGCATTTAGGGATTGGATGACTTTGAGGACGTTTGCTGAGGTGCAGCATATGTCGGCGTAGGCTTTGGTGGCGGCGAGTGTGTTGACGTATAGCACCAGTGGCGCCTGTGGGTAGAGCTTCTTTACGCGCTTGATCTCGTCCACGGTGAGCATCTGGGCCATGGGGCATCGTGCGCCCATGCAGGGTAGGAGGACTTTTTTGTCTGGGTTGAGGATAGCGGCGGATTCGGCCATGAAGTCTACTGCGGCGAAGACTATGATTTCGGCGTCTTTTTCGTTCATGGCTTTGCGGCTGAGTTCGATGCTGTCGCCTACGTAGTCGGCTAGGTCTTGTATTTCTGGTCTCTGGTAGTTGTGGGCCAGAATGACGGCTTTTTTCTGCTTTTTCAGCTTCACAATTTCGGATGCCAGATCCACTGGGTTCGCCTTTTAAATACTGTTAGCAAAAGCCATACACTTAGGGCGATATAATCTTTACCCAGCTTTCCCTGTGGATTCTGCGTCCTAATAACACTAAGCCCACGACGGTCGCAAGGCCCACGATGGACATGCCCAGCATCCTTGTCTCCAGCAGGAAAGCCACGAAAATAATGAATGTCAAGCCTCCCGAAGCAGCGGCAAGCCGAGCAGGCGCAGACCTTGGACCCCACCAGTCATAGCGACTGAAAAACCTCTCCAAGCCCAAGACCAGCGCCAAGCCAAGCAGCATCAACACTGGAGGACTGCCGACAAGTTCGGGGCCAGCGTAGAAAAGCAGGAAGAACGCGAAAGACCCGAAAGCGGCCACGGCGAAGATGTGCCTCGACTTGCTCAGTCTTCCAGCGTAAGCGCTTGCATCTCTGGGCTGGATTCTTCTGGCGGCATAGATGAATAGGGCCATGACAGCGATCGTTAGAGCGAACTGCAGTGGCGGTGGACGGTACTGGGTGAGGGCGAAGAAGCCGAATACGGTGACACCTGCAAGCAGAGCTATGAGCAGCTTGAGATGTCGTGTGGTGACCCAGCTTTCCTCGCGCTTTTCGGGGAATCTCAGTTCTGCAAGTGCGATGGGTATGGTTATGCTGACTGCGGCGTGGTAGATTGTGAGCATTTCGGCCCACACCCAGTTTACGTCTGCGAACCTGCCGTACACGCCCAGTCTGCCCAAATCCATCCACATGGGGTCGAAGAAGCTCTTGACCATGAGACCCTCTTCGAGTATCCCGTAGGCGCAGCCCAGCAGCAACAATGACCGATAATCCTTATGCCAGCGAACCTTGGCTTCACGCATGATGATGGCGCCAGAGCCGTACAAGGAAGTCAGTAGCAGGAAAGAGATTGGGTTGAAGAATTCGAGTGGTGGGGAAGAACCTGACAAAAGTTCGCCGATTGTAGGCGCCAGTATGAACAGCACGAGGGCAGGCGTGGCCTTCAGTAGTCTCAGTTTGACCATCCAGCGCCCTCGTTGAAGCTTGCTTTTTCGTCGGTGTTCAGTATGGTTTGCACGTTTCGGAGTAAGGAGCAGTCTGGGTATTTAGCTTTGAAGACAGGCGAGAAGGCGCCGAAGCTGGCATGTGCGGATAGAAGTTGCTTGGACTTCTAGACTGGTCTCCTTTGCACGAGTGTTTCGAGGGCGAATAGTTCTTCGATTACTATGAATTGAAGGTTTTCGCTGTCTGGGTTAGTGTCTCGGGTTTTTTTCACTGTTTTCATCCACCATCAAGGAAGCATACGACGTCTTACGATACCATATAAGTCTTTCCCCACAGAAGCACAACAAAACTACATACAAACAACAAACTGTAGAAACCGGCTGCGCCAAAGCCTAGATTGCCGCAACCTTCAGCTGGGGCAGGTTACGTCGAAATGCGATGCGTCTTCACCACGTCCAGTTGAAGCTTGGATGACTTTTGTCTGTGGCTGCATTGTGGACAAGCGCAAGTTATTAATATTATTGGACTATATAGTGTTTGCTTGCGATAATGTAAGGAGAAATTGAAATGAATCGAAAGGGCGAATTGGTTTTTGCCTTCAGTGTTGCTTTGATGCTGTCCGTAGTTGCGGGTTCATGCTTTGCTTTTGCGAGGCCTGATGAGCCCACCGAGGGAGATTTGTACGACTATGAGTCGGTGAGTCCCTGGAACTGGGGCATAGATGCTAGTGTGTCAGGTCATTGGATTTGGCTTTGGATGTTGCACCCACCGTGGATTGGCTTTGATGAAGAAACGTGGACTGGAAGTCGCTGGGGAGGCTTAGGCGTTTGGTATGTGGGCTGGATGTACTTCACATGGGGCTACGATGGCAACTACTACCAGGAAACCACCACGGCAAGCTACATCACCATAAGCCGTAGCGTAAGGTGCCACCACGCCTACTGCAAGTCAGGAAGCTGGTTCACGAACATATGGACTGAGCAGTGGTATGGCGAAACGCTGTACGCTCAGATAGACATGTAGCAACCAAAAGGCTGAAGGGCTTGATTTCCCCTTTTTTCTTTTTCATGAAGGTCTCACGTGCTGGCCTGATTGCCATCGCAGTGTTTGCTGTGCTTTTTGCCCGTTGTGAGGTTGGGTTTTGTCGTAGTCCTGTGTGGCTGAAGGAGGGTGTGTATTTCGATTACAGTTCCGAGACTGCTGATCTTGTCTTTTCAAACGGGACCAGGATAATCAGCCAGTGCAAGGCTGTTCTTGAATGGAAGTGCTTGAACATCAATGTGTCGAAGGCGTTGCTGAACGTCACTCTGACCTTCAACTATACAATCAGATACTCTACCAGCCTTTACGTGGATGTCGAAACCGAGAACGTGATATTGCTGAATGGGACTGGCTTGGGGAAGACGTTTTTGTGGATGCCTTCTGATCCCTACGAGAACCAAACGCTTGCGCTGACAGGGAGCGTTACGGCGAAGGCACACCGGATAGGCTGGATGGCGACCTGCCAAGGCGCGCAGAAGTCTTTTTGGGCGAGGAATATGACGGCGAGCATGTGGGGTGGATACGATTTGGACACTGGAATTCTGATACAATCTTCATTCCACAACGAACCCGCGCTCCTTGCCTTGGGAGTAAGCGAAATCGGAGGTGCGCCCACGATCGCTGCCACAAGCGCTGACCTCGGACCCAGAGAATGGATAACCGAAATAACGATGGCAATCACATACCTTCTGCCCGTTCTAGCAATAGTCACGGTTTCGCTCGCAATCTACTTCAAGCGCAGGCAAAAGAGAAAGAACACAAACAACCGGAGGAAACGTTGAAACCAGCAGTCTGTATGATCAACGAATGGTGCAGAGGGCCGGATTTGAACCGGCGAACCCCTACGGGAAAGGATGGCTCATTAGGGGGCCACAAGCGGCCAAAGCCTGATCTTGAGTCCTTCACCTTTGACCTGGCTTGGTTACCTCTGCCCAGCATATCAGACTCGCAAGTCTTTCTTATTAATCATTTCTCCAACAGCCCAGACAGCAACCTGTAGGCTTCGATGTAGTCTTTTGCGAACTGGTCTGCGCCTTTCTCAGTTCCCTTGTGCTGCTGGAATACGTTCGTGCGCAGGTGATGATAGAACTCGTGGAGTATAATGAACGGCTGTTTCAACGTGTCGCTGTTCAAGACAGTTATGATTCTGGTTTTGGGTGAGTAGCAGCCGAGGCTGTTGTGCGTCTTGCCTTTTGGCAGGCCTACCTTGAGGCGGGGTGCGTTCACGCGATAGTGCTCCGCAAGCATCTCCAGCGCTTTCTCCGCGTCGCCCTGCGCTATCAGCTGAACCACGGTGGCCTTGAACCTTGACTCCAAACGGATACACCCTCCTCACGACAGAAGCGACCCGACTATCAAAACATTGCGCCAGCTGGGAAAAAAGGTAAGGGGAAAGAGGTGCCAGAAAGGTAGTTTCGCTACCTAGGGTCGGAAAACGCGGCATTGCAGATGGTTCAATGGCTTATATAGCTGGAACGAACATCTCTTGACTACAAATTCATGTGAAGGTGTTGCGGATTGGTTGATGTTAGACAGCTTTTGGAGTACAACGAGGAAGTGAGACGCAGGTATTTTGAGGCTTTGGCGAAGCTTCCGTGGGAAGAGTTCACGGCGAACCGCGAGGCCAGCTTCCACTCTCTCAGAAACATTTTCATCCACACGTTAGGCGCAGTAGACTACTGGCTTGACTTCCTCCAAAAACAAGACCAGCACTCCCACAAGAAATTCGAAGAATACAAAACCATCCAAGACGTGAAAGCCTATATGGAACACGTCGAAACCCGAACACACAACTACCTCAAAGCACTACCACCAAACGGCCTCGAAACTAGGTACACAGTCACAGACGACGCCAACGAAACCGTCGAGATCACGGCTGAAGACGTGCTCATTCACGTGTTCGAAGAAGAAGTCCACCACCGCGGCGAACTAATCGCACTCCTCTGGCAAATAGGCGTCGAGCCACCGCTCATGGGATGGAAAAACCTCTAAAAACAAACAGTCGCCACGGACATAAGGTCTGGGCTTATTCTCTGAACTTCTTTACGTATACCACTGCGCCCACAGCCGCAGCAGCACCTAACCCACCGCCAATGTAAAGCGAATACTTCGCCAACAACGAAGGCTCCTCCACCTTCACCGTCAACGTGCCACTCACACATCCAAAACGTCTACCATCCTCAGGAAACGTGGCCTGAATGTCCCACGATCCAAGCGCATCCAGCCTGCAGCTCGCCACGAACGTGCCATTCCCAAACGTGTAAGCTACAACCCTCGACTGGTTCTTGTTGCTGAAAGTCACTGTTACGGGCAAATCGCCAAATCCGGGGTCAACGTAGCCCTTCACCGTCACGTTGTCGCCGATCGTTATCGTCTTCCGTGGCAACGTGATGTTCAGTGACAGCGGATACTTGACCGTATATGTACCGTTTGCTCTAAGCCTGTTCTCTAACACGTCGTCAGCCTCAACGCGGTAAGCCACAGCCAAACCGGCATCCACACCTGGAATCACCACCCTGCAAGTCCTGTTGTCCACGACCTCCATGTCCAGCGCAGTCGAATTCCCCCAACCGTCCGTCGAAAAACACAGCGTCGCGTTAACTAGATCCGTCATATTTGACCTGAACGCAACCGTTGTTTCGTTGTGCGGATATCCCCTAGATGGCGCAGTCAAAGGCTTCAACGCAGCCTTGCCAAACTCGGTCTTCACCAGAAACCTGACCGTTCCAAACCCAGCTTCACCTATCAACACTAAATGATACAGACTTATGCCCTTGTTGGTGGTCGTGAAGTTGAGAAACATGTCCTGTCCGTACTGCTCGCAACTCGCATAAGCCACGCCGCGATTCATCTGGCTCTCCAGATTGTAGCCACCATAGCTCTCTTTCCTCTTGCCATAGAGTCCATCCTCCCAAGCCAGCGGAACACCGTTCAGCATGGTTCCCATGCCCGAAGCAGGACAAGCCATCAAGTACAATCTGGCCTCGTACATGTCCAGCGAATCAGGCACCCGCGCATAAACCTCAACATGCTGGCTGCCGGTGGCGAACTCGTAAGCCCAGCTCGTATTGAAAACCTGCAAGCTGCTACTGTCCTTACCTTCCACGTAATGCTCATGCCACGCATCACACGCAACATTCTCAGTAACCATGAACGTGGCCTTTTGCGTGCCGTTGCTCTCTCTGGGGTCGTTTCGAATTACGAACGTGTAGTTGCCCGAAAACGCTGGCCTGAAGAACGGCTCAGTCACCGTGCTGCCCAGATGTTCAGGCAACCCGGCAGCCTCAGTGTGGTAACTAGCCAACCCGCCGAACGGATCATATACGTAAACATCATAATCGGTCTCAGGCTCATCACCATGGTCTACCCATTCGCCGTAGCAGTAAACGTGATAGCTGTGATTCGCCCTCAGCGGACAGACGATGCTCCAGTTCTGGCCCACAGCCACCTGAGACTCATTCAAGAAGACAGGAAACACAGGCTTCTCCACGTAGGTATAGTTGCCCAAACTTGTCGAGTTCACGTACGTGTGCACGTATCTCAGATATTCAGGATAGCTCTGGCCATCTGCCATGGCATCATTTCTAGCCACAGCTGAGAAAACGAGCAGAACAGTGACTATTGCGGCCAGATGCTTCAGCCGCGGCGGAACAGCTCTCAAGACTCACCACTGGACACCAATCCATGTGTCAGCCGCAAGTCATAATAGTTATGAACTGGCACTCTTGATCGGCAATAAGAATCATATCTGGGCAGAAGCCATCTAGCAAGTTGCCGTAGACAAGCCTAAAACCACGAACAAAGCCCCAAACACTAC
>Ga0315280_10006771_pt1 | contig 15665 bp, 17 predicted proteins | sample YL17G06_40_MG_FD_203697 | JGI IMG/M metagenome (GOLD analysis project Ga0315280, IMG submission 203697) | Sediment microbial communities from Yellowstone Lake, YNP, Wyoming, USA - YL17G06_40 | ecosystem: Environmental > Aquatic > Freshwater > Lake > Sediment | place: USA: Wyoming | collected... | reverse complement strand
CTCATTCTGTATATATCTCCCTATGTTTCCACCGGCAAAGCCCAGTACAGCTGCTTTATATCCCATACCTAATAAAGCCCTAGAAGCATTTAACCCTTTTCCACCAGGAACAGCCATTTGTTCTTTTCCCCTGTGAGTAAGACCTACTTTAAAGTTTTCCACGATAAGGGTCTTGTCTAGTGAAATGTTTGGGGTTACGGTAATAATCACTTCTTATTCCTCCTTGACAATTTTTGGCGGTGAATTATAATATGACTGAGGCTGTGCCGAAGTGGCGGAATTGGTAGACGCACTGGATTCAGGGTCCAGTGGACTTACGTCCGTATCGGTTCGAGTCCGGTCTTCGGCACCATTGATAATATCTTCTAATGATACTTCTTTTTGCCAGCCATTTTTGAATTCAACTATTACAGTACTTTTAATAGCATTTATCCCTACTACTTCTCCATCTCCCATTTTTGTTTTTACTTTACTTCCTATTTCTGGAAATTTCTTTATAACTTCACTGTAGAAGTCTGATTCAAATCTTAAGCAGCACATAAGTCTTCCGCAGAGACCGGATATTTTTGTTGGATTTAATATAAGCCCTTGCTCTTTAGCTATCTTTACAGATATAGGAGAAAAATCTTCCAAAAATTCGCAACAGCAGGCTATCTTACCACATGGACCTATACCTTTGACAATCTTTATCTCATCTCTTACCCCTATTTGACGAAGTTCTACTCTATTCATAAGACGATGAGCCAAATCTTTTACCAACTCTCTAAAGTCTATTCTCCCTTCAGCGACAAAGAAACATACTACACGCTCTGGATTATCAGCAAAGTCAACCTGAATGAGCTTCATTGGAAGTTCGTGTGCTTTAATTCGCTCTTTTACTATATAAAAGATTTCTTTCTTCTTTAATCCTCTTGTCCTTGCTTTTGACTCTTCCTCTAAAGAAGCTCTTCTTAATATTCTTTTTAGAGATCCAAAAGATGGGTCTTCTACTTCACCAAGACAGTATAATATTTCTCCTACATATTCTTTATTATCATAAAATACTATAACTGCATCTTTTGGGTTTAGCCTTTCTTCAAATGAATATATACCTGTTTTAGTTATGAATTCTAATAACCTTATAGTATATAAAAACAAGCTATCTTACCTCCAACTCAGTATATAATAATTCTAAGGCAAATTTCCAATCCCCATTACACTCTTCTAGGTCTTTTATAGTATCTATAAAAAAGAAGCCATTAACTATTTTCTCTAGATTATACGTGCCTTTCCAAGAATCTTGGTAGTTGTCCCTCTCTATTATAAATTTCTCTTCAGCCCCACTAAGAGTTATTACTATATCTCTCAGCCAGATAGAAAGTGGGTCTAAAGCCTCTTGTGAATTTTCTAAAGATTCAATCTGAGAAAATGGAACTAGAGAATTATTAAATTCTTCTTTCTCGAAGATTTGAATTGCTTTCTCGGCATCTCCTTGAGAGAGAGAACTTATCCTTATAGCATCACTTTCTTCCAATCCTTTTTCTAATAGGATAGAAAAGATTATATCATGCCTTACTGGGAAGAAAGGAATAATAATGGCTCTAGAGATAATAGTCTTCAAAATATTATCTAGACTTCTAGTTGTGAATATGAATACTGTCGAAGATGGTGGCTCTTCAAGGACCTTAAGAAGACTATTTGCTGAAGGAATAGTAAGATTCTCCGCATTTTCTATAATAAATATCCTATATTTCCCAATTATAGGAGAGGTTAATGCAACTTCCTTTATCTCTCTAGTCTGATTTATCCCTATGGTTTCATCTCTTATAAAAATTACATCAGGATGATTATTTTTTAATATACTATTGCATGTATTACAGACTCTACACGGTGCATCAGGTTCCGGACAATTTAATGCCATAGCCAATTCCTTTGCCATAGATATCTTTCCTACTCCATTTGGTCCTACAAATATAAAAAAGTGTGGTAATTTATTCATATTAATAGCATTTTCTAATATTCTTTTAGCTCTTTTTTGCCCGAGGATCTCTCTGATCATACTTTTTCAAATCTTTCTATATCTAGTACAAATATAGTTGCTCCTCCAATTTGAACCTTTATAGGATATGGAATAAATCCACCCATCGATTCCATCATCCCTGGAGGAGTAGGACTCATAAGTCTTTCCCTAGACTTGCAAGTACTTTTTACTATACTCATAACATCATCAACTGATTCATCTTCTACTCCTACCAATATTGTAGCATTTCCTTCTCTTAAAAATCCCCCTGTACTTGCCAATTTGGTGGCACCAAAACTTTTCTCAACTAGATTTGAAATCAGTAAATCTGCATCACTTGACTGGGTAATTATAAGTATAAGTTTCATCTTCCCTCCTCATAAGATATTTAAATTTTCTTTTTCTATCCCCTCCTTTAGAAAGGTCAAGAAAGCAGGCTCTATAATCCTTTTTTTATGTGCATTTATATTACATGTAATTTTTACTTTTAAACTTGTAGAATCAAAACCTTGAATCTCTGCATTAGGACTATCGAGAATATCACCACTATAATTTTCTCTTAAATTCGTTTCTATATGACTTAATACCTCCTCTAGTTTTTCTAATGACTCTTTACTACTTACATTAAGAGTATAACAAATTTTATACCACTTGTCAGTTAAATTCGCTACTTGAGAGATAGTACTATTCGGTATAGTATAAAACGCTCCTGTTTCATCTCTTAATTTTGTGGTCCTTAGGGTTAAACCTTCTACTATTCCTTGGATAGGCCCTACCTTTATTTCATCTCCTATATCATACTGGTTTTCAAGTATTATAAAAAAGCCATTAAGAGCATCTCTTATAAGATTCTGTGAACCTAAACTTATTGCAATTCCAAGTATCCCTGCCCCAGTAAGAAATGGCCCTGGGTTTATATTTAATACCTGCAATATCCATGCTATAGATGCAACTACAATAAGGACCCTTATACTCCATGTTAGAAGGCTTCCTAGAGTAATTATCCTCTGTCTATTAAGTCCATGGGAAGCACTATTTACCTTTGATATAATGTAGCTTCCAATTGCATTTGCAAGATACCAGAGTAATGCTGTTCCAGTGAAGATAGATATAATCTTTATAATAACCATTCCTACATTTACCACTGTATAAACCTTCTAATTTCCTCAAGTGCTCTTTTAGCGATCTCTTCTGGTGGTAGCGTAGCATCGATTACCATATATCTTTCTTCGAAAAGACGAGCCAATTTTAGATAACCTCTTCTTACGTTTTCTTGCAGTAAAATACCCTGTAGTTCAATTCTATCTTTTTGTCTCTCCTCTAACCGTTTAAGACAATCAGTAGGATTGGCATCCAATAGTATAGTTAAGTCGGGGAGTATATTCATTATAGCTGGTCTATTTACTTCATATATAAACTTTAAAGGTACACCTTTACCATAACCTTGATAAGCCAGAGAAGAATCAAGATATCTTTCTGATACAATAATCTTACTATTGATTGCAGGACGAATTACTTCTCTTACTAGTGCTGTCCTACTTGTAGCATATAGATATACTTCATCTAGTGGGGAAAGATTTACATTAGGATCAAGCAGAAATTCTCTTATTTTTTCTCCTATCTTCGTTCCTCCTGGCTCTCTTACAGCTATAAAAGGAACTTTTAATTCTTGAAATCTTTCTTGTAATAATTTACTTAGTGTTGATTTTCCACTTCCATCAATACCTTCTAATGTGATAAGTGGCATTAAGGTAATATCCTTACTCTCCTATATGGTTCTACTCCTATACTGTCAGAATGAAACTGATATCTCTCTATAATTTCATGCTGTAATTTTCTAATCCTTGCATTTTTAGGAGAAAGTTCTACAGGATTTGATGTCTCCACTACCTTTTTTATACCTTCATCTATCTCGGAGATTATCTTTTTATACTCTAAATCTTCCGTATTTCCCTCACTTTCTCCTAAAAAGTAATCTCTGAGAAACTTTTTTATCTGTACCAAGGTATTACTTCTTACACTATGGATAGGAATATCTCTATGTGCCTTTGCTATTAATTTATCTCCTTCACGCTTCTCATGTGTAGTCAATGTAAGGATAAGGTCTGCTTCGTCTAATCTTTTAGTAATAAAAGCTGGAATATCTAGTTCTCTTATTGATTTCTCTAGTCTATTTCTACTTATACCAAAAGGATATATCTTAAAGACTCCTTTCTCTTTTAGGGGAATCTCATAATCTCTATTTTTATCAACAGAAATAATCTCTTCTGCCTCTTCTATTACCTTATATCCATCTTCTTTTCTTACTCTAAGTTCTGGCCTAGGAGAATATCCTCTCAACATGTTATCTATAACTTGAGATACATTATGATGAATAGCAAGGGTACTTCTATCTCTTATTTCTATTACCACGTCAAATGTAGGAGGAGCCTTTCTCTCTAGCACTGTTTTTTGGGTCCCTCTTTTCTTTGCTTCTTCGTCACTTAATGTGACTACATGAAGTCCTCCTACAAGGTCAGACAAGGTAGGATTTAGAAGAAGGTTTTCTAAACTTATTCCGTGGGCTGTTCCTATAAGTTGAACTCCTCTTTCTGCTATTGTCCTTGCTGCCTTTGCCTCAAGTTCTGTCCCAATCTCATCAATGACTATCACTTCAGGCATATGGTTTTCTACTGCTTCTATCATCACATCGTGCTGTCTTTCTGGAGATGAAACCTGCATCCTTCTTGCCCTTCCTATAGCAGGATGAGGAATGTCTCCATCTCCCCCAATCTCATTGGATGTATCTACTACCACTACACGTTTCTTAAGTTCATCACTCAGTATCCTTGCCACTTCCCTTAACATAGTAGTCTTTCCTACACCAGGTTTCCCAAGGAGCAGTGTACTCCTCCCTGATTCAATTACATCTCTTACTATATCTACTGTTCCATATATAGCTCTACCTACTCTCAGGGTAAGTCCTATTATTTCGCCTCTCCTATTCCTTATACAAGAGATACGGTGTAAAGTCCTAGGGATCCCTGCCCTATTATCCCCATCAAAACTACCTACTTTGGATACTACATAATTTATATCTTTTTCAGTAATTAGGTCCTCAGAGAGCAATTCTCCTGTATTGGGAAATCTCGCCTCTGGTTCCCTTCCTAAATCAAATACTATCTCTATGAGGTCTTCTAGCCCCTCTATTTTGCTAACCTTCTTTTTGAGAGGGGGAGGAAGAACATTTAATAGTTCGTCCAGGTTGTCAGTAACTTGAATATTGGGATTCATACCTTTTATACACCTCTTTTATAATTATATCATAAATACATAGATCCAATAGCATCTGCTGCTTCTAGCACTAAATCTTCTGGTGCTACTAGGGCTATTCGTATGAATCCTTCACCATGTTTACCAAAGCTGTCACCTGAGGAGACTACTATACTCCTTTCTTCTAACAGTTTATTGGCAAATTCTTGAGAAGTATATTTAGATGGGACCTTCATCCATACATACATAGTGGCTTTAGGTACCCTAGGATATATCCCATAATTATTAAGTGTTTTTATAAAAATATCACGTCTTTTAGTATAAGTTCCTACTGTTTTTTCTACCTCATCCCAAGGACCATTCAGTGCCTCTATACATGCGTATTGAATAGCTTCGAATACCCCATAGTCTATATAACTTTTTATTTGGGCTAATTTCTCTATTATATCTTTATTACCTACAGCAAATCCAACCCTCCAACCTGCCATATTAAATGTTTTAGAAAATGAATGAAATTCTATTGCCCTCTTTTTAGCTCCGTCTATTTCCATAAGACTTGGAGCTTTATACCCATCAAAACAGATTTCAGAATAAGCCAAATCGCTTACTACTATAAAATCATATTTTTCTGCTAGTTCTAATATGTCCTTATAGAAGTTTTTTTCTACTACAGTAGTTGTAGGATTATGAGGGAAACTTACTACCATCAGTTTAGTTTTACTTAAAATGTTGTTAGGAAGTTCAGATAGATCAGGAAGGAAGTTATTAGATTCTCTCAACGGGAGAAAATATACCTGTCCTCCAGCAATAAATGTTCCGTTATAATGGGCGGGGTAAGTAGGATTAAGGGTAATAGTAAAGTCTCCTGGGTCTAGAAAGGCAAGAGCTAGATGGGTTATTCCTTCTTTAGAACCTACAAGTGGTATGACTTCTTTTTCTGGATCTAGATCTACGTTAAACCTTTTCTTATACCATCTTGCTATATTCTCTCGTAATTGAAGTAAGCCTTTACTATTTGGGTACCGATGGGTTTCTTTATGGTCAGTCACAGCTTTTACTAATGCTTCTACTATATAGGAGGGTGTAGGCAGGTCAGGACTACCCATCCCTAGGTCTATGATTTTTTTGCCGTCTGCTTTTAGCCTTAATTTTTTCTCATCCTGGATAGAAAATACATAAGGTGCTAAAATATCAAATCTTTTAGATGGATTTTTAGGCATACTTTTACTCATCTCCTTTGATTCTTTATAGACTAGAACGATGTTGTTATATATATAACAGTATAGTTTTTCTCTGTCAAGTGAAAGACGGACAGATTCTGTAATCAGAATGATTACAGATCAGTTTTCTCTTGTCTAACTTTATTTATTTAAGAGAGATAATGGGATAAGGATATATCACTTCATTTGAATAGTGCAGTTTTCTGCTACTCCTCCAAGTAATGTATATGTAGTTGAGGCTGTTTGGAGTATTGAGCCAGGGACTAAGGTATTTACTGGACCATAAGCTACAAGCCTTGCGACAAACCTCTGCCAAGAGGTGCCTCCACCAAGATATCCATCGAGCCAGAAACTCCTATCCTTTGCCCCAAGTATTTGAGCAGGACCTATAGTGGCAGCTTTTGGTGGTACCCAGGACCAATCACCAGAGAATGAATGTAATGCATTTTGCATTATAGTCATAGAGTGAAGTTCGACTATTCTAGGTCCTGCTTTTTTATATCTCTCTATGTCATCTCCAAACTCATAGCCTAAATTGGCTTCCCAAAAAGCTATATGACCACACCAGCCTATACCTCCATAGCATACGTCAGCCCCACCAAGGTCTTCTATCATATTGCCATAACTTGGAAGGATATCAGATGTTGGAAAGTGAATTTGGTCTTCTGGAGGTCTTAGGTCCTTATCTATCAAAGCCCAGAAATTTTCCCACATTGCCCTCTGGAAAGAACCTTTCCAACTCATTGGAGCAGTATTTCCCTCCTCATCTGCATACTCATCCATATTAAACGAATAGACATACCTACAGGAAAGCTTCATTTCATTTATTATTCTAGCTGCTATTGGGTATTGAGGCATTGGTCCTACCGGAAATATAGCAATGAATCTCTTTCCTGCCTCTAGCGATTCTTTTATTCTTCTTACTATATCTAATGCAAATTCAAGGTAAAATTGTTTTTCATCTTCTATAATCCTTATTTTGAAATCAGGATTAGGATGATTTGGAAGCTCTTCTTTCTTTATAGCCCTTACCCTTTTACAGACCTCTTTATCTCTAAATGGCAAAAATGATGCCAACTCATAAGTAAATTCTGCCAATTCGTTCACCTCTTTCTCTATGTAGTATTAAGATGCATAACATCAAGGTAAAAGTCTTCTAGGGACCATTCTTCCCCATACTTGATATTGTCTAAAACCTTCTGCATACTTTACTCCGCATTGTATTCCTCTAAAGCTAGATAATGATTTCATAAATTCTACATAATCTATGTGGTCGTGTTCTTTTAGCCAGATATACTGTGACTGGTGACAGAGTAACATCTTCTCCTTTATTTCTATCTCTTCGGTGATATCTACATACTCAGTGGGAATAAAGTTTACTCCTCCTAGAGTATCCATAAAGAATACAGTAGGAATAATCGTATGAGCTGGGTATTTACTCTTAAAATGTGGGAGTGTAGCTATAAAACTGGCATCTATGATAAGTTTAGATGTAGTAGTATGGTCAACCATATAGTCATCTGGAGAATGAGTAATAATGATATCGGGTTTTGCTTGTCTTATAATATCTACTGCTATTATTCTTGACTCTTCATTTATAATGAGTCCAAGGTCAGGAAATTCTCCACTTATGATTTTAGCTCCTATAACGCTTGCTGATTTTTTTGCTTCTTCGGCTCTTATGCTAGCTAGTTCATCTGATGGAATGATGAAATGTCCTTTATTCCCATTACACATATGAGCCATTATTACCGTATACCCTTGTTTTATATACTTTACTAATGTTCCTGCGCAGAGTAATTCTAAATCATCTGGATGAGCTCCTACTGCAAGAATCCTCAACTTAAATCACCTACCTTTATAAATTTTCCCTAGAGACTCATAGTTTTACCTCTCTCTTTTCTTCTACTGATTTGTGTATGGCAGATACAATTTTTGTTACCTCTAAACCGTCTTCTAGAGGAGCAATTACTGGCTTATCGTTCTTAATACAATCTATAAATGAATCTAACATCCATACAGGCGCTCCAGTAATGCGGTTATGTATATTCGCCCAAAGAGTAGGGAGTCCTGCGAAATAGTATTTTTCACTAGCATTTGTAATTACGGAATTTGAGAAATCTATATTTGAGTATCCTTTCTCTCCATAAATCTCAAATTTGAACTGGGCTACAAAGGGCATGCTTTCAGGAAGAATCCAGGATGAAAAAAAATGAGCTATACTATTATCTTCAAACCTTATACTTGCCTCTATTGCATCATAAGTATCAATTCCTCTCTCCTTTAGTACTTTTTTAATCCCTCTAGCATCTACACTTTCTACCCTTTCCCCTGTAAGCCAGAGAGCAATATCTACACAGTGACTCATAAGAAACCATCCGGGAGAAGATTTTTCCGCCCACCCTATCATTCTTGTTGGCACATAGATAGTATCATTCAAGGTTACTCTCATTGCATATATATTCCCAAACTCTCCATTTTTTATAGATTCTCTAGCCATTACGAATGGGGCATTCCATCTATTTTCAAAAGCTATCTGACCTTTTATTCCTTTTTTACTGGCCTCTTCTACAAGAATTTCAGCTTCTCTTGTATCCATAGTAATGGGCTTTTCTATCATTACATTATATCCTCTCTTTATAGCCTCTAAGGCTGGTTCAGTGTGAGCAAAATCAGGAGTAGCTATTATGACTGCATCAAGCTTCTTATTTAGTAGCTCTTTATAATCTGATACCCCCTTTACTTTGAAAAATTCCTCTACTTCTTTAAGTACTTTGGGATTTATTTCTACAAACCCTACAAGTTTAGCATCTGGATTCTGTAATATTGCCCTTCCATAAAGTCTTCCTCTGATACCCATTCCGATGATTCCTACGCGAATCATAAATGTCCTCCTCCTTTTATTTAATTTTACCACATTTTATCTTAAAACTTAATCCTTCTTGACAATTCCGATTAGAATTGATAAAATTCCTTTTAAAAAGGAGGCTTATATGAAAGAAAACTGGGGATTTGAGACCTTAGCATTACATGGAGGACAAGAGGTAGACCCATATAGTTTATCTAGGGCTGTCCCTATATACCAGACTACTTCATACCTTTTTAAAGATGCTGACCATGCAGCTAGACTTTTTGCTGTAGAAGAAGAAGGAAATATTTATTCTAGAATAATGAACCCTACTGTGTCAGTATTTGAGAAAAGAGTAGCCTTACTTGAAGGAGGAGTAGGTGCGCTTGCTACTTCTTCAGGACAATCTGCAGAACTTATTGCGATTTTGAATATTGCTAAGGCTGGAGATGAAGTTGTATCAAGTCTTAGTTTATATGGAGGTACATATAATCTTTTTGCTAGTACTCTCAATAGACTAGGTATAAAAGTGAACTTTGTAGACCCAACTGATCCAGAAAACTTTAGAAAAGCTATTACACCAAAGACCAAGGCAGTTTATGCTGAGACGGTAGGTAATCCTAAGCTTGATACGTTAGATATAGAGGCTGTTGCTAAGATTACCCATGAAGCTGGAGTCCCACTGATTATAGATAATACTATTCCTTCTCCTTACCTAGTAAGACCTATAGATTATGGAACCGAGATAGTGATACACTCAGCAACAAAGTTTATTGGTGGACATGGGACTTCTATTGGAGGAGTTATTATAGATAGTGGGAAATTTAACTGGAAAAACGGAAAATTTCCTGAAATTACTGAACCTGATCCGTCTTATCATGGACTTAACTATATAGAAAAGTTTGGACAATCGGCTTATATAGCTAAGGCAAGATTGCAGTTAATGAGAGATTTAGGGGCATGTATGAGTCCATTCAATGCCTTTCTTTTCTTACAGGGACTAGAAACTTTACCTTTGAGAATGGAAAGACATAGCGAGAATGCTATAAAAGTTGTGGAATTTTTAAAGAACCATCCCAAAGTAGCTTGGGTAAATTATCCAGGTATGTCAGATAACCCATACTATCACCTTGCTAAAAAGTATTTTGCTAGAAATCTCTTTGGGGCTATTATAGGATTTGGCATAAAGGGTGGACTTGAGGCAGGGAAGACGTTTGTAAATAGTGTAAAATTAATATCTCATCTAGCAAATATTGGAGATGCAAAATCATTAGTCATACATCCAGCTAGTACTACTCATGCACAACTAACTCCTGAAGAGCAACTTGCAGCAGGAGTGACCCCTGATTTTATAAGACTTTCTATAGGATTAGAAACCATCGATGATATACTCTATGATATAGACCAGGCACTAAGTAAGGTGTAGATGGAAGAGAGATTCTATGTAGAGACTCAATATTATACATTTGCTTCTCACCCAAATGAACTAGAACTAGAGAATGGAGAAAAGCTAGGTCCTATTACTCTTGCTTATGAAACTTACGGAGAATTAAATAGGGAAAAGTCAAATGCCATATTGATATTTCATGCCCTTTCTGGAGATGCTCATGTAGCAGGCTATCACAAAGGTGATAGAAAGCCTGGATGGTGGGATAATATGGTGGGTCCAGGAAAAGCCTTTGATACCAATAAATATTTTGTCATATGTTCTAATGTGATAGGTGGATGTAAAGGCTCAACTGGACTATCTTCGATAAATCCTGCCACAGGAAGACCTTACGGATTAAACTTTCCTGTAGTCACTATAAAAGATATGGTGAATGCACAGAGATATTTGATAGATTATCTTGGTATAGAAAAACTTCTCTGTGTAGCTGGTGGGTCGATGGGAGGAATGCAGGTACTTCAGTGGACAGTTAGTTGTCCTGAAAGAGTAAGGTCTGCAATCCCTATAGCTACAGCTAGTAGAAATAAGGCTATGCAGATAGCCTTTAATGAAGTCGGGAGACAAGCTATTATGAGTGACCCAAATTGGAATAAGGGAGATTACTATGATAAAACTCCACCCAATACTGGACTAGCTATTGCCCGTATGGTAGGGCATATAACTTATCTAAGTGAAGCTTCAATGGAACAGAAGTTTGGTAGAAGACTTAGAGAAAAAGAAAAGTATGGATATGACTTTTCAATAGACTTTGAAGTAGAGAGCTACCTTCACTATCAAGGACTTTCTTTTACTCATAGATTTGATGCAAATAGCTATCTATACATTACAAAAGCTATAGATTATTTTGACCTTTCCAACGGATATGGCTCTCTCTTTGAGGCATTTAGCAATTCAACCCATATAAAATTTCTTGTAATCTCTTTTTCTTCTGACTGGCTCTATCCACCCTCTCAATCGAAAGAGATAATAAGAGCATTAGATGCAAATGGTATAGATGTTACCTATAGAGAGATAGAATCTTCATATGGACATGATGCATTTCTACTTGAGGCGGAAGAACAGACTAGAATTATAAGTAGTTTTCTTAAGTTTGCTTACGAGGAAACTAAATGAGAAAAGACTATGAACTTATAGTAGACCTCATCCCTGAGAAATCCAAGGTTTTAGATTTAGGATGTGGTAATGGAGAACTTCTTGTATTACTTAGAGAGAAGAAAGAGATAAAAGGGAAGGGGATAGAGATAGATGGGGAAAGAGTCTCAGAGAGTATAGCAAAAGGGATTTCCGTTTACCAGGGAGATATGGAAGAGGTTCTTCTCGAGTATCCTGATAAGTCTTATGACTATATCATTATAAGTCAGACCCTACAAGAGATTAGAAATCCAGAACTTGTAATCACTCATTCCTTGAGAGTTGCAAGATTTGTCATAGTAAGCCTTCCTAATTTTGGATACTGGAAGATAAGATTCTATATCTTATATAAAGGGAGAGTTCCCTCATTGGGGACATTTAATTATAATTGGTATAAGACTCCTGATGTCCATCCATTAAGTATAAAGGATTTTGAAGATTACTGTAGAACTAAAAATATAAAGATAGAGAAGACATTCTATCTTGCTGGAGATAGAATTATAGGATTATGCCCTAATCTTTTTGCTACTTCAGGTCTCTATGTTATAACTCAGTCTTCATAGATGCCTGAAGAAAGATATCTTTCTCCTGTATCTGGTAATATTACTACAATTAATTTACCAGCATTTTCGTCCCTTTTAGCTACCTGAATAGCTGCATAGACCGCTGCACCACTTGATATCCCAGCAATGAGTCCTTCTTCCTTCGCTAGTCTTCTTGAGGTATTTATAGCTTCCTCATTGGTTACAGTAATGATTTCATCTATAATATCTCCATTTAATACCTCTGGAATAAAACCTGCTCCAATCCCTTGAATTTTATGAGGTCCAGGTTTCCCGCCAGAAAGGACAGGTGAATCTGCAGGCTCTACTGCTATAGCCTTAAATGATGGCTTTCTTGCTTTTATCACTTCTGCTATTCCAGTTAGAGTACCACCTGTTCCTACACCAGATACTAGTATATCAACTTTTCCATCTGTATCTCTCCAGATTTCCTCAGCAGTTGTACGTCGATGGATTTCAGGATTTGCGGGATTTTTAAACTGTTGTGGTATAAAATAATTTGAATTGGAAGCTTTCAACTTTTCCGCATCTTCAATTGCTCCCTGCATTCCTTTTTCTTTAGGCGTTAGAATGAGTTCTGCACCCAAGGCTTTGAGAAGTTTTCTCCTTTCTAGGCTCATTGTTTCTGGCATTACTAAAACGCATTTATAACCTTTAACTGCACATACCCAGGCAAGGGCTATTCCAGTATTTCCACTTGTCGGTTCAAGGATAATAGTATCCTCATTTATCTTTCCTTCTTTTTCTGCCGACTCTATCATACTTACTCCTATCCTATCTTTTACACTTCCAGCGGGGTTGAAGAATTCTAATTTAGCTACTACAGTGGCCTTTACATTTTCTACTACTCGATTAAGTTTAACTAGTGGGGTATTTCCCACGAGTTCAATTATGTCTTTCGCTATTCTTTTCATAGTTTCTGCCTCCTTTTCGAGAATTCCAAGTAATTATATCATATTAGTATAGAATATGCAAACAGATAAAGTTTTATGTTACTGTTGATTTTAACCTATAAAGTGATAGAATAGACAAAAATTTGAAGAAAATCCTTTTGGAGGTGTAAATTTTAATGGATGTAGCTATTGGTAAAGGAAAATGGGCTAAAAGGGCATATGGATTTGAAGAGATATCAATAGTACCTGGGGATATTACTGTAGACCCTGAGCTTGTTGATGTTTCTTTAAATATAGGAGAAGTTGTTTTGGATATTCCAATATTGACTGCAGCTATGGACGGAGTAGTAGACCCTTTTTTTGCTGGAGTGATGGGAAAGCTTGGTGGGCTGGCTGTATTGAATTTGCAAGGAATCCAGACCCGTTATGAAAATCCAAAAAAGGTCTTGGAGAGAATTGTTTCTGCTCCTCCAGATAAGGCTATAGAGGTAATGCAGTCCATATATAGGGAGCCAATAAAAGAAGAGCTAGTGTATAAAAGGATAAAAGAGATAAAGGGAAAAGGGGTTATCACCGCATGTTCTTCTATTCCTCAGGAAGCTGAAAGGATGGCTAAAATAGCAGTAGAGGCAGGGGTAGATATATTTGTAGTTCAGTCTACGGTAATTACAGAGAGACATCAGGCAAAAAGTTATGTCCCTTTGAGGCTAGAAAAGTTTACTAAAGAAGTTCCTGTTCCTGTTATAGCAGGTAATGTTGTAAGTTATAATGTTGCCATGGAGCTCTTTGAGATAGGCATAAGTGGGATACTTGTTGGAGTAGGCCCTGGAGGAGCATGCACTACTCGGCAAGTTCTAGGGATTGGAGTGCCTCAGGTTACTGCTATAGCTGATGTAGCATATGCAAGAGATGTGTTTTATCATAAGACTGGTAGGTATGTAGCAGTGATTGCTGATGGTGGTATGAATACTGGAGGAGATATAGCTAAAGCTATAGCATGTGGAGCGGATGGAGTAATGTTAGGACAAGCTTTAGCACGAACTGAAGAGGCATTTGGTAGAGGGTATCACTGGGGTATGGCAATGAGCCATTCTACCCTTCCTAGAGGAACATGTGTCTATACTGGAACTACTGGGACTTTAAAAGAAATACTTTTTGGTCCCGCAAAAACAGATGACGGGACACAAAATCTTGTAGGAGCCTTGGAAAATTCTATGGGTGTTTGTGGAGTTGTTAATATAAAGGAGATGCATCAGGTTGAATTAGTGATTGCTCCATCTATAAAGACTGAAGGGAAGATACTCCAACAAGCCCAAAGGGTGGGTATGGGAAAATAGGTTGACAATATCACAGAACAATAACAGGATTTTGACTTTTCACAAAAGATGTATTATAGTTTAAATAACATGAGAACCGAGGATAAAAGAAAGATTTTAGACCCCATTTCAGATATAAAAATCCTGAAGGGGGAAGATGGTAGAGTTGAAGTATTTTCTCCTTATAATCCTTTATTTGTAGAAAGAATAAAGGCAATTGAAGGACGGCGGCATGCGGAAGGGAAATACTGGAGCTTCCCTGTTACAGATGGAGCTCTACAGAAGATTTTAGGGCATAAGAGCTCAAAGACAACCGAAATTTATACCCATGTAAGTGTAAAGAATATAGGGGCTATTAAAAGCCCTTTAGATAACCTTAAGATAGGAGGTGACCATGATTAAAATTAGGAATGAATGGAGGAATCAAGGTCAGCCAGAGGGATGTATAAGCGACATTGTCGCCTATACTCCTAAAATAGAAGGATATCCGACAGTGTCGGATATGAACGAGTTAGGCGCAATGCCTTTTGATGGCTTTATTAAAAAGTACGGTATTAACCTTCTCAACAAGCGGTTAAATTCCTTCAATGGAGATGTACGATTTGCCTTTTCTGTCCTTGCAAAATGTTGTCCCGAGACAATAGTTATCTTAAAGCATATGCCTGATAATAAAGCATTATCTCATCTGATGGATTATATAATTAAATTAATTAATCCTTCAAAAGACTTGAGAGCCCAAAATGATTTATAAAGCAAAGAGCAAATCAAGAAAGCATGGCACATAACATGATGCAAAAGACTTACGTCCAAACCCCTATAGGCTTTTTTTGTGCCAAGAACGATATATGAAATTGCCCGCACTGAAAGAATGGGTTAAAGATAATGTAAACATTTGGGTAAGGGGTATCTTAATATGGATAAAATATTAGAAGAGCAGATATTTGAAGCAAAGAAGAATGGATTATCTGACCAAGATATTGGTAAGAAATTTAATGT
>Ga0315280_10006770_pt1 | contig 15666 bp, 12 predicted proteins | sample YL17G06_40_MG_FD_203697 | JGI IMG/M metagenome (GOLD analysis project Ga0315280, IMG submission 203697) | Sediment microbial communities from Yellowstone Lake, YNP, Wyoming, USA - YL17G06_40 | ecosystem: Environmental > Aquatic > Freshwater > Lake > Sediment | place: USA: Wyoming | collected... | reverse complement strand
CAGCAGCCATGCTTGTTGAGCCCTTTGTCAGGATGCTAGCTCAGAAACTTATAGGTTGTATAGATCAATCTATAAGAAGTACGAATGCTGATGAGATATACCTTGACACATCAGGTTCATGAATTCCACCTGGACCTGCTGAGGAATTATAATGATAATGATTCGGCGGAAATTCTTAGGATTGATCGCTGCAGCAGGAGTAATATTCGTGATTAGTTTATTTGGCAATTATTGGGTTGTCAGAAAAATATTTTACAGAATCGAAGATTTCTTTAAAAGATCAAAAAAAACCCCTGCTGATATTAACAGAACGGCAGTTGAAATTCCGAAAGATGCTTACAGTGTTTCAGTCGAGTTGGCCTTAAATTCGAGATGTACAAGCGATTATGACGGAAATCAGTACAAATTCCATTGGGGGATGTTTGACGAAACAAAAAAACTTTCTGATGAACAAATTAACCGAATAGTTACTCATGCTAAAATTCCAAGATTCACTGATGGGAGAGTAGAGATTCGAAAAAAGGACAATCTGCTTACTTTTGTAATTGAAAGTGAAAAGGCAGCCATATTAAATGATTGGATGATGGTTGAAAGCGGTATGCAGCAGCAAGCTGTAGGGTTAATTTGTGCTGCTTTAGGGATTGGCATGGTATTTCAAAGCTCCAGTAAAGATGGTAGAAGCATCTCAGACACTGATCATGAAAATATAAAAATAAAAATTGATGCTATGAAACCTAGTTATAACGATTCATATTGGACTAACAGCCCGCCTGATGGCAATGAGAGCTGGCGGAGTAACAATCTGCCTATCACACGCAGAAATGGGGGAAAGCCATTGTTATCTGTACTAAGGGATTTAAAGGTTGAAGATTTGAATGGCAACATTGCAACACAAGAATCAATTAGTCAACTTCTTTGGGCAGCAAGGGGGAGAACCCCCCATCTCTATAAATCAAAACCGTGGGGAATGACTATTCCAACATGGGGGGGAGAACAGAATATATCGAGTGTCTATTTGGTCTCAAGAAATAGTTTGTCCAAATATATAAATTGGAATAAAAATAGACCGGCACATGAATTGTTAGAGTGTCACAAAATAAATAATAACCTATTTCAGGAATTATTAAGACCATTTTCTGCAAATCAAGGATTAATCGTTTTGGGAATAAACGAAAACTATGCGAGAGCTTTTTGGGAAATTGGTTATCAATTGCTCAACCTTTTGCTTCAAGCAAAAGCTTTAGAAATTTATTATCAGGCTTTCCTATTAAACGAAGCACAAAAAATAAATATAAGGGCTGCAGGAGTTGCAGATCCTGTGGTTGTTGTCTCAGTTTAAATATGAATTCCCATCGAAAAATAGGGGAAAGATGGATATCAAAAATATCGTTAAGGAATTCTTGATAAATGAATTAAAGGATAATGGATTTAGCGAAAACGTTCTTGAGCTACGATGGAATTAGTGGACACCAAAGTTGAGGTATAATAACAACGGAGGTGTCAGAAATGAAAAGGATTCCCAGAGCAGTATACACAAAGGAGCTTCGCCCTGTTCTTGGTGATGTGCAGGACGTAGGGGCAGGGTTACCCTGCCCTAATTGGGAGATCATGTGAATGACCAGGGCGAACCGCCGGCTCGCCCCTACGTGGGTTTTTAAAAAATAAAAAAGGGAGGAACGACAATGAAAAAAATTATCTGTTTTACCCTGATGGTAATGGCAATAATGGCTGGTGTTGTATTCGCCGGTACTATTGACTTGCCCCAAACCGGTCAAACAAAATGCTATGACGAAACAGGGATAGAAATTCCCTGTACCAGCACAGGCCAGGATGGTGATATTCAAGCAGGGGTTGAGTGGCCAAGCCCAAGATTCACGGTGAACGAAGACACAACTATAAAAGATAACCTCACAGGACTTGTTTGGGCTCGCGATGGAAATATCATGCCAACCAGAGACCCCGGGTGGGATACAGATGCTACAGTCAATGATGGAGCCGTTACGTGGCAACACGCACTTGATTACGTGGCAAAACTTAATGCTGAAAATTACCTTGGCCACTCTGACTGGGGGCTTCCCAATGTCAATGAACTGGAAAGCCTTATCAATGCATCATATGAACTGGACATCGCCGGCTGGCTTAATACCCAGGGCTTTATCAAGGTGCAGGGCAGTAACTATTGGTCCTCTACTACCTACGCCAACCATACGGACTACGCGTGGTTCGTCGATATGTGGGGTGGCGGGGTGAACTCCGACAATAAGTCCAGTGTCCACGGCTTCGTGTGGCCTGTGCGTTCTGGACAGTCTGGAACATTTGATAATTCGGTCATTTCACTTCCTAAAACCGGACAGAAAAAGTGTTATGATACATCAGGTAACGAAATTCCCTGTTCAGGCACAGGGCAGGATGGGGAAATTCAAGCAGGAGTTGCCTGGCCCGATCCAAGGTTTTCAGTGAGCGGTGATTGTGTGACAGACAATCTAACAGGGCTTATGTGGACAAAGGATGCAAATTTACCTAATGGTACAAAGACATGGCAACAAGCACTGGATTATGTGGCGGGAATGAATGCAGGAACCTATCCCAACCATGGGTACACAGACTGGCGTCTGCCCAACCGAAAGGAACTGTACAGCCTGATGGACTTTTCCCAATATAATCCTCCCCTCTCGTCAGGACATCCTTTCACCAACGTGCAGGCCAGTAACTATTGGTCCTCTACTACCTTCGCCTACTATTACTATACGGACGACGCGTGGGTCGTCTATATGTGGGATGGCGTCGTGGGCTACAACTATAAGCCCAACTACCGTTATATGTGGCCTGTTCGTGGAGGACAGATTCAGCCAGCCGGATGTTCAACCTGGTCTGATGTAATCGGGAAATACAACGCCTATGTGAGTGGTCAAGCAAGCTGGAATGATGTGATTACCTGTTATAACGAATATGCCAAATAAAATTTAAAACTGAACCAGTCGTGTGTTTTCAAAAAGCTTTGAGGGAAAAAAGGCAAAACTGAGAAAAATAATACTGTGTCCACCTCGTAAATTCATCGTTGAGGAGCAAGATATCGTCCACCGATTAAGAGATTTCTTGAGAATCGGAGAACATGTCTAAGGAAAAGATTAATAACACCCCAAGCTACAAGAAATTTCTCTATACTACCAAAGGGCTATCCCTTTTATCTAAAAGGCTCTTTCTCATTTTCAAGCGGTTTGATTTTGATGTGAAGAAGATAGACAAATGCATCCTTGACTATATACATCTCTTGAGGAAGTATAACTGCAGACCAACCCTGTTTGTTACAGCCATCCTTCTAACCCGATATCCCTCGATTTTTAAGAACTACCTGAAAGAGGGTGCAGAATTTGGCTGCCATGGATTATATCATGGGGATTACACTCAGTTGAGCTTCGAAGATCAGGTTAAACAAATGAACGGTGCCCGAACGTTTTTCCAACAATGTGCGATACCCTGCCACGGGTTCAGACCACCCTATCTCAAATGGTGTCATGCGACGACCGAAGCACTAAGAGATGCTCACTATGAGTGGTCCAGTAATCAGGTAATTCTGTGGGACGTATTAAAACAAGATGATTTTAAAGATCGGCACTGGAGTGATTATCAAAAAAGTATCACAGATCTTTATCTCCCTCAACGCGAGGATAGAGCCTACCCGTTGCCAAATGAACGAGAAGGAATGATTGATATTCCCGTCTCTATTCCTGATGATGAAATCCTTATTGACAGGCTGAGGATAACAAACCAGGAACACATTTTTGACTACTGGAAAGCTATCTTTGACAAAATATACCAGTCTGGAGGAGTGTTCGTCCATATAGCCCACCATGAGAGAATGTCCTATTTTAAAGAAGCTCTTGATGCACTTCTTAAATATGTAACAAATGCAAAACATTCAACCTGGCTCGCTACGCTTCAGGAAATTTATCAATGGTGGAAAGAAAGGAATACCTTTTCCTTCAGAATTGAGAAGTCGGGAGAGAATGAATATTGCGTACAGTGCAATTGTTCTCCCCGGGCAACCGTGTTATTGAAGAGACAATTCAATAGCGCCGGCTGCAGTTGGGATAATTACCATGTAATTCAGGATAGACCGTTCATTTATAGGGGAACACGAAAGCCTGCCATTGGGATTCCGGCGAATGCACCAGATGAATTGCAGTCGAATCTGAGATCACTCGGTTTTGCCTATGAAATATCATCAAGGCAGGAAGATTACGAAATGTTTTTAGATGAAAAGCAATATGCAGGCAAGAGCGCAAGAGACTTACTGGAATTCATTGAGAGTTCGAGCGGCACTATTCTGCGGTTCTGGAATTGGCCTGATGGGCATAAATGTGCCTTTTCTGCCTCTAGCGATATTGACAGCATAACACTTAAGGACTTTTACTTTCGCGCAAAAGAGTTCTCTCAATATAGGTCTTTTTATAAAGCATACGAGCAGGATCAGGATAATTCAAAAACAAAGATTTTAATGGTCTCGGAATCAGCTTTTCCCAATGACCCCCGCGTAAAAAGAGAATCCTATGCTCTGGCAAAGCAGGGCTACAAAGTTTCCCTGATTTCTCTCAAGATACGGGGACAATCATATTTCGAAAATATTCAGGGAATTAATGTGTACAGATTACCAACGCTTGAGTTGTTTGGCTCCCCAAAGATATATGACTATGGTTTACTGAGTAAGTTTCTCACGATACTAAAAGCAATCATTAAGTATGGCGTAGAATACACGTACTTTACCTTTGTATCTTTCTGCTATTCATTGATCGTTCTTTTCAGGCACGGGTTTGATGTTCTTCATGTGCACAACCCCCCTGACACTCTTTTTATCTTGGGAGCCTTTTATAAACCATTCGGGAAAAAGTTTATTTATGATCAGCATGATTTGTCGCCGGAGTTATTTTTGGAAAAATATAAATCTCGATCAAAAGGAAAAACAATTTATAATGCATTGCGATTGTTAGAAAAATTATCATGCAAGTGTGCTGATATAGTAATTGCCCCGAATGAGTCGTATAAAAAAATAGAAATTGAGCGGAACAATATGAGGGCTGAGGACATTTATGTTGTACGCTATGGGCCTGATTTGAATGAAATTTGTAGAACTGAACCTGACAGCACGATGAGATCAATGGGTAAGATTATTTTGTGCTATCTCGGTGCAGTAAATGTACAAGATGGAGTGGATAATTTGCTGATGGTTTTATATAGCATGGTTAATAAACACAAAATGAACAATATCTTTTTGTTAATTATTGGGGACGGCGATTATTTAAAACAAATCAAGAAGATGGTAGATGAGATGGATCTTACCGACTACGTCTATTTTACAGGATATGTTTCTGATATTAATGTACTGAACAAGTATCTCTCTACGGCAGATATCTTTGTGGATAGTGCACCATACTCACTCTTAAATGACTCCTCCACATTCATTAAGCACATGGAATACATGATTTTCAAAAAACCGGTAGTTAGTTTTGCACTCAAAGAATCGATGGTTACGCTGCAGGATGCAGGCATCTTCATACAGCCCAATGACACGGAGGCAATGGCAAAAAAAATTATCGAGCTTATAAATGACCAGAGCTTGAGTGAGAAACTGGCCGTTAATGCAGGAAGAAGGGCAATAGAACTATCATGGGACAATGTTTCGAAGCCATTGCTTGATGCATATTCAAAGGTTAGCAGCAGGATACATTGATGACATCATATAAATAGATAGGTGAAAATCAATTGATCAGAGAAAGTTTTATGACTGAAGATGATTTCATCATTGAGAGTGATGACCTTGTTTTTCATGACAGGGTCAAATGGTTTTATTGGAATAAACCAGTGATTGCACCTCGCACGAAAGGAATTATGGATTACTTTGGCGAGGATTCAATATATTTTTTTGAGGCTGGGAAAGCCGATAGTCTTGCCAAAACGATTTTGGATGTTTATCGAGATTCATTGCGTCGCCAATTTATACTCGAAAAGGGCGTTAAGGTCTATAATGAGCACCGATGGGAATCAGAGGGGAAACACTTCGTCGAACTGGTAACAAATCTATTAGGTATTGATTGATGATTCTGTCGGTGTATATGAGTAAAAAAGGACAATGTGCAATGGGATTCTTTGTTGTCAAGAATGCAATCATTGAAAGGGATACTCTTTATGCATGGTAAAAGGGTAAAGGTTCTTCGGAATCGAACGAAGCAATGGCAAGGCTGATCATGCATGATAGATTACTACCCAACCTTTTAGCTGCCAGTGGAATCGGTTTACTGGTGGGCATTGCTGCTCTCAGCTTTTCCCCCTTATTAGTGCTTGGAATACTGGCGGCAGCTGCTCTTTTTATTTATGCCATACTCAAGAGGCCTGAGATCGGCCTGTTGGGCTATCTTATAATAACTTCAACGATTATAGAAAGAAGTAATCTTCCGAGGATACCGATAGGGGTTGGTAGATTATTAATAACCGATATCATCCTTCTGGCAATGATTGGCTTAATCCTAATACGTTTATTGGTGGAATCGGATTTTAAAATCATTCATACGCCGCTTGATTTACCTCTCTTAGCTTTTGGGGGGATTGGTATGCTTGCTACTTTCCTAGCGATCGGCCAATCCTCCTTGACACTAAACGAGAGCCTAGGGGAAGTAAGGACTGTTTTTAGCTACATGACCTTCTTTATTGTCACGAATCTGGTGCGTGAAAAGGGGCAACTGCGTACTTTAATAAAAGGCCTGTTTCTTCTGGCGACAATCGTCGCCTTAGCTACGATTGCGCAGTTTATACTGGGAAATTCTGTGCGTATCTTGCCAGGGCGAGTGGAAACTCTGGGAACGCAGGGTATGAGATTTTTAGAAGTTACCCGGGTCATCCCGCCGGGACAATCTGTCATGGTGGTGGCATTTATTGCTGTATTCACTACTTTAGTGTTGCAGCGGACCCGCCTGATCGACGCGCTAAAATTATTGCAATGCAGCCTCCTGGGCTTGGCGATCGTGGTTACTTTTTTCCGCGCTTCGTGGATCATGATAGCCCTGACTGTGCTGATCATAGGTTTCTTGGCAAATAGGCAAGAGCGGCAAAAACTCCTGTTGTGGGTTCTCGGGGCCATACTATCGGTCACTGTGATCCTCATGGTCGTTATGGAACAGCCCGAATCTCGTGCAGCAAGCCTGGCTCGAGCAGCTTTCGCCCGATTAGGTACTCTCGCCAATGTTGCAACTTATGAAGATCAAAGCAGTAGCTTGCGTTCGAGAGACTTCGAATACGGCTACGCGCTGCCCAAAATTTTGGCTAATCCTTTTGTGGGGTTGGGCTTGGGGGCCAGATACCGCCCTTTAACCCTCCGGGATTATGAAACCTTCGATGGCCGCAGGTTTATCCACAACGGCCATGTTTACATTCTGCTCAAAACAGGTGTTTTCGGCTACGTGGGGCTACTGTGGTTTATGCTCTGTGTCTTGGTGCGCGGGCTTAGATACTGGCGACATATATCAGAGCCCTACATGCGAGGCATTGTCTTGGCGTTTGCACTCACATCACTTGGAGTGTTGATCGTCTCCATCGTTGAGCCATACGTGATGACTCCGGGGTGGACACCAGTCATTGGCATTATCGCAGGAATCAACGAGATAGTTCTGTGCCGGTTTTCCCCGGGACCTTCAGTGGTTAGGTAGAAAAGAATAAATGTCCGATTCTATTCATTCTCGGTTCATGCGCGGCATATTCTCGACGGGTTTTGGCCGCTTTATGAATTTGGGGCTTGGCATGTTGAGTCTAATGCTCGTTGTACGCCATATTTCCCCCCAGGCGTATGGAGCATTTGTCCTTATCCGGGTCATCTATATTTTTCTCGCCGAAGTCAGTAATCTTGGCCTAACGCTGGTCATACCCAAATATTTAGCCAGCAGCGAGGACGTCCAGCACAAATTTCGCCTCATCAATACGGTCATCTATTTTCGGTTTTTCACCATTCTTGTGTGTGGGGCTCTGATGTTCGTGGTCAGACCTGGGATAGTGGCCCTCTTCGGCTCTTCTCCACTCTTGCTAAGTGTTTTTATATATATACCCGTCTTGTTCGGTTTGGAGAGTCTCGCACGGACCTTGAACTCGATATTGCAAGGGCTGTTTCGTTTCAAAATGCTTGGCATCATCAGCACTCTCTCAGCCATTGCCAACTTTATCGCAACCATAGTGTTTGTGTTCCCCCTAAATCTAAGCACCCTCGGACTGATATACGCGGTATTCGTTTCGGACACGCTCATCATCATCTTGGCTTACTCAGCAGCCCGCATCAAAAACAAGCGTGGGATTAACCTTCCTATCTTAAAAGAGATGTTGATCTTTGGCTTTCCCTTGCAAATGCAATATATGCTAGACTTCGTCTTTGCCCGCATCGACACGGTGGTCATCGGTTCCTTTCTCGGGACGGCGGGCGTTGCGTTTTACGAAGTAGCCCGGAAGCTGCCAGATAGTTTCATGTACTTATATGACGCTTTCCGGTCTGTGTATTACCCTTTTATTGCGAAATTCCACGCTGACGGAGAGCGCAAAAGAGTGGTGAAACTCCTAAACAATTCCAACCGGATGCTTTCATTCTTAACCAGCTTCGGGGCACTGGTGGCGGTGCTTTTTGGTAAGGAGATCATCTCCTTATTGTTTTCTCAAACGTATCTCCCCAGCTACTATGCCTTTGTGTTTCTGATGTTTGCGTTGAATCTCTCCGTCTTGGATAACACGCTGGGATATTCGCTCGTCGCCATCGGCGAACCCAACAAACCTTTGATTGTCAATCTTGTTCGCGCCATCATCAGTTTGTCACTCAATCTCGTCATTACACCGATCTTCAGCTTCATCGGCGCATCCGTCGTGGCAGTGGTGAGTAATTTGATCGCTGCCCCCCTGGATGTGTATTTTCTGTGGAAGAGAGATATCCGCGCAGAGATCGCGGCTTTTGTCAAGCCAGTCGTCATCTCTGGCGGTTACGGTCTGCTTTTCCTTCTCCTGGGGGCTTCACTGCTCCCCATAAAAATCCTCTTAGTCTTCTTGTTCATCTTGACCTGTCTACTGATGTCAGTCATTACCCGCGAGGATTGGTGGGTGATCTTGGCTGAGGCCAAAACCGCCAGGAATAGGTTATTGTGAAGGGAAATCGTGGGGAGCGTCAAAGTCGTAAAGTAAATTCAGCAAGGAGAACATGTGTGGAGAAAACCGAGAGTTCACAAAGGCGCTTCGCTGAAAGGGGCAGGGAGTCACGCCGGGTACTCGATGATCTTACCGTCATTATTCCAACGATAGGACGATCCATTTTGCAGAGATGTTTGCAGTCGATCGCCGACGGCAACGTCCTACCAGTATGCATTATTGTTATTGACCAGGGTGACAATCTTGAAGTGGCTGATTGGTTACGTAGCATAGATGCGATAGGCCTCGAGACATTTCACTTGCGCTCGACGGAAAGGAGCCCAGCCTCAGCCCGAAACTTGGGTATTGAGCAGGTTCAGACTCCCTTCGTAGCCGCAATCGATGATGACTGTGTGGCTGGAAAAGATTGGTTGGAAAAAATGGAGATTCGGCTGCATCAAAATCCCACGGCTATTGTCACGGGACGCCTAGACCCTGCCGGCGATGGGATTCCACCAACTATTGTCACCTCCGGTGTTCCTCGCCTCTATCGCCGTTATTCCGTCAGAAATCTTAGTCCTCTCGCTAGCGCCAACATGGGATTTGCGCTGCGTACGGCTCGAGATATAGGCCCATTCGATGGGAATCTCTTTACAGCCGAAGAGAATGATTGGGCGTATCGGGCCTTTCGCGCGGGCGTTCCAATTCTCTATGCACCTGAAATAGTTGTCTATCATATCCACTGGCGAGACAAGACACAAATGGCCGCCGTCTATCGGGCTTATGAGTGGGGTCAGGGGGTTTTCTATGGGAAATATTTGCGCCGAGGTGACTGGTCTATGCTCCTGCTCACCGCTATCTCCCTGGTCAGGGGTATGCGATCCCTAATTATCGGTGTTTTGAAGAACGATCATGGCCGGCGCGCCAAAGGATACGCTAGGCTCACCCTTCTCCTGTCGGGTCTTATCGCAGGGGTGCGAGGTAAGGGCCTGGCTCAAATGTCACTATCCGATAGGAAGGTATCCAGTGGTTCGAGATCATAGATCATCGGATCAACTTCACGTTGTATGGATCTACAGCGGCTCTTTGGCGGCGGCGCTGGATTCAGCGACATGGCTGAAAACCACGGAGGAACTGCGCAATTTGGGATGCCATGTGACACTTGTATCAAAGGGCCCGAGTGGCTACCAGCAGATTCACGGGGTCGAAGTGCTTTGCATTCCGCGGCCAGAGGTCTATTTGCTTCGACACGTTGTATTTCATCTTCGAGTCCTTCATCTCGTGTTGAGTCAATGGGCGACGATAGACGTGATTGTTTTTCATGAAAGATCTGCGCCCTGGATTCTGCCGCTACGGCTTGTGCGCAGTTTGACAGGCAAGCGACGACCGTTATTAGTTATGGATACTCGCTCGCTGCCGATGGAACCTTCCAACAAGCGAACCTGGAAGGAGAAATTGCGTAAAGGAGCCTACCTCATCGAGAAACAACTAGGCAATCGCTGTGCAGATGGTCGCCTCGCCATCACCCAACGCATGGCTAAGGCTGTGGGTATCCCCACGAAAAAACTTTGGGGCATTTGGCCTTCTGGCGTGGATGTGGAACATTTTGCCTTAGCACGAAAAGACCGGCGCTGGCCTTCGCCTGGTGACTCAATTCATCTGATTTATCACGGCTCGCTGCATCGAGAACGCAACCTTATGACGCTATGCCGGGCAGTGACACGCGCGAATGCCGAGGGGATGTCTTTCAATCTGTCACTTGTCGGAAAAGGCACAGAACGAGCTAAATTGGAAGACTTTGCGGCACAAACACATATGGCCGTTCGGATAGTTCCACCTGTGCCCTACGAGGAAATTCCCGAGGCGTTGGCTCGAGCGCACATCGGCGTCCTGTCTTTTCCCGATGAGGAGAAATTCCGGGTCAGCAGTCCGATCAAGCTCTTCGAATACATGGCCGCCGGGCTGCCGATTCTGGCAACACGGATTGTCTGCCACACAGATGTAGTGGGCGGCGAGGAATATGCATTTTGGGCTGAAGACGCCAGCGAGCAAGGATTACTCGATGCTTTGCGCCTGGTTTGGCGATCGCGAGACTTGCTGAGCGAAATGGGACGACAAGCAGCCATCGCTGCAGAAGGGTGGACATGGGCAGCGTCTGCGGAGAAATTAAAGAAGGCATTGGAGCAAGGATTCCAGTCTCTCATATCGCCGATGGAGATTGAATGTTTATGAGCGAAACAAATCACAAGGTGGGTTACTTTGTCTTTTCTCTTGATACAGAGCTTGCCTGGGGGAGTCTGGACTGGGATCACCCTCATTCAATTCACTTCTCACGAGATGGGTCAACAGAACGGGAAACCATTCAGCGTTTGTTGAATATGATGGACGAGTTTGGTATCGTGGCTACTTGGGCGATTACGGGACATTTGTTCTATGAGAAGTGTGAAGAGTGTGAAATTTGTCCGGTATTAGCGTTGAAAGGAAAAGACAGCCGCTTCGAACAAATCTGGCGAACTCGAGAATCGATGTGGTATGGAGCCGACGTCGTCGAAACGCTGAAATCCAGAGATTCAAGACATGAGATTGCCTTCCACGGCTACACCCACAGACTGTTTGACAGGTTGAACAGAGATGAAGCACGATTCGAGATCCAGGAATGGCTGAAATTGGCCAAAAGGAAAAACATCGTTCCCTTGACAGTGATTTTCCCGCAAGGTAAAATAAATCATTTGGATCTTTTTCAGGAGGCTGGTTTCATCTGCTACCGTGGTAAGGAAGTCAGGCACCCGGCACTTTCAATTCCATTGCTTGGGAAAGTGCTAAATCGGATAAATCTTGTTCTATCAATGTTGACTCCACAAGTGTATGAGGTCAAAGCCAACCCTCAGGGCCTTGTGAATGTCCCTTCATCTCAGTGGTTATTTAGAACTGACCGGAAAATCGAGACATCACTTGATTCGCTGAACTTGCACAATCTCCGTTTGCACGCGACCGCTAAAGGCATCGAAAAGGCTGCCAAAGAGAAAAAGGTCATTCATTTGTGGGCTCATCCGCATGAATTTCGAACTGAAAAGGACTTTGAGAAGCTGCGCTATTTGTTTGGTTGTTTCGCCGCGCGGGCAAAGGAGGGTCGACTTCAGTCTGTTACGATGGCCGATTTGGCCAAGCAAGTCTTGAAAAATGCTTGCCAGTAATTGGAGCGCGATTATCATAAGTATCAAAATGTGAAAGGATTAACAAATGCCTAAATTGCCATTAAGGGAAAGAGTCTTCGATGCTGCCTGTTCCTTGGTCGGTAGGACAGGAAATGCTTTTGGCTTCAGAGTAAAACGCCCACTCATCATAATTGGAACAGGACGCTGTGGCACAACCTTGTTGGTCAGAATTCTCAATTCCCATCCGGGTCTTTCGGGATTCCCAGGCGAAGCGAATGAACTTTGGCATCCCAAGTTGGAACCTTTCGAATCCGCTTCCCTCGATATACCACCCATAGAAGTTGATCCTGAGCGATTCAGTGATGTCTCGGTCGCCAATTGGCCCCCCAAACAGGGGGAGAGAATTCGCGATATATTCTCAGGTTACCATTTGATCACCGGCCGATCAAGGGTCTTCTTCACAAAAAGTGCAATGATATCATTCATGATTCCAAGCATACTAGAGGTTTTTCCAGATGCCAGATTCGTTCATATCTACCGATTTGGACCATCCGTAGTTGAATCGTACTTCAAGAAGAACTTTGGTAAATACTCCCGATACGTGTTCACCGAGAAAGACTACCGGGTCTATTGTGCACGGTATTGGAATGCTTGCATTTTGGAAATAGAGCAAAGAAAAAAGGAACTGTCGCTTGAGACAAAAGGCCAGTTTCTAGAGTTCAGTTATGAAGGCCTATGCCAGAATCCAAAAAATGTGCTGGAGGATATTGCGAAGTTTCTCGAAGTGGCCTCGGATGGCTTCGGCTACGATATTTCTCGGATATCTAGCCAAAACTACAAAGTAGCCGATTACGCAAAAGATCCAGAGGGTGCTGCACTGCTAGACATGATGTCTCCGGGAATGAAGATAAAAGGCTATTTATGTTAAGAAAGGGGGTATAACCAAAAAGTGTGGTGAAAAAAATTAATAAACACTGGCCAATATTTTGCGCTATAGGAATATATTGGGGAGTAATTACACTGCTGACGATTATGATTTATCGCGAGCACGGTTTTCTTATCTACCCTCTTGATGATACATATATCCATATGGCGATTGCGAAAAATGTTGCTCTCTACAATACTTGGGGTATCTCTCGATTCGGTTTCTCGTCATCAACATCATCTCCGCTCTGGACATTACTACTTTCCATTGTGTATCGTATTGCTGGTGTAAATGATTTAGCGCCACTTGGACTTAATCTATTGTTTGGTACGCTGACTCTTTGGATTACTTATTATTTCCTTAATGCGTTTGTTCGTAACCTTGTGTGGATATTCTTAGTCTTATGTATAGCAATTTTTGTCACACCTCTGCCAACAATTACGATGGTTGGTATGGAACATACGCTGCAAATATTTCTTACCCTTTGTTATGTATACCTTACACTGGGTCTGCTGGTTACAGGCGATAAGGTTTCGCGCATGGGGTATGCTACACTATTGTTGCTTGCCCTTCTGATATCAATGGCGCGATATGAGTGCTTATTCCTAGTCTTTGTGGTGAGCGTATTACTTCTACTGCAACGTAAGATTATTTTAGCTATTGTTCAAGGCGGTTGTGGTTTGATCTTAGTGGTTTTATATGGTATCTGGTCGGTGTCACAAGGGTGGTATTTTATTCCTAATTCCCTTATTCTAAAAGGAAATGTCCAGGCATTTTCTGTCAAAAGTATTATAAAGATGATTTCCGGTTATAACGCACTATGGCGAATGGATAATAACCCTCATATTCTGCTATTGATGGTACTAGTTTCGTTTTTCCTGTTGACTTGGGTAATTAAAGAACGAGGGTTTGATAAAAAGAAATTTCTCAGTTTGATTTTTATCGGCACAACCGGATTGCATATGCAGTTTGCGCAGACCGGCTGGTTTTACCGTTATGAGGCTTATATTGTTTTACTTGGAATCCTCATTGTCGGTATTGGCATCAACCAGTTGCTGTTGGAAGGGGGAAAGTGGAAGTTTGAAAAGGCATATTTACCACGCTACTTGGCTGGGGCGGCGCTTGTCTTTGTCATAGCCGTGCCTTTTGGGTTTCGAGCACGTAATTCGTTGATTGAAATACCGATTGCTGCACAGGACCGATACCATGAACACATCCAGATAGAGCACTTTATTAAAAAATATTATTCAGATTCAGTAGTGGTTGTCAATGACTTAGGCGCAGTTGCCTATTTCACTGATGCCAAGGTACTAGATATGTTTGGCCTGGGCAATATCGAGCCGGTAGCTTATCGATACCAAACCGGGGATTATACCAGTCAAGATGTGTATGATTGGACGAAAGGAGCAAAGATTGCCATACTCCAGGTAGAATGGGGGGAAATTGCGCCTAGAATTCCATCAGAATGGAAAAGAATTGGTACCTGGGAGCTTCCCGGAAATATTGTGTGGGGAGATGTTAATAATAAGATTGGTTTTTACGCAATCGAGAATACAGAAATAAATAGATTGTCTCAAAACCTCAAAGCATTTTCGGTAGCATTACCAGAAGATGTTAAACTGATCTACGATGGAATTAGTGGACACCAAAGTTGAGGTATAATACAACACGGAGGTGTCAGAAATGGAAAGGATTCCCAGAGCAGTATACACAAAGGAGCTTCGGTAATTTTCCCACAAAATAAAATTGGATATTTGAGTCTATTTAAAGAATCTGGCTTTATTTGTTATCGTGGGGCTGAGCTCATGCCAGAAATATACTCATTTCCTGTTGTGGGAAGGATCTTACGCAGATTCCACCGCTATATATCCTCGTTCCTGGTTTCAAATGTGTATGAACTCCCGGCTGTATCGCCAAATGATTTGATAAATATTCATTCCATCAACCCCACATTTTTTGGGTATGGTCGCAGAACAAAGATGGTTCACGATGCGTTTAACATGCATGATTTCAGTATAAACCAGATGATTAAAGGAGCGCAGAAAGCAGCAGATGAAAAGAATATTATACATATAAAGAGCGCACCCATTAGATTTCAAAACGGGAAAAGACTTCGCAAGGCTTTATAAACTTTTTGAAAAGGTTAATGATTTGGTTGAGAAGGGGTTTCTTGAGTCTGTTGGAATGGCTGAGTTGGCAAGAAAAGTGCGTCAGGTTGAATAAGAAAGTAAAAGCTAAAATATATATGCATAAGGATTACTTCTTGAAAGGTAGGTGTATATATGCGCATTGCAGTCATTGCTACTATGAAATATGGCTTAGATCTCTTTGTGTTCCGTGAGTTGTCAGTATTAACGGCTCAGGGAGCCTCCATTAGCTTGTACCCTACCAAGTTCCAACTCGGATTGTACAATGCCAGGGAAGATTGGGAAGTTCACCGCT
>Ga0315280_10006768_pt1 | contig 15668 bp, 15 predicted proteins | sample YL17G06_40_MG_FD_203697 | JGI IMG/M metagenome (GOLD analysis project Ga0315280, IMG submission 203697) | Sediment microbial communities from Yellowstone Lake, YNP, Wyoming, USA - YL17G06_40 | ecosystem: Environmental > Aquatic > Freshwater > Lake > Sediment | place: USA: Wyoming | collected... | reverse complement strand
GCTTTGGCTGATGATACCTTTTTGGGTGGGAAAGCGGAGTTAGTATTTCTGCCTATTTTTTGGGCTTGGGGCAGGAAAGCCTAAGATTACAATTCGGAATTATCTGTTTTAGACCATTTGAGATGGGTTCCAGCTTTTATTTGCCTCTCGGTGAAATGCGCTGCTGATAAAAATGGATCAAGTATCACCTGCCTGCCAACGATGCATCCGGCGGGTATCGTGGTTCCCTTCCCCACAACCACCAAACCTTCGCCCATGCCGTCATAAGCGGGATGTTCCGCCTGCCCGCCAAAGCCTATTACCGCACCATCACCTACCACCACATCTTTGTCTATGATGGCGCCATTGAGCACCGCGCCTGCCTTGACCGTCGTTCCCTTCAAAATGATGCTTTGATTAATGCACGCGCCTTTTTCCACCCGCACATTGGAGAATAGTATGCTCTGCTCCACCTCCCCCTCAATAATGCAGCCGCTTCCAGCTAACGAATTATGTATCCTGCCGGGATTGATGACGCGAGCCGGAGGGTTATCATAGATTTTGGTGAGGATGGGCCAGTTGCGATCGTAGAGATCCAAGCGGGGCATTTCGGAGACCAGATCCATGTTGGCATCGTAATAGGCGCCCAGCGTGCCGGCATCACGCCAGAATCCTTCAAAAATGTGTGAGTAAACGGTTCTCTCATTGATCATACCCATAACCACATCAAAAACCAAATCAAAGCAGTTATCTTCGCCACAAACCTTTTGCAATCTTTCTGAAAGGGCTTTGCGATTGAAAAGATAGATGCCCATGTTGGCGAGATTACTTTTGGGTTGCTGCGGCTTTTCCTCAAATGCAATAACGCGACCGCCCTCACCCAATTCCAGTATGCCAAAGCGTCCGACATCCTCCATAGCACAGTGTGTGGCAGCGATAGTGAGATCAGCTCCGCTCCTGATGTGCTCCTGTATCATGGGGCGATAATCCATCTTGTAGACATGGTCGCCGCTTAACACCAGGACATGGCTGAAGCGCTCGTTTTCTATCAGGTCAAAGTTCTGCCACAGGGCATCGGCAGTGCCCCGAAACCAGTGGTGCTCGGCTTTGCGAGCATAGGGATGCACGACCCACACACCGCCTTCGCGCCGATCCAGATCCCAGGGCGCACCCGTCCCCACATGATCGTGCAACGATTCGGGGAAATACTGCGCCAGAATGTATATAAAGCGTAGCTGACTGTGAATGCAGTTGGAAAGGACGAAATCTATGATGCGGTAGGCAGCGCCAAAGGGGACCGAGCTTTTAGTGCGCACACGGGTAAGAACGCTCAGCCGCTCCGCCTTGCCGCCGGCAAGAACCATTACCGCTGTTTCTTCCATAAACCCCACATTGATCGGATGAAAAAAACTACTTAAAAATAGTGATATACGAGCCCTTCTTCCGTTCCCGCCCAAGCTTCGTCCACGCTCAGAGTGAAAATGCAGCGCATCGCCCGCCCGAAATACGGCTCTGCAGTCAACCGTGTGGCGCGGAATGAGCCGTCCGCCCCAATGCGAACAGCCTCGCCCAAATCCCCGACCGCCCAGCCATTTCCGCTGCTATCTCGCGAAATACCCCACAGGTTACGGTCGGTTCCCGATGCCTGCTCCACCCAGCCATCGCCTTCGTTCAGGAGTATCATTCCATAGTATCCCACAGCCATCATGTTTTGCTCGGTGATATCAACCGAGGTGGCAACTTTATCGGCAGGAAAGGATTCGTCCAATGTCCAGACCCCATTCTCATAGAACAATGCCACCCCATCGCCCACCGCCCAGTAGACACCGTGGTTATCTCTATCCAATGCACGCAGTGTTTGTGTTGTCGGTGAATCTGCTATTATCCACGTGCCCTGATCCAGTTGTAGTATGGTTCCATCCCTGCCCACTGCCCAGCCCATCCCGGTGTCATCCACCAATACTCCATAAAGGTCGGAATCGGTGGGGGAGGCAACGGGCGACCAGAATCCGCCATCCGTCATGTGGAAGATGTGACCGCCATCCCCGACCACCCAGGCTTCATAGCCCAGCAGGCACACGCCGCGCAGATTGACCAGTGGAGTCAAAACCTGACTATTCCAGATTTGCCCATCCCACAACTGCGCCGCACTGTTATCTCCTACCGCTATACCGTGCATTGGATTAGTGAATTTGATGGCGTTAATATTGCTAAGCGATGCGCTGGAATGCACTGTCCATTCGGGTGCATCGTAGGTGCCGTTGATATCTTCGCAGCTGGCAAGAAATCCGGCTATAGTCATTGTCAACACGATTAATATGATTCCATGCTTCATTATCTCACCTCATGACTAATTTCCGAAAGGGCGTTCAGGAGGGTATCCACTTCTTCGGTAGTGGTGAAGGGGCCTACACTTGCCCGCACCGAACCGGTGGCATAAGTCCCCAGCGCCTGATGAGCCATAGGCGCACAGAGCAACCCCGTCCTCACCATCACACCGAATTTGCTATCAAGGATCATACCCACTTCTGCCGGATCATAACCCTTCACAGTGAAGGAGACGACACCAGTGTATCGTTGGGGATCGGTGGGACCGAGAACGGTTATGCCATTTATACCCGCCAATCCTTCTCGCAAGCGACCGGCAAGCCCTCGCTCGTGGGCGAGGATATTGAGAACACCCCGCTCTAGTATGTAGTCCAGCGCAGCGCTTAAACCTGCGATGCCTGCAGCGTTATGCGATCCCGCTTCGCAGCGTTCGGGCATCTCCGGCGGTTGCTGCCTAAACGCCGATTGCGTCCCGGTGCCACCCTCCACCAGCGGAATTATATCCAGACCTTCCCGAATCCACAACACACCGGTTCCCAACGGACCCTGCAACCCTTTATGCCCGGGGAAGGCAACCATATCGGCGCCGAGTGCGGAAAGATCCAGCGGCAGGACTCCTGCGGTCTGTGCCGCATCCACCAGAAATAGCGCCCCGTGCTCCTTTGCCAATTTGGCGACTTCCATTATCGGTTGGATGGCACCACATACATTGCTGGCATGCACCAGCGCCACCAGCTTCGTCCTGCCCTTGCCCAGTTCGGCGGCAAAGCCTGCAGGGTCAAGCAGACCCTGGGACGATGCCGGCACATAGTCAACCTTTATGCCTATGCGTTCTTTAAGCCCTTCCAACGGTCGCAGCACGGAGTTATGCTCCATGGCGCTGGTGACCACCCTATCGCCAGGGACAAGCACACCCTTGATAGCCATGTTCAATGCCATAGTGGCATTAAGTGTGAAGATGAACTGCTCTGACTTGTGGACATTAAACAGCCGTGCCAACTTCTCCCGCGCATCGTAAAGGATGTTGGCGGAAGCCATGGCACGATGATAGCTGCCGCGCCCGGCGGAGGCGCCCACCGTGGTATAGTAGCCGGCAAGGGCTTCCACCACCCCCGGCGGTTTGGGCCAGGAAGTGGCGGCGTTATCAAGATAGATGGATTTCATTGATGGCATTTGCTATTCTAACATTGGCGTTATTGGGGGTGAATAGAAAAAGGAACGCATCATCCCTTTATTTGTTATAATTGTGGCAGTAAGTTACAACAATTGGGGGGGCGAACTGGTTTCGACGGAGGTGAATGGGACTTAGACTGCGAGCCGAGCTTCCTTCCAGGTGCTCGTAAAAGAAATGGAAGAACAACAAAAGCCAACGATAACTTGGCATACGCAGCATAAACAAAGTGTTGCGGCGCGGCTTATAGCTTGCCTATTGGCATAAGTGCAGCGCTCGGTTAGATAGGCTAGATGGATAGTTTGCCCTTGGGCTTGACATCGAAACTAATGCAAGGGATTGGCTTAGGTTGACCCGGCATCGGGGGCAGCCGGAGCCGAAATCAAAACTGATGACACGCTCGTAGATGTTTATGCACTCACTCCTGCGGACGCGGGTTCGATTCCCGCCGCCTCCATAAGGAATAATAGAAGGGTGACTTCCCCAGTCACCCTTTTTATTTGATTGTGCTTCAAAGATTGCTTTATTGCACTAAGTTCTAAAAACATAATAGAATCTTGTATGGCACGGAAAAAGCTTTGGCAACTACTGATTTCCCCCACCCATAGTATTCTGGTGCAAATCCCGCGCGCACTGGTGGTATCGGCGCTGGCTGCCGCGCTGGATGTGGGCGTGCTGGTGCTGTTGGTGGAGCTTGCCGGCTGGCATCCCACCTTTGCCGCGATCATCAGCTATTTGCTGGGTGGCGTCCTGCAGTATGTGCTAAGCTCTATCTGGGTATTTCCCAACTCCCCCAAGAATGTAGCGGTGGGCTTTATTGCTTTCAGTCTGCTCTCGCTGGTGGGACTGGCAATTACCTGGGGCACTATGTGGCTGCTCTACGATAATCTTGGTGTTTACTACCTCTTTGCCAAGGGAGCTGCCCTTGTTCTTGCCTTCTGCTGGAACTTTTTAAGCCGGCGCTACTGGCTCTTTCGCCCCCCCACTGAGAAACCAATCACATAGTTTAACGGCACTATCGGTCGCTGCAGGTTGTTATAATTGATGAAGATGGACAAAGAAACATTTAATTGGAAGGAAAACCGCCGCGCGTTTTTGAAGGCGGCGCTGCTGGTGGGTGCAGCAATACCCGTCGCTGCCACGCTTAAGTCGTTGGCATCACCGCCACCTTCGCCTAACCATCCCCAGGCACGGGAAGCGGAATTCTACCACCGAATAGGATAAAAGAGTGTTGATCGTTTAAATAACTGTAGGGGCGCAATATATTGCGCCCCTACAAATTTAAGCGTCCCTACAAACTTGACTTAATACTCCATAGACACCCCAACCGAGAAAGTTCTGCCCGGCATGGGATAATCGTAGCGCTCCTGATAAACCTCATTAGTGAGGTTGTCGCCCCGCAGCCAGATGCTCGCCTTCCACGCGCTCAATTCCAGCCGCCCCGATACCAACGCATACGCCGGCAGGCTGTCCCTGACTTGCACAAATGTAACCGGATCGTAACGGTGGAACCAGCGCTCGCCCACCCAGTCGTAGCCGACCCGGGCTTTTAGGTCCATCATCCCAAAGTAGCGTTCTATCCAGGAGATTCCACCGCCACCACTTAGCTTGGGCTTGTAGTCTATCTGCTGCTTAAGCTCCTCATCCTGCGCACTCAGATAGGCGCCATAGCCATCCAGCCATAGCTTCTCTGCGATGACACCCTTGCCACTTAGCTCCCCTCCATAGCTTGCCACTTTATCTATGTTTATTGGGGGCCAGCCGCTGATAAGATCCCTGGTGCGGGAATAGAAAACCGAGGTGGAGACATTGAGGAATTGGATTTGATAGTCACCGCCGAGTTCCGTGCTCCAGCTATGCTCGGGTTTGAGGTTGGGATTGCCGCCTCCTCCATAAACCGGATCGGCGGGCCAGAAGAGATCACTGAAGGTGGGAGCACGAAAGCCCTGTGCATAGGCAAGGCGGAAGTTCAGGTTATCGGAGGCATGCAGCACGGTGGCGGCTTGCGGCGTGAATACATCGCCCCAAACATCATTACTATCGTAGCGGGCGCCGGCAATGAACAGCACCGGTTTCAGCTCATAATCCTCCTGGGTGATGGCAGCTATGTTAGTGCTGTCGTGTTTACCCACCGCGGTGGAATCCAGCTTATCCAGCTTATATTCCGTCCCCAGCGCCGCCTTGAAATCGCCCCATTTGTTCTGCCCAATCAACCTGCCAAACACTTCGTTCTTCTTATGGTCATCTGTTACAGGTTCGCCGGTCATAAAGTCGGAAGAAGTATATTTAAGATCAGCATTGCGGTAGCTGGCAACCCCCGAAAGATAGGCTCCCCCCGCCTGATAGGCTCCGTTCCAAGCCGCCTGCCAACTATCATCCTGCTGCCGTGCGTTCTCGTCAATGGGACTGGATGCCGGACCCGCCACCTCCAGGTCGCTGGCGATATGATTCGCCCGCAATGCCGTGTTAAACGATCCCTCCGCCTGCCCTGACTCTACCACGATAGTCTGATCCTGCGTGTTGGAGGCATTATGCTCACGGAACCCGTCACTGTGCCCCATGGAGGCGCCCCCGCCAAACGCAAAGGTCTTGCTTATCGGCAGGCTCAAATCCGCCCGCACCTGCGAGGTGTTTTCACTGCCATAGTTGCCGGAACCCTTCACCCAGATGCGCTCGCGGCTAAGGGGCGCACTTACATAGTTGATCACGCCACCCATGGCATTGGCGCCATAGAGCGCCGAGGCACCCGGTCCGCGCACGATCTCCACCTGCTCCAGCATTTGGGTGGACATGAGGGTTAAATCCATCCCCCCAGACTGGATGTCATTGAGCGGCACCCCATCCTTGAGGAGTAAAACCTGCGATGTTTGCGCCCCCCGCACATTGATGTTGGAGAGCGTGCCGGGACCGCCATAGCGCACCACCTCCACCCCTGCCTGATGCTCCACCACATCGGCGGCGTCGCGGCTGCCAATGTTCTCGGCGCTATCCGGGCTGACGATGGTCACCGTGTAGGGCACCGACCAGCGCAGCACCGGACTAAGCGTAGAGGTTACCAGCTTGACATAGTGCGGAAATTCCTCGCCGTAAATGACGGAATCTTCGGTTGTAGAGGAGTCTGCATCTTCTGCCCACAAAGCAGGGGCAATTGCTGATAAAAAGAAGACCATTAAAAGAACATAAGATTTCATGCGATTCTCCTTTATGAAGTTTTATAGGGGACGATAAAAACCCGCGGGCGGTCATCACCGGCATTGGGGATGACCTGTAATGGCGAACGATAGACACGATGGATTACTTCGGGAGCAAGCACCTGTGCCGGGGTTCCTTCAAAAACGATGGCGCCATCCTTCATCAGGTGGATGCGGTCGGCATAGGCTGCTGCCAGATTCAAATCGTGGGTGACTGCCAGCGCAGCTTTTTCGCCGGTATCCACGAGATTACGCAATAATTGCAGAACTTCGGTCTGCCCGTCCAGATCCAAGAAGGCGGTCGGTTCGTCCAATAGCATCAGAGGGGAACCCTGCGCCAGGGCTCGTGCCAGCACTGCACGCTGTCTTTCCCCGCCCGAAAGCTCGTTCAGCGGTCGCTTTGCCAGCACCGTCGCCTCAACCGCTGCCAGCGCCTCAGCGACTTTTGCTTCATCTTCATGGGAATATCGACCTAATGGATTCAGATAGGCATAGCGCCCCATCAGCACGAATTGCTCTACGGTGAAAGGCAGAGGTTCAATCCCACCCTGTGGGACCAGAGCTACTAACTGCGCCATCTGCCTCCGCCCCAGTTGACGAACATCCAGCCCGTTAATGGCAATGTTGCCGTGCCATTCGGACAGAAGTCCGGTAACACAGCGCAACAAGGTGGTCTTGCCGGCGCCATTGGGACCAACAATGCAGTGCAATTCCCCTCGGGGCAGGGATAAATCCACACCTCGTAGCACCTCCTTGTCGCCAAGGCGGCAGCGGAGTTTCTCCACCCGCAGCATGATGTTGTTAGTATCCATCACGATTGCCAGATCTTTCGCCGCAGCACGAACAGGAAATATGGCGCGCCTATAAGCGCGGTAACCACCCCACACGGAAGTGCGGGCAGATTCAAGGCGAAGACCAGCGTCCGGCTGAGGGTATCGGCGGCAAGCACGGTAAGTGCGCCGAGGATGAGCACACCGACGGTCAGTTTGCCGTGCGAAGCGCCCAGCCACAGCCGCGCCAGATGCGGGACGAACAGCCCGACGAATCCGATAGTGCCGGCGATCACCACCGCACTTGCCGTGACCAGCGCAGCCAGCATGATGAAGAAGATGCGCCAGCGCACGACATTGGCACCAGCCACAAATGCCGACTCCTCGCCGGTGAGCAGCAGATCCAACTCCCGCCGCCGCCATATAGTGATCATCGCCACCAGCAGTACCGATGCTGCCAGCACCGCAGTTTGCGCCGGACCGTGTCGGGGACTTGCCAGATCGCCCAGCATCCACAAAAGCACAGCGCCCTGTTCCCTGCCCGGCGCCATGGAAAGAGCCAGCAGTGCCACCGCCGAAAGGAAGCTCCCCACCATCACGCCCACGATGACCAGCGATCCCGCCATACTTGCCCGCATCCTGCCGGCAAAGGCGATCACTACCGCTATGGCTATACCGGCGCCTGTTAGCCCTGCCACCAGGTTTCCGCTTATCCCGATCGCCGAGAACGCCGCCGGCAGCCCGAACAGAGCCGCCAGCGCCACTCCAGCGCCAGCACCGGAACTTATCCCCAGGATGTAGGGGTCGGAGAGTGGATTTGCCAGCACCGCCTGCAGGATCATGCCCGCCACCGCCAATGCCGCCCCGATGAGGAGTGCGGTCATGGCGCGCCAGAAACGATACTCCAGCAATGCTGCCTGCAACTGGTCAATCTGCCCCCCGCTTAAGTAGTCAAGCCAAAGCCGAAAGGAATCGCCAAAGCTCAAACCGGGACCCAACAACAGTGACAATACAAGCACTGAAGCAAACAGAAGGACTATCACCAGACTTTTCACTTGGCAGTTCCTTCTAGTTGCTTTAACTCAGGATGGAAAGCCCACAGTAGCGCACGGGCGCCTTCCACTGTGCGTGGTCCGGCGCGGAAGATGAGAGAGGGATCAATAACACTGACGATGCACCCATCCTGCATTGCGCGGATGTTGCGCCAGCCGGGGCGGTCGGCAACCTCGGAAGGGGTAGCCGCGCCGTGCGCCAGGATAATGACATCGGGATTGGCTGCCAGCACCTGTTCCGGCTCTATACGACAATAAGGTCGTGGCAGGCTGGCGCCGATGTTCTCCCCGCCGGCGATGTCTATCAACTCATCCACCAGGCTGCCGTGTGCCACCGTCATCAATGGCTGGTCGGCAATCTCCACGAACACTTTGGGGCGGGGACGGTTCACTGCCATCCTGCGCACTTCATCCAAACCAATGTTGATTTGCTGCACCAGCTTGTCAGCCTCGTCGGTGCGACTGAATATCGTGCCCAGCATGTTGATGTCCAGCAGCAACGCGGCGATATTCTTGGGGAAGATGGCAACCACGGTCACACCAGCGCTTGCCAGTCTACCTACGAAATCAGACTGCTCATGCCCTGTCGCTATAACCAGATCCGGCTTAAGCCCCAGTATACCTTCGTAGGAGGGAGAGGAGAAGCTGCCCACCTTGGGCAAATCCTTCACCTGCAGGGGATAATCGCTCTCGTTCACTACCGCGATCAGGGATTTATCAGCATCTAACGCATAGATAATCTCGGTGGCTTCCGGCGAGAGCGAGATGACCCGGGATGGATTCTGCGGGATTTGCACCTCGCGTCCAAGGTCATCGGTCAGCGCGATGGTTTGACTTGATAGACTGGCTTGTTGATTTTGCGCGCGGCAGCCTCCCAGCGCCAGGACTACTGCCAGCCCTAAGGTGAACAACTTGATGTGGGACATAAAAAAAGCCCTCTGCGGGCTAGGAAAATATAAATGTGCCTTCCCCGCCCGCGCGGGAAGACGCAAATCTGCCCGGGCAGAATATCCTGGCTCACGGTTCAACCTAATCTCCGCGCCTTCCCCCAATCAGGAGTGGCATCGGCGGATTTCGTCACCGCATACAGTGGCGGGGCCGCGCCGGCTTTGCACCGGCTTCCTCTATCCCGAACTAAAACACAGAAATCTCAAAGAACCAACCCATAGTATATTCACCACCCCCAAAGGTCAACTAAAATTATTAACCCTCGTGCAAATAATTGATTTATACTATGGAGATACAGCATTTTCTGCACATTTTCACTGCTCAGGGGGGAAGGATGGAACGCTATCTGATCCGTTATTCATGGGAGGGGTTTGCCCGCACCGTGCCTTCGCAGACCGACCTGGCGATTCTGCCGGTGGGGACTATTGAGGCGCATGGGATTGCCGGGCTGGGCACCGATATCGTGATCCCCGAACTGCTGGCATCCCGTATAGCCGAGCCGCTCAACTCCATCGTTTGCCCCACCATCCCCTTTGGCGTTACCCGCACGCTGCTACCTTATCCCGGTTCGGTAACGGTAACCTCAACCACCTTCACCGAATACACCGCTGAGATACTGCTGGGGCTTGCCAAAACCGGCTTCCGCAAAGTGATAGTGCTCAACGGGCACGGTGGCAATATAAACGAATTGCGGGCAGCACGGGAGCGGGCATTCAAGGAACAGGGGCTTTACTCGGCGCAGGTGGAGTGGTGGATAATGGCGGAACCCGAGGCGCAGGAAGTATGGGGCGCTATTGGCGGTCATGCCGCCTGCGAGGAGACCGGGCTTTTTTCGCTGGTGCACCCCGATGTAGCAACCAGCAGCAAATGGAGCGATGAGCTTGCCTATGCCCCATCCCCAGGGATATCAGCGCTACCCCTGCCGGGCGCGGTGATAGTAAAAGAGCCGGGGAAAGGGCTGCCCGACTTTAATGCAGAACATTCTGCTCAATTTCTGGATAAAGTAGCGGAAAGGCTGATTAAAGAGCTAAAGACCATTCTGGCAGGATGGAAAAGGATAGAGAAGGTGGAACGGGAGCGCTGATGCCGGAGGATCTCAACTTCACACGGGAATTGGGTCCCTACCAGCTGGTGCGCATCCTGGGCAAGGGGAGCTTTGCCCATATCTGGCTGGCACAGAATCCCATGTCGGATGAGTTCGTAGCGCTCAAGGTGTTTGACGATCCCCTGGGCAAAAATGCCTGCATGACCGAGGCAAACCTGCTGGGGCGCCTGAAGCATCCCCGCATCGTGGAAGTCAAATGGGCGGGCAAGATTGGCGGTTATTGGGTCATTGCCATGGAATATTTGCCCGCGGGCAGTTTGCGCGAAGCCATAGCTGCGAGCGGCGTCCCCCTGCCCATCCATTTCGTGCTGCACCTGGGGTGCGAGATACTGGAGGGATTGCAGTTTGCACATGAACACGGCATACTTCATCGTGACTTGAAGCCGGCGAACATCCTGCTGACTGAAGATGGTAGCATTAAACTGAGCGATTTTGGCATGGCATCTCTCATCACGCCCCACAGCGCTCCGGTAGTTTTGGAGGGCACCTTCCCCTATATGGCGCCGGAGGTATTGGAGGGAGAATCACCCACCACCGCTGCCGACATCTATTCCGTAGCGACTACCCTCGTGCATGCACTCACCGGCATGATACCGGCGCTGCCCACCACCGAGCGCTGGATATGGTTGCACACCCGCCTGCTCCATCTCTATCGCCCCAGCAACCAGGACATACCGGAGGATTTTGAAGAACTGCTGCTGGAGATGCTCAATCCCGACCCCAAGGAGCGCCCTTCCTCTGCGCAGGACATCCACCAAAAAATGGTAACCATGCTCTCGTCGCGATTTTCCAAGCTCATGGGAATGATCAATCCCTGACTGAACGAGTTTTGACAAATAAAAAGCCTTCCGAGAGCAGACTGTGTGATTTACAGCTCGCTTAATAACTATTCCTCAGCGACATCGCCCTCTGTTCCCACCTTCTGCTCCACGAACAGCCCATCATCCCTACCCACCAGCATCTCCACTTCCTCCATACGCGGCAGATCCGCCAGCGTGCGCAGCCCAAAATGCGCCAAAAACTCCGTGCTGGTCACATAGGTGAACGGTCTCCCCACGGTCTCCTTGCGCTCTCCCATCTCTATCATGCGCCGCTCCAGGAGCGTTCGCAGCACGCCGCTGCACTCAACTCCGCGTATACCCTCCGCCTCCGCCTTGGTAATGGGCTGACGATAGGCGATGATAGCGAGTGTTTCCAGCGCCGCCTGACTGAGCCGCGCCTGCGGTCGCACCTTGCCCAGGCGGGCGATCCACGGCGAATATTCGGGACGGGTGAAGAGCTGCCACCCTCCCGCCACTTGCCGCAAAAGCACTGATCGTTTGCCCTCCTCCAACTCCCGGGTCAAGTCTGCCAGCGATTCCTGCAACTCTGCATCTTTAGCACCGGTCGCTTTGACAAGTTCGGTGGTGGAGATGGGGACATTGCTGCTGAACAGGAGAGCCTCCACTATGCCGGTGAGATCCTTCATGCCGCCACCACCGTGATGGGACCGAAGCTGCGCGCCTGCCGCACCGTGATTTCACCCAGCCGCCATAGCTCCAGGATGCTGATGAACACGATGATTATATCCCCACGCACCGCGCCCGCCTCCCACAGTTCGCTGATGAAAAACCCCTCGCCGCGTTCGGCAATGATGGTGCGGATGCGGTTGATACAGTCCTCTATACGCATGACTTCGCGGTCAATGGTGGCGAACTCCGGCTTCTCAATCTCGGATATCGCCTGCTTGAGTGCGGCGATTAGGTCAAATAGTGTAGTCTTCGCCAGCGTGGTCTGCTCCTCGGGGGTCTGTTCCAACCCACGCGGGTAGTATCCCGCCTCATTCTCCTCCATCTGCTTTATATCCTCGGCGAGCTTTTGGAAGCGCTCATACTCCAGCAGTTGCCGGATCAACTCGGAGCGCGGGTCCTCTATGCCCTCCAGTTCGTCGGTGCTGGGCTTGGGCAACAGCATCTGGCTTTTGATGAGCATAAGTGTCGCCGCCATCACAAAGAAATCGCCCGCCACCTCCAGTTGCATCTTTTCCATGATGGTCACATATTCCAGGAATTCGCCGGTAATTTTGGCGATGGGAATATCGTAGATATCCACCTCCGCCTTGCGTATCAGGAAGAGGAGTAGGTCAAGTGGTCCCTCATAGATGGGCAGTGTAACCCGGTATTGGTTCTCCACCGCCATCAGACACCCACGATAATGCTCACCAAAGAGCGGACGGGTTCCAGTATTATCGTGTAGAAGATGCCGATATGGCTGATGTAGTCCAAAAAGACCAATCCCAGCAATATATACATGCCGTATTGCTCAAAGCGGAGCCAGCCGGGAACCCAGCGGCGGGGGATGAGTCCGCGCACGATGCCGGCACCATCCAACGGGGGGATGGGGATGAGGTTGAAGAGCGCCAGGATGAAGTTGTAGAACACCGCGAGATAGAGGATATTAAGCAGGACTTCCTCAAAGCCGTTGGGGGATGCATTGAGGAAGAAGGGGAGCGCTAGGCGCAGGATCAAACCCAGTATGACGCCGGTTATCAGGTTAGAAGCGGGACCGGCAAAGCTGATGAAAACCATGTCCTTGAGAGGATTGCGCAGGTTGCGGGGATCCACCGGCACCGGCTTTGCCCACCCGATGTGCGCGATGAACAGCATGAGCGTGCCGATGGGATCCAGATGCTTAAGCGGATTTAGCGTGAGCCTGCCCATGGACGCCGCGGTATGGTCACCGAATTTGTCGGCGACCCAGGCGTGGCAGAACTCATGCACCGTCAGCCCGAACAGGATGCCGGGTGCGCTGACGAACAGACCGCGTAGAAAATCGGCAGAGAATAAATCCATCCTTAACCCCGTGGGTGAAATTTCTTATGAATGTCGCGCATGCGCTCTATTTCCACATGAGTATATATCGTAGTCGTGCTTATATCGGCATGCCCCAAAAGCTCCTGAATCACCCGCAGGTTGGCACCCCCCTCCAACAGTGAGGTGGCAAAACTATGGCGCAGCATGTGCGGGTGCAGATGCCCCAACCCCGCTTTTTCGGCAGTGTCACGAATCAGACGGTAAACACGCATCCGGTATAGCTTCTTCCCCTTCACGCCGACGAGGAGGATACCATTAGCCGGCGCCAACATCAACCTTTCCCGCTCTCCAAGATAGCTGACCAATGCCTCGCGGGTGATGTCGCTCAGAGGCAAGCGGCGCTCCTTCCCGCCCTTGCCCGAGCGCACGGCAAGTATCCCCTGGTAGAGGTCAAAATCCTCATCCTTGAGGTTGATCAGCTCGGAGACGCGCAACCCCTGGTTATAGAATAATTCCAGTATCAAAGAATTGCGCCGTAGCATGAATTCCGACTTCTGCTCGTCCCCCCCATCGTCCGGGACGCTGACCGCCTTCATCAACTCCTCTATCTCGTGCTGGGTGAGATAGGTGGGCAGGTGGCGGCGGGATTTGGACGATTCCAGCACCTGCGCCGGATCATCGTTGATCAGCTTTTCGCGGCGCAGGAAGCGGAAGAACCGCCTGAGGCTGGAAAGGTGGCGATTAATTGTGGCGGGTGAACGCTCGTGCTGGTGCAAATACCCCAGATAGTCCCGCAGATCCTGCCGCGATACCTGCCAAATACGCACATCATCCCCAGCGCGATCCATGAGGAAGAATGCCAAATCACAGAGGTCGGTGCGGTAGGCTTCTATGGTCAGGGGGGATAAAAAACGCTCCCCCGCCAGATAGAGCAGGAACTGATCCAGGTATTCATCCTGATAGGTTTTATTGAGATGATCCTTATTCAGCATCGTGATAGTGTGAAAATTATTTCGTTTTAAGCTCGATGCAAACAAAGCTCAGGCTTTGGTTGCCGCAAGCAGGGCAGATAAAGATGGATGGCGTGCTGCGGCGGGGTCCGCCCCCGGTTTCGGGAGTTGTCCACCACGATAGTTTGCATAGATAGTCGGGATAGAAATTCAACCAGGAGCCGCAGGCTTTGCATTCGCCGGAGCCGATGGTCGTGTTGAGAAAGCTCGTCACGATGTGGCTGCATACCGGGCAGGGCGCCATGTTAGTCCCCGGCTTGACCACGATATCCTTCTGGTAGAACCCGCATGAGCTGCAGCTTGCATCCAGCACTAGTTCCCAGCCGGCTGCTATCCCTACCAGAGCAATAGACATCAATATCGCTGTCTTGATGGCAACTCCATATCTACCAATTGTATTCTGCTTCTATCTATAACAATAGCACGACTATTGATGCTCCAATGTGAGCAGTTTCTTCCAGTCCCCGGCGGTCAAATCCTCGGCACGGGCATTGGGGTCAACACCCAGCGCTTGCATGCGGATGATAATCTCCTGCTCATCCATGTTCGCCCAACGCGCCACCGCACCATAGACCTTCTTGCGCCGGGTGGAGAATGCCAGGCGCAACAATTCCTCTAATGCCGCCCAATCCAAATCGGGAGTTTGTTCGGGGAAAGTGAGCTTGATGAAGGCGGACTCTACGCGGGGCGGCGGACGGAATGCCCCGGGCGATAGTCTAAGCAGGATTTGCACCGGGCAGCGGAGTTCTACCAGCATAGTTAGGCGGCTGCGGGCGCGGGTGTGAGGTGGCGCGATCAGGCGCTCCGCCACCTCCCGCTGCAGCATGAGATATGCCTCACGAAATATGGCACCCCAGGTAGCGATGCGGGCGACCATGATGCCGGAGATGTTATAGGGCAGGTTGCCGGCGAGGATGCTCCCAGGGGGGACCAACCGCGTCGGGTCAACTTCCTTCATGTCGCCGTGCACCCAGGTGAGGTTGGAGACATCCGCCAGATTGGCTTTGGCTTCCTCCAGCAGTTTTTCATCCAACTCCAGCGCCACCACTTGTTGGAATCGCTTTGCCAGTTCCGCGGTGAAGATGCCTTTGCCGGCGCCCAATTCCAACACCGTGCGATGTGGGTTGGGCTCCATCAAGTCTGCCAGCCGTTCCGCCAGCTTGTGGCTTGCCAGAAAGTGCTGTCCCAATCTTTCGCCCATTAGTTCACCAGTTCTGTGTTGGAAAGCGGGATTTCGCCGCATGTATAAATTCATCTGCTACAGTTGCATCCTTCATTAGTTGCGCTATTGTAATGGCTAGACGGTATACAGAGGGATCTGT
>Ga0315280_10006767_pt1 | contig 15668 bp, 15 predicted proteins | sample YL17G06_40_MG_FD_203697 | JGI IMG/M metagenome (GOLD analysis project Ga0315280, IMG submission 203697) | Sediment microbial communities from Yellowstone Lake, YNP, Wyoming, USA - YL17G06_40 | ecosystem: Environmental > Aquatic > Freshwater > Lake > Sediment | place: USA: Wyoming | collected... | reverse complement strand
TGGTGGGACTGCGCTGCGCTTGTCCCACCCTACAGCCTTTTCCGCAACAGACAGAAATCACGAGCCCGCACAGGACAAGAACGATGCCGATCTCTCTGCGTTGTCCCGACTGCGGCAAGGTCTACCGAATCCGCGACGAGCGGGCAGGGAAACAGGCCAAGTGCCAGTGCGGCGCCGTGATGAGAATCCCGGCGGACGCGGCCTCGAAAGACGAACCGGCTTGGGAGGACGAAGTAATCCGCGCGCTGGACCCGTCCACGGCCGCGGAACCGCCGTCAGGGCCGCGAGAGAAAGCGCGGCCCGAGCCCGCCCAACCGCCGACGGACTCGGCCCCCGGCAGGCCGGTATCCCGCGCGCCGCCGCAGCCCCGCCGCGAGGCTTCGCCTTCGCGCCGCGGGATCCTCCGCTACGCCAAGATCGATCTCCGCAGTCTCTTGAGAACCGACCCGTGGCGAGCGGTCCTCGGGCTGGCGGCGGTCGCTTACGGGAGTGTGACGGCCGTGATGGTTCTTAGCGGCATTACGGTCAGGTCTCTCGGCGACGTGCTGTTCGGCGCGACGACGGCCCGCCTCGCCCAAGCGGCGCTGGCCGTGGCCATGGCCCTCGGCGGCGTGCTGATCCTCAACCGAGACAGCCGCGGGCCGGCTTGTGCCGGCTTGGCCGCCGCGCTGTTCTGCGTCGTCCCGATGTGGGGAATTTTCGGCAATGTCCGCGACGCCCTTGGCACGGAGCAGTTCCTCCCGCTCCTCTGGGTCGCGGCCAAGTATGCCGTGCCCATCGCGCTGGTGGTTTGGTGTCTGAGGGAGGAGACTCGGCGCGAGCGGGGGAAGGAGCGGGAGTAAGGGAGTCAGAAGACAGGAGTCAGGAGACGGCGGATGGCCCCTGCGGGAAGAGGTCTCAGAGACTGCCGGTCCGTTGAGCGTCCTTGACGCGCTGCCGCCCGCCGGCTAGAGGCTCTATTGTGCCGGCCGCTTCGGCCGGGCCTTCACCAGCGGCGGCGGGGGCGGCTCCGCGCCTCCGGGCGGATCCGGGCGCACCACGGGGTCGATCTCGATCGGCCTTCCGCACAACGGGCACTCGATCTCCGTGCCGCACCACTCGTCCTCCATCAGGACGAACCGGTCGCAATGGCCGCATTGCATGCGGAAGACCATGTCACTGAATCTCCAGGCTGTCGACGAACTGCCTTTCCCGCTCGATCTGGGCGTCCGTCAGGCGGTTGTGGTTCTCGATCACCGCTTGGGCGTAGCACCCGTGAGTCATGTCCAGGGCCATCACCGTGATCCGGCCGCTGCGGTCGTAGGCTAGGCGGACCTGGACCGGAGAACCCTGGGGCAGGCCCGGCGGCAGCCCGGTGATCCGGCACTCGCCGACCTGGATGTTGTGCTCGGTTTCCTCAGCCTCGCCCTCCAGGACCTGCACGTGCAAGGAGGGCTTCCCAGAGCGGTGGGTGTAGAAAACCTGGCTCATGGCCGCCGGCAACTCGGTATTCTTGGGGATCAAGTGGATGCTCTTCTTCACGTCCCCGTAGTAGGCCGCCACGCCGAGACTGTGGGCGTTGCGGTGGACGACCGGCTCGATCTGGCGGAGCTCTTCGAGAACGCTTTGCGGGACCATCAGCTCGCAGTCGTCGTCCTTGGCGAGGCAGATGCCGGCGTAGATCGCGGCACCTTGGGCGACCACCTGGTCGGCGTCCAGCGAGTCGTCGGGGGCATTGCCGCTCATGGTGCGCAAGAGCCTCTTGACCATGGGCATTTTCGTGGCCCCGCCGACCAGGAGAATACGGTCGATCCGGTCCCACGCGAGCTCCGCCTTCTGCACCAGGTTCTCCACGGTCATCCGCGTGCTCTCCAGCAGCCCGGCCGACATCTGCTCGAACTGGTCCCGGGTCAGCACGCGGCGGAGCACCTTCTGGGCTTGGCCGAATTCCACATCGGACCGGTCGAAATCGCTCAGTTGAATCTTGGTCTCTTCGGCCAGGCTCTGCAGCTTCTCCCGGAGCTTTGCGTCGGTCTGCGTGGGGTCGAAGCCGAACTGCTGGGCAAACTGGCCGACCAGATAGGCCGCGATCCGGTCGTCCCAATCCTTGCCGCCCAGCTCCACTTCGCCATCGGTGGCCAGCGTCCGGAAGCGCCGGGCCCGCAAATCTACCAGCGTTACGTCGAACGTTCCTCCTCCCAGGTCGTAGACCAGGGCCGTCATCTCGCCGCCGGGGATTTCCAGGAGGTGCTTGCGGGCGCCCTGGGCCTGTTGGGCCTGGAGGGCCGCGTAGGCGAGGGCCGCCGCGGTGGGCTCGTTGATGATATCGACCACTTCCAGCCCGGCAATCCGCCCGGCGTCCTGAGTGGCCATGCGCCGGCCGTGGTCGAAATAGGCCGGCACGGTGATCACCGCCTTGGAGATCGGGCCGATCCTCCGCTCCGCGTCCCGCTTGAGCTTGCGAAGGATGATCGCGGAGAGCGTTTCGGGGCGGAAGATCCGGCCGTCGACGGGGCGGGAATAGGTCTTGCGCCCGATCTCCCGCTTGACGAAGCCGGCCACCCTGTCGGGCTCGTTGGGCGCGCGGCGTTTGGCGGTCTGGCCGACGACGGCCTTGCGGTTGTTGTCGTCGTAGTAGATGACGCTTGGCGTGCGCGGATCGCCCAGGCTGTTGGCGATGGTGACCGGCGCACCGGAGGGGTCCAGCCGGGCGATCACCGACATGCTGGTGCCCAGGTCAATGCCGACGACGTTCATACACTACTTGTACCAGATGCGGCCCCGGATTGAAATGCCCCGCCCGCGGGCTACAATGGACCCTTGCTGGCCCCGCAGGTCGCGTGCCGCCGCCCGTCTTATGCCCTTCGATCCGTACTGGGAATGGTTCAAGATCCCGCCCGACCGCAGGCCGCCCAGCCGCCGCGAGCTGCTCGGGGTGGGCCCCGATGAGACCGACCTGAAGAAGATCGAGGAGGCCGCCCAGAGGCGGCGCGAACACCTCAAGCAATTCGTGATCAGTCCGCAGGAGGAGGTCGCACTGCACTCCAGGCGGCTCCTTGTCGAGGTCGCCGAGGCGGTGGTGGCACTCCGCCAGATCATCGCCACGACGGGTCAAGACGACCGGCAGCCGGGGGCCGCGCGCTTTGAGGCCGAAATCGTCGACGGCACCTCGGACCAGTTCCTGCCCGTCCCGATCATCATCGGTCCGGCCGAAGGTCAATCCCCAGGAGCTGTGGAGGACCAGCCCCCCCTTGTTGCCGAGATCGTCTCGGAATCTGCCGGAACCCTCGCGCCGGCACGGGAGACGCCCTATCCGGTGCCTCCGCCCATCCCAGTAGCCGCGAGTGCCGCTCATGTGGCGGGGGCCGGTCCGGCGCCTCCGCCGCCGTCCCCGCCGGACGGCGAGGATGGGGAGGTCTTTATCGGTGGCTCCGTCGCGGAGGAATGGCTACCCGATGAGGGGTACGTTATGCCCCTGCCGTACAATCTCCCGCCTTCAGGGAAACGCGTGGGCCTCCTGAGATTGCTAAGGGAGGCCACTTCTAGGGCGATCGGTGCCTTTGCGGCGGGGGCGTTCCGCCTATCGGCTGCGGGCCCGCGCGCCATTTTTCGCGGCGTCGCGGTCCTCGCCCGGCGGATCGACGCGATGCTCCGGCTAATCGCCGGGGAAGAAAATGCCATCCTGCACGGGTTCCTCCGCGTGCTGGCCATCATGACGTTGGCGATTGCCTGCGCCTTGGCCGGCCCACCGCTCGTGGCCGGGCTGGCCAAACTGGCGTCGGCCCTCGTTTCTTCGCGCGCGGGCACACCTCAGGCCGAGCCGAAGGAAACCATCGAGACATCGCCACAGAAGGTGTTCACCAATTCCCTCGGGATGAAACTCGTCCTCGTGCCGGCCGGGGAGTTCATGATGGGCTCGCCGGACAGCGAGCCGGATGCCCATGGCGACGAGAAACCGCAGCACCGAGTGGAAATCACCCATCCGTTCTACCTCGGGGCCTACGAGGTCACCGTGGCCCAGTTTCGCAAGTTCGTCGAGGTCACCGGCTATCAGACCGACGCGGAGCGGGCCGCGCCACCCGCCGGGACTCGTCCGCAGACGTGGCGCGATCCGGGCTTCAAGCAGGAGGACGACCACCCGGTGGCGTGCGTCACTTGGAACGACGCGGCCAAGTTTTGCCAGTGGCTGTCCGACAAGGCGGGGATGACCTATCGCTTGCCCACGGAGGCGGAGTGGGAATATGCCTGTCGTGCAGGGACGACCACGCCCTACAGTTTCGGCGACGATCCGGCCAGTCTCAAAGACTACGCCTGGGTCGAGGGCGAAGCGACTCACCCGGTCGGCAAGAAGAAACCCAATCCGTGGGGCCTCTACGACGTGCACGGGAACGTGGAAGAGTGGTGCGCCGACTGGTACAACCAATACTACTATGCCAACTCGCCGGGGCAGGACCCGACCGGCCCCAGCGACGGAACTCAGCGCGTCGTCCGGGGGGTACACCTGACCGACGCCCGGAGATCCAGCCGCAGCGCGTACCGTTTCGTGCGGGCTCCGGACCAGTGTGAAGCCAGTACGGGCTTTCGCGTTGTGTGTGAGCCCGCAGAGGGCACGCCCGCAGGACCGGCCGCAAAAGGCCCGGAACACGAAGCAAAGGCCGAGGGGCAGGGGGCCGCGGGAACGCCGGCCACAGTGGCGCGGCCCGCCACGCCGCACGTCATCGGCGAGACCTCCAAGGTGATCACCAACTCGATCGAGATGAAACTCGTACTGATCCAGGCCGGCGAATTCACCATGGGGTCCGACGAGGGCAGGTCTGACGAGCGGCCACCGCACCGCGTGCGGATCTCTAAGCCGTTTTACCTGGGGATGTACGAAGTGACCCAGGCTGAGTACGAGCGGGTGATCGGCTCCAATCCGGCCCACTTCCGGGGCAGTTCGCAGCTCCCGGTGGAAGATGTCTCCTGGGAAGACGCGCAAGAGTTCTGCCGGCGCTTATCGGCCATCCCAGAAGAGCGCACGGCCGGGCGCGTGTACCGGCTTCCGACCGAGGCGGAGTGGGAGTATGCCTGCCGCGCGGGAAGCATGACGAAGTACAGCTTCGGCGACGACGACAAGGACCTGGCTGAGTCCGCGTGGTTCGAGAGCGACTCCGATGGGCGAACGCACGCGGTCGGTCAGAAGAAGCCCAATGCGTGGGGGCTTTACGACGTGCACGGGAACGTGTGCGAGTGGTGCGCGGACTGGTATGACGGGAGCTACTACACCTCCTCTCCGCCAGAGGATCCGGCCGGTCCAGCTTCCGGCCCCTACCGCGTCCTCCGCGGGGGCTCTTGGAACTACGACCCCGGCGACGCCCTCTCGTCGAACCGCGGCCGGAGCCAACGGGTCCGCGCCAGTCACAACGAGGGTTTTCGCGTGGCGATGACCACAAGGTAACGGCGGAGCACGGCGAGAAGATCGAGGAAGCGTACACGGCGACGCAGTTGACCGTGGAACAAAGGACGGCCGTCGGTCAATCGCTCCGCGAGGGAAAAAGGCGGTCGGCTTACTTCCCCAGCAGCTTGCGCAGGTGGTCGATGCTCCGCGCCGCCTGGTCCACCGAGCCGCACTCCACGGAGAAGACGATGTCCCGCGGGCACTTGCGCACGATCGAGATTACCCGGGCCCAGTCGATCACTCCGTCGCCGCAGGCGCAGCCCACCGGCGTGCCGGTCACCTTGCCGCGCTCCGCCTGGGAGTGCTCCACCGTGATGTCCTTGGCGTGGAGGTGTACGAGGCGATCGACCACGCGCTCCAGCCAGGGGTACGGGTCTTGGCCGGCCAGGTAGGCGTTGCCGGTATCGAGATTGATGCCGATGGCCGGCGACTTGACGAGGTTATAGATTCGGTCCAGCCCGTCGGGCGTCCTGGAATACTGGGCGTGGCATTCCAGGCCGATCTTGATGCCGCGGGGCTCGGCCACCGCGGCGGCCTCGTGCAGCATGTAGCGCATGAGCACGTGGTCCTCCTCTTCCGTGGTCCACGGGGCCTTGATTCCTTCGTCGGTGTTGACGACCGGGGCGCCGCACTCGGCGGCGTAGCGGATCGCCTGCTTGATGTAGTCACCGTGGACGTCGGGCCGGCACAAGGGGCCGTGGGCCTGGATTGCGGAAAGCTTCAGGCCCGCCTTCTCCACCGGCCGGCGGATGCGGTACGGATCGTCCCACATCGAGACGGTGTGGTAGTAGAGGGCCTCGCTCATCAGCTCGCGGCCCCAGTGGACCATGGGCTCGATGTACTCGAAGCCCAGTTCCTTGGCCCTTTCCACGCCCCACTCGAACGGCTTCTCGTGGCGGCGGATGGCCTCCAGGTTCATGCCGACGGAAATCTTGCCCATGGGTGTGCTCCTGAAACAGCGAGAAGGGTCCGGCTAGCATCCACAATGCGAGTTGAATTATGTGGGGCGCTGGAGCGGGCTGTCAACGGCCGGTCGACGTCAGGTCGCCGGGAATTGGCCCCGGTTGGGTTGTCGCTCCCGCGTGCGAGGTGGTAGAATCGTAGGAGAGGGCACCGCCTTCATGCTTTCCCCGACAGGCGACCTATGGGCGATCAAACGATTTTCAGCCACATTGAGAGCACCCCGGGCGTCTGCGGCGGCAGACCGCGGATCGCAGGGCACCGGATTCGCGTCCAAGACGTCGTCGTGTGGCACGAGCAGCTCGGCCTGTCGCCGGATGAGATCGTTTCCCAGTTTCCGCAGGTTACGCTCTCCGACGTTCACGCCGCCCTGGCGTACTACTACGACCACCGCGACGAAATCCGCCGACAAATGGCCGAGGACGAGGACCGTGTGGCAGCCCTGCGGGCGGCCATACCGTCCAAGCTAGCGCAGAAGCTCGGTGCCGAGAATGCCGCCGCCAATCCGGTTTCACCTCGATGAGCACATCGCCACTGCGGTCGCCGAAGGGCTGCGCCGCCGCGGCGTTGAGGTGACGACCACGCCGGAGGCCGGGCTGATGGGCGCGGACGATCAGGCGCAACTGGCTTTTGCCACCTCAGAGCACCGAATGGTGACCCGGGATCCTGATTTTCTGGATCTCCATCAGCGGGGGTCGCGCACGCAGGGATCGCCTTTTCCGCGCAACCGAGCCGACTGATCGGAGAGTTGATGCGAAGCCTCGTGATGCTCTGGGAGTGTCTCTCGCCCGAGGAAATGCGGGACCACGTTGAGTTCCTGTGAAGCTACGAGCTTTCGGTCAACTCGATCTGGAACGCCGCAGGGCCGGCGCCGGTGACGAAGAAGGAGGACGCGGTCGCGCGCTCGGGAAAGCGGCCGTGATAGGCGGCAGCCCAGGACTCGAGGAAGTCCGCTGCACCGGCCGACTCGACCAGGGCCCAGACGCCGCCGCCAAACCCGGCCCCAAACGCCGAGGCCGCCGCGGCCCCGAGCGATCGGGCCTTTGCGGCCAGGTGCGACGTCTCCGGCACCTGATTGCCCAGCCACAGTTCCGCGGCTTGCTGCGACCGGTCCACCAGATCACCGAAGGCGGCAAGGTCTCCCTCTTCGAGGGCCTCACGGGCCGCCGGCAGGACCTGGATGTTCTCGGTGAGGAAGTGCTCCAGCCGGGCAAGCAGCATCGGCGCGTCCGGGCCCGACTTGTCGCGGACGATGCTGCGGAGGTACTCGATCGCCGCGGGGCCGCGGGGGACGAGGGCCGCCAGGTGCGGGTCTTCGTACTTGGTCGCCTCACGCCAAAGCTGGACGAGTCTCCGGGCCCGCCCGCTGGCGGCGTTGTACCTGGCCATGGCCGCCCCGGTCTTCTCGGCCACCACTCCGCTCACGCCGATGGCAAAGGTGCAGCCCTGCGGCAGCGCGATTTCCCGCTCGAAACGGACCGGGCAATAAGCGTACTGGCTGATCAGGCCCGGGCGGCAGGTGAGAATCGCCGTATGGTCCTCGCTGCCGCCGAAGGTGCCCACGCCCTGATCGCCTTTCAGCGAGCCGAAGGTCTGACCGTTCTCGATCGTGGCCAGGTAGCCGGCCAGGTCGATGGGGCTGCGGAGGTCCTGGCGATACTGGATCCGGGGCGCCAACAGGTTCACTTCCGAAAGCGCCAAAAAGATGCCGACGATCAGGGCGCTGGAACTGCTCATCCCGGCAGCCGGCGGCAGATCGCTGGCCAGCGCGATCTTCGCTCCGCGGAGCGGCCCGGGAAAGTTCCGCGCGATGCGCCGGGCCACGGTCATCGGGTAGTTCGCCCAGTGGCCGGCCCGGGGGATGATGTCGGCGTCGATATCGAACGTGACCGACTCGCCGGCCACCGCGTCCGTGACCGTCACCCGGCAGTCGTCGCTGGCCACGACGACCAGCGAGAATCCGCGCTCTGCCGCCACCACCATGCTGCTCCCGCCCGCATAGTCGGTGTGCTTGCCGAGGACTTCGATCCGCCCGGGCACGTAGAAGGCCGTCGGCCGGACGAGCTTCGCGCCGCCTTCGGGCCCTTTCAACGCCGCCGCGGCTTGGGCAAACAGCTTCGCCCGCGCCGCGCAAGCCTCCGGGCTCAGGCCCGACCGGGCCAGCAGCTCGGCAAGGCTGCGGGAGTCGGTCAGCTCGCCGGAGTATTCGAATTGCCGGATGAACATGGCGATCAGCCGTCTCACTTGCCCGGAAAGACCTCCGCTCCGTTGGTGGCCTGGCAGACGTACAGCGCGGGCGCGTGGCCGGTGCTGGCTTGATACCGGGCAGCCACTGCGGCGGCAAAATCCTCGGCCGCCTGGGCGTCGATGATCGCCACGGCGCAGCCGCCGAAGCCTGCGCCGGTCATCCGCGCGCCGTAGCAGGCCGGATGCGCGACCGCCGCTTCGACCATCGCGTTGAGCACATCGCTCGACACTTCGTAGTCGTCGCGGAGGCTGGCGTGGCTCTGGTTCATGAGCAGGCCCAGGGTGGCCGCGTCGCCGCGGCGCATGGCTTCGACGGCCTCGACGGTCCGCTGGTTCTCGCTGATCACGTGCCGCGCACGGCGGCGGGTCGAATCGTCCAGTCCGTCGGCCCGGGCGTGAAAGAGGGCCAAATCCACGTCGCGCAGCGCCCGGACGCCGAAGAACCGGGCGGCGGCCTCGCACTGCGCTCGCCGCTGGTTGTAGGCTGAATCCAACAACCCTCGCCGGGTTGCCGTGTCGAGAATCACCACGGCAATCCCCTGCGGGAACGGGACCGCTCGGGTCTCCAGCGAGCGGCAGTCGATCAAGAGGGCGCATCCGGCCTGCCCGGCGGCAGAGATCAGTTGGTCCATGATCCCGCAGTTGACGCCGACCCAGCGGTTCTCGGCCCGCTGCCCCAACTTGGCCATCACGGTCGGCTGCCAGTCCCAGGAACTGACTGCGTGGAAGGCCCGGGCAGTGGCCATTTCGAGGGCTGCCGAAGAGGAGAGTCCGGCCCCCACCGGCACGTCGCCCTGGAGGACCCCCTCCCAGCCGGAGAGGCGGTATCCGGCCTCCTGAAGGCCCCAGGCCACGCCCTTGAGATACTCAAGCCAGCCGGCCTTCTGGTTGCTGAGCTGATCTATCGCGAACTCGCCGGACTGCTGGAAATCCACGGAGTGGACGACCACGCGGCGATCTTCGCGAGGACGCAGCGCGATCCAGATTGCCCGGTCGATCGCCAGGGGGAGGACGAAGCCGTCATTATAGTCGGTGTGTTCGCCGATGAGGTTGACTCGGCCCGGGGCCCTCACGACCCAGTGCGGCGGTCCGCCAAATTGTGTCTTAAAGGCAGCAACAATGTCCTGTTTGGCATCTGGCATCTGGGGCTCCCGGCTCGATCGCTGAGAGAGACTTCCCGCGGGTGGCACGACTATCGTGACGGTTCGCGCCGCCCGGGTCAAGCGGGAGGGGCCGCGATGGCGTAGCTGGGGGCAAGCGAAGCGTGCCCCAGTGCCCACTAGTCCGACGAACGGCGGAACACTTCCGGGGGGACGCGGCGGTACGCAGCCTGGCCCAACTCGTCCTGGGTGCGGCGGCGCCCGACGGCGTGCCACGGGCTGACGCCCCTCAGTTCCGGCATGACTTCGCAGAGTTGGTCCACGAGCATCTGGGCCATGCGGCGGATGGAGGGCTGTTGGGCCCGCTCGAGGATGGCCCCGGCGGTCTTCATAAGGCGCACCATTTGAGCACGCCTCATGACCGGGGTGGAGAGCGGCTCTTCCGCCTCGACGAGCAATTCGGCCACGGGCACGTCAAGCACTTCCTGCCAGGCGTAAAGCGTCGAGAGGAGCATGTCGGAAGTGGGCTGTTCGAGCAACTTGATGCTGGCGGCGTCGGTGTTCAGCCGCCGGGCCAGCGTGCGGCGGGTGATCGCCTGCCGCCGGCGGACCTCGGCCAGCCGGTGCAAGCGGCGGGGAGCCGCCGTGGGCAACTTGACGGGAACCCCGCGACCCGATCGCACTTCAGCGAGGCTGGAGTCGATGACGCACATACAAGGCGCCTCCTCTTCGTTCACGAATGATCGCGAACCGAACAACACCGATGACTGTGACTGGTTAACTGGCAATCGCCCCGGTCGTTCCGGCCTACCGGGCCGTTGCCACCCGTCTTCTCTACTCCTCGAAGCCCTCTGCCGCCCGTCACTCAAGAAGACCCATCGGCGGTCGGTTATCGCCTAAGGCGCGCATAGTCACTGATCGAGAAAAAACAGGAAAATACCAAAGAGCCCCGGATCGCGCGCCGGAACCGATGGACCGACAGGCCGTCCAGCCGAGAAGAACAGCAGAAAGCCTAATACGCACAGCTCAAACCAATCTCCAGGGTCGACGCCCAGCACTCCGGATCGACCCCTCAATCCCCCTTGCCCGACTCTTGACCACCTGGTTGAGCTGGCCCGCTTCAGGAAACCTTCAAGCGCAAATAGCCTAGAAGATGTCTAACCAATCATTCATCCTAATTCATGATAGCTGCGCCACGCGAGAGTGGCAAGAGGTGGCGGCCAGCCGCGGCTGAAAAAAATCGCGGGCTTCCAGGCCGGGATTCGGACTCCGGCTAGAGACGCCGGCGCCCCCCGACCCTTTGGGGGGAAGTCCTTTCATTCCCCCAAGGCGAAGTCCTTGAGCCGCGTGAGGTAATTGGGCTGCCTTGGCCTGCTTGGGATGGGCTGCGGCTGATCGGCACGCTGTGATCGATCGGCCAGGTCGTCGTGGGGCGCGAAGAGGCTTCGGGCCATCGCGGCAATCCGACGGGGAGCCGACCGCGGCGTCCGGTCGCTGATCTCCACCTCGTGCCACTGGAACCCATTCCGGCGGAGATAGTACAACAGCGTGCCTTGGTCGGCCATGGCCGAGGCCACGGTGAGTAGCGCGCGGCGGTAGCCCATCTGGTAACCGCGTTGGCCGCCCGGCTCCGATGGCCCGTGAGCGAAGTGCGGTCGCCGCCGGGTTGCCGCCGGTCGCCCCAGGATCAACTCGTGTTCGCTCAGTTCGTCCCAGACCTTGCGGACTTCCCCCAGCGACAGCTCGCAATCCTCGTCGGCCACAAAGATCACCTCGCCGCGGCTTCGCCGCAAACCGGTCTGGATGGCCGCGGTCCGGCCCTGCGGACGGGCATGCCGCACGACGACTAGCTGAGGGTACCTTCCGCCCAATTCGTCAGCCACCTCAATCGTGGCATCGCGGGAACAGTCGTCAACGATCACCAGCTCGAAACGGCTGGTGAGTTCCGGCAGGACCTCCAACATCTCCGAAACGGCCCCTTCCAGGGTCGCTTCCGCGTTGCGAACGGGCAGCAAGGCACTGAGCGAGTGTTCCAAAGGGGCTCCTTTCCAGGGTCGGCCGCGACGATAGCGCGCTGGTAGAGAGTGTCGGATGCCCGTCCAGCGCGACTCCAGGTTACCCGGCCATGACGCGGTGGTGCGATTTCTGCCGCGCTGGCCGGTTCTGCCGCCTGCGCGACAGTTGGCGGAACGGGCACCGGGATCACAACTTCCTGCTGGTAAGGAGTTGACTTCGGACGGGCCAACCGATGGCGAGACATGCTCGTGGGCACACCCCTCACATGGCGTATCTTGCTGCGAGGCCAGTGCCCCAGGGGCTAGAAGCCTGGTCGCCTGCCGAGTATTCTTAAAAGGTTTGCACTCACCTGGAGCGAAAAGTGTGATGCCTGAGGAACCTCCAAGCGAGCCGCCAGGCCCCGATTTTGCCAAAGGGGGGGGCATGCTCCCCGCCATTGCCCAAGACGCCGAGACCGGCGAGGTCCTCATGCTCGCCTACATGAGCCCGGACAGTTACGCCGAAACCCTGGCCACCGGCCGGGCGGTCTACTACAGCCGCAGCCGGAAAAGGCTTTGGCGCAAGGGGGAGGAGAGCGGCCACGTGCAGCAGGTGCGGGCAGTTTACGTCGATTGCGACAACGACACGATCCTCTTGTCGGTCCACCAGGTGGGCGGCGCCGCCTGCCATGCAGGTTACAAGAGTTGCTTCTATCGCCAGGTGACGCCGCAGGGGCTGAAGATCGTCGGCCAGCGGGTCTTCGATCCGGAGCAAGTGTACAAGAGCGGGCACTAGCGAGGGTTCAGGGTTCAGGATTCAGAGCCGGGCCGTGTCGGCGCGGCGGTACCGCGTAGCGGCCGGGCTTGCCCGGCGCGTCTTGATGCGATTGTCGTTGGTAGCGCAACTATGTCCGACCAAATTCTGAAGTTGGGTATCCCCGCCGGGAGTCTTCAAGAGGCCACCGCCGACTTGTTCCGCCGCGCGGGCTACAAGATCTCGTTCAGCGCGCGGAGCTACTATCCGTCGATCAACGACGACCAGATCGAGTGCCTCCTGATCCGCGCCCAGGAGATGGCCCGCTACGTCGAGGACGGCGTGCTGGACGCTGGGCTGACCGGCCACGACTGGATCGTGGAAACCGGGGCCGACGTCCACGAGGTGGGCGAGCTGCTCTTCTCCAAGGTGAGCCGCGGCCCGGTGCGCTGGGTCCTCTGCGTCCCGGAGGACTCGCCGGTGTGCACGGTCCAGGACCTGCAAGGGAAGCGGATCGCCACCGAGGCGGTCGGCCTCACCACCCGCTATCTCGCCCAGCACGGCGTGACGGCCAAGGTCGAGTTCAGTTGGGGGGCCACCGAAGTGAAGCCGCCGAGATTGGCCGACGCCATCGTCGAGGTCACCGAGACCGGCAGCTCGCTGCGGGCCAACCATCTGCGGATCCTCGACGAGGTCCTCACGAGCACGACCCGCTTCATCGCCAACCACCAGTCCTACGCCGATCCGTGGAAGCGGCAGAAGATCGACGATCTGGTGCTCATGCTCCGCGGGGCGATGGCCGCCGAAGGCAAGGTCGGCCTGATGATGAACGTGCCCCGCGCGCGGCTCGACGACGTCCTGGCCATTCTGCCGGCGCTCCAGAATCCGACCGTCTCCGACCTGGCCGACCGGCAGTGGGTCGACGTGAACACGATCCTCGACGAGACGGTCGTGCGCCACATCATCCCCCGGCTGAAGGCCGCCGGGGCCTGCGGCATCGTCGAGTATCCGCTCAGCAAGGTGATCGACTAATGGACATGACGCCCGAAGCCAAGTGGTCCCAGTTGCAGGCGGAGCTTCCCCCGGCGTCCAAACCGAAGGGGCTCTACAAACCCGTGGTCATCGTCGGCAACCTGGCGTATACCTCCGGTCACCTGCCGATCCTGCCCGACGGCACGATCCAAACCGGCCGGCTCGGCGATGATCTGGACCAGAACCAAGGCTCCGCCGCTGCCCGGCGGGCCGGGCTGGCCGTCCTGGCTTCGCTGCGGGCCAAACTGGCCAGCCTCGACCGCGTGCGCCGCGTGGTGAAAGTGCTGGGTCTGGTCCAGTGTACCGATGACTTCCAAAGCCACCCCGCAGTGATCAACGGCTGCAGCCAGTTGTTCGCCGACGTCTTCGGGCCCGACGCTGGGGTCGGGGCCCGAACCGCCCTGGGCTCGCACAGCCTCCCCCTGCACGCGGCCGTGGAGATCGAAGCGGTCTTCGAGATCGAATAACGATATGAGCGACGAACACCCTTCTAGCGAACCGGGCCCTCGCGGGCGGCCGTTTTCCATCGAGGTGGCCGACCGGGTAAAGAGGCTCCCGCCGTACCTGTTCGCCCGGATCAACAAGCTGATGTACGACAAGCGTCGAGCCGGCGACGACGTGATCGACCTTGGGATGGGCAATCCAAGCGACCCGCCTCAGGACGTGGTGATCGAGAAACTCGCCGAGGCGGCCCGGGACCTCAAGAACCACGGCTATAGCGAGGCGTGGGGCCTCTTGAACCTCCGTCGGGACGTCGCCGGCAAGTACTTCAAGTACTACGGGGTGCGCCTTGACCCGGAGAGAGAGGTATTGGTCTGTCTCGGGTCCAAGGAGGGGTTTAGCCATATATGTCTGGCCCTGCTCGGCCCGGGCGATGCCGCGATTGTGCCCGCTCCGTCGTATCCCCCACATCTCTTCGCTGTAGCACTGGCAGGGGGAAACCAAATCCTCTTGGAGGTCACCGATACGGAGCGTTTCCTCTCCAATGTTGCCTATACTTGCCAACACTTGTATCCCCGGCCAAAGCTCCTGATCGTCAACTTCCCCCACAACCCCTCGACTACCGTGGTCGAGCCCGATTTCTATGTGGAAGTAGTGAAGCTGGCGAAGCGTTACGGTTTCATGGTGATCAGCGACCTGGCCTACGCCGACGTGACCTTCGACGGCTACCGGACCCCGAGCTTCCTGGCCGCCCCGGGGGCCATCGACGTGGGCGTCGAGTTCACCACGATGAGCAAGGGCTACAACATGGCCGGCTGGCGCGTCGGCTTCTGTGTCGGCAGCGCCGAGATGGTCCGGGCATTGGCCACCATCAAGAGCTACTACGACTACGGGATGTTCCAGCCGATCCAGATTGCCGCGATCGTGGCCTTGCGTCATACCGACGCGGCCGTCGAGGCCCAGGCAAAGGTCTACGCGCGGCGCCGCGATTGCCTGTGCGACGGCCTGGAGCGGCTCGGCTGGCCGGTCCAGCGCCCCAAGGCCACGATGTTCCTTTGGGCCAAGATCCCGGAGCCTTGGGTAGTCCAGATGAACTCCTTCGACTTTGCCATGAAGTTGCTTAGGGAAGGGGACGTCGTGGTGAGCCCCGGGGCCGGGTTTGGTCAGTCGGGAGAGGGGTACGTCCGTATGGCCTTGGTGGAGAACGAGAACCGACTTCGCCAGGCCGTTCGTCAGATCGGACGATGCCTGGGGGCCAAGGTCCCAGCCAGGCAGTAAAGAAAAGCCGCGCAAGGCCGAAAAGAAATGAGGGCCCTTGTTCGCCGGTGCAAAGGCCCTCGATGGAAGGCTGTCCGGAATAGGATAAGCGGGTTGCGCTTGTCCGGCTCCGGAGACCCACAGCCGTACAAAGCTATCGGGCCGTGGGCGTGCGAGTCTTTACTTTATTAGTCGCCGCGGGAATGATGGATTGGGCCTCAAAGACTTCCGAAGTCTTCGAGACGTCGGAAGTCTGTTGGAATGTGGCACCTCTGCTCTGGAAACGATGACTACGCACACTGCCAAACTCGCCCTGGAAGACGGAACCGTGCTGGCCGGCAAGGCGTTCGGCGCCCTCGGCGAAGTGGACGGCGAGGTCTGCTTCAACACCTCGATGACCGGCTACCAGGAAATCCTCACCGATCCGAGCTACCGCGGGCAGATCGTCACCATGACGTACCCGGAGA
>Ga0315280_10006764_pt1 | contig 15669 bp, 15 predicted proteins | sample YL17G06_40_MG_FD_203697 | JGI IMG/M metagenome (GOLD analysis project Ga0315280, IMG submission 203697) | Sediment microbial communities from Yellowstone Lake, YNP, Wyoming, USA - YL17G06_40 | ecosystem: Environmental > Aquatic > Freshwater > Lake > Sediment | place: USA: Wyoming | collected... | reverse complement strand
ACCATTTTTTTGCACTTCTTGACTTTGGGAGGAGATAAGTAACGGGCAAAAGGACATCAGGAAATCAGGGTATCAGGAAGAAGGATATCAGGAAAGCAGGGTATCAGATTACTGGATGCTCGATGCTGGATGCTCGTAGGTTGTGACCAGTAAATGAGTAGATGGGTAGCTGGGTAAATCCGAAATACGAAGCTCGAAATCCGAAACAAATCCGCCGGAGGCGGACAAGTTCAAATAACCGAAATACAAATCCGCCGAAGGCGGACAAGATTCAAAACAAAAAAGGCACAGATTGGTCCGCCTTCTGCCCCAAAACTTAATCCGCCTACGGCGGACAAGAGTTGGGCGATTTTGGGGTGTCTTGCCAGCACGCATTTGGTTGGCTCACTTGGCCGTAAGTTAGTACGAGAGAGTTATCGTTAAAAAACAGTTTTAATTGTCGGATTCTGGGGGTAGAATTATAAAATAAGTTAACAACGGGGGCCGACAACTAGCGATTGATTATTAATTAAGGATAATTGAACAACATAATGGCTGAAGAAAATAGATACGCGACCGCAAAACGGGAAAGAGAAGAACATGTAAATGCGGTTCTGAACTCGTCCTCAAACAAGAAGATAGTCGTTGCTGGCCCCGGAACTGGAAAGACATATCTATTTGAAAGGATTCTGAAAGGTAAGACGAAAACCCTAACACTTACCTTTGTAAACGCTCTTGTTGAAGATCTTTCTCTGGAATTCTGTGGGCTTTCTGACGTGAGGACTTTGCACGGTTTTGCTCGCAGTGTATTGAAAAAGGCCAAACTAGAAGACATCAAAATCTTCCCAAAACTTACCGAAGTTATAAAGGAGGACGCAAAAATCCTTCTGGACGAGGAAATTGATTTCGAGAACTTATTCCACAACAAGACCGCTGAAGAGAAACACACAGAGTTCTACAAGAGGCGCAAGAAGTATTATGAGGGGCGCTACGGGTTTTCGGACATCATGTTCGCGGCGGTTAGGTTGTTAGAAGAGAAGAAAGATAAAATACCGATGTTTGACCAAGTGTTGGTGGATGAATTTCAGGACTTCAATAAATCAGAGGTGGCGCTCATTGACTTGCTTGCCGAGAAGAGTCCAGTTCTCCTTGTGGGAGACGACGACCAAGCCTTGTATGAGTTCAAGAGTGCGAGTCCCGAGCATATTCGGCAAAGATATAGCGAAAGTACCTCTGGTTATGCTCCGTTTTCTTTGCCCTATTGCACGAGATGCACGCGTGTGATTGTTGAGGTGATCAATGACATAATCACGGTCGCAAAAAACAGGGGACATCTTAGCGGGAGAATTAGCAAACCCTTTCTGTACTTCGATGAAGAAGAGAAGGACGGGCATAGTGACAAAAATCCCCAGATTATCTACAGACAGTTGCAGGCGAGCCAAATTCCTCTTTATATTCAGATACACATCGAAAAGATTGCCAAAGAAGTGAGGAAGAAATTCACAGTCCTGGTCATTTGTCCAACAAATACACAATGTAAGATTATAGTCGCTGCCTTGAAGAAGAAAGGCTTTGTAAATGTCAGCGTCGTGGAGAAAGAGGAGAGGAAAGAGCCGACCTTGTTGGATGGATTAAAGCTGCTGCTTAAAGAAAAGAACTGCAATCTGGGCTGGCGCATAGTTGCAAAGAAAGTCCTGAAGCCTAAAGACTTTGAGGCCCTTCTGAAACAGACTGACAATGATAGTGTAGTAAGGTTCTTCGATCTGATTGAACCGAACAAGAGAAGAGAGGTGTCCCAAATGCTCCAAACTCTGCGAGCGGTGAGAGACGGAGGCCAAACGGAAGATGAACCCGGACTTGCTGAACTTTTGAAGAGAGTCGATATTGATGCTTACGGGATGGCAAGGGCCTCTCTGAAGGACGAAATTAAGTCTTATAGGCCAGGGGTTCCTGAGACATCTTTCTGTGAGCCGGAAGTTAGGAAAATTCCTATTACGACAACGACCATTCAGAGCTCGAAGGGCCTGGAAGCCGATTATGTGTTTATCACATATTTTGATGATCAGTATTTCGTAAAAGAAGGGGACAAGAGCAAAATAACCGATCATAACATCTGCAGTTTTGTTGTCGCTCTCACACGAGCGAGAAGGAAGGTGTTCTTGTTTTCCTCGGACACTACCAAAAGGCCTGTCTTTTTAAGCTGGATTGACAAGAAGCGTATCAAGGAAATAAAGGCGAAGGCGAGCACTGAAGGTGCTCAACGCGACGGTTAAAATTTCCCTCAAAATCAGTTGACTTTGCGGATAAGCATGTCTATTTTATTAGTCGATATTCTTATTTAAAATTCCTAACAGAGATAATGTATGACAAGAAACCGTTTATACTGCGGGGATAATTTAGAGATATTGGCAACTATGGAAAACGAAAGCGCAAATCTGGATCAACGGTAATCCAGCCTTACCTTTTTAAGAAGAGGGAAGACAACCAAATTTAGGAACTAAAGAAACACATCTTTTGAGGTTCGCAGATGAATCACAAACGATTTTGTAGCTCATATTTTTGGAAAAGTGAGCCACAAAAAGACTCGATGGTCTCAAAATGAGGGAACCGGACTTTTTCTGGTTTCAGTCCGCCAGAGGCAGGGTTGTAGTCCTGACAGGGACGTGAATATGAAAGGACGATTGGCTGGAAAGGTGGCAATAGTAACAGGAGCCAGCAGGGGGATTGGTCGAGCTATCAGCATTGCATTGGCGAAAGAGGCGGCAACGGTTGTCTTAGCTGCACGCTCAAGGCGGAAACTGCAAGAGACTTCTAACCAGGTGACAGAAACAGGAGGAAAGGCGGAGGTTGTCGTTACCGAGCTGACCGAAGAAGAGTCTATCAAAAATCTCGTCAGAGTAACCGGCGAGAAGTTTGGCCGACTTGATATACTGGTCAATAACGCCGGCATCACTCACTCGGCAAAGTTGGAAGAGACCGCGACCGAAGACTGGGACCGCTGTATGCGGGTCAATACACGTGCACCGTTTATTCTGCGCAGAGAAGCTCTGCCGCTATTAAGAAAGGCAAAAGCGGCTCATATTATCAATATTGCATCGGTTGTGGGGGTCAAGGGTTATCCGCTTCAAAGTGCCTATACTGCCTCTAAACATGCCCTTCGCGGGATGACAATATCATTAGCGGAGGAACTTAAAGGTTCGAATATTCGGGTGCATCTGCTTTGTCCCGGTGGAGTGGATACGGAACTGGTCCGGAAGGTCCGGCCAGACATAAAGAAGAATGAGCTTATCAAACCGGAAGAAATCGCTGAACTGGTTGTTTATCTTGTTACGCATAAAGGCAACGCCGTAATAGATGAGCTGCACATTCGAAGAGCGACTTCATCGCCGTGGTTCTAAATCAGCCGTTAGTAGTTGGTCGTTAGTGAATAGTCGGTCGGACTGCTGAAATATCTGCTAAAAGAAAGATCGCTATGCGAGTAGTTGTACAAAGGGTCCTGGAAGCTGCGGTTAAAGTCGAGGGACAATTGGTTGGTCAGATTGGCAAAGGATTGTTAGTTTATCTTAGTGTCGGCAAAGCAGACACCCTAAAAGATGCTGAGTTTGTGGCCGACAAGATAGTGAACCTGCGTATCTTTGCTGACGAGGCCGGCAAGATGAATCGAAGCGTGCTCGATGTCGGCGGCCAGGGCGAAGCCCTGGACGGGAGCAAGCCCACCTTCGGCGGGCAGATTTTGCTTGTCAGCAATTTTACTCTTCACGGCGATTGCCGAAAAGGGCGTCGGCCTGGCTTCGACGCGGCAGCCGAGCCGACTCTGGCACAGCAACTTTACGAGAAAGTTGCTGAACTTGTTGGCCAGCAGGGTATCTCCGTTGAAAAAGGGGTCTTCGGCGAGTATATGCACGTGAGCAGCATCAACGACGGCCCGGTAACGTTTTTGCTTGATAGCTCCCGCTTGTTTTAAGTCGGAGACACCCGGCAGCACTGCCACAAACTTTTGCCGGACTAAACAAATTTCGGGTTGCGAACTCTAATAAAAACTTGACAATCAAGGCTGCAGCAATAGACTTAACGGCTTGTTCAAACCGCCGATGGCGGACCGATAATGGGTTTTCAGGAGGTATTTGCTGTGGAAGAGGCTATTGCAAAAGCTGGTGCACTCATCGAGGCGATGGAGTATATCCGCAGGTTTCGCGGCCGCATCGTAGTAGTAAAACTCGGCGGCAGTGTTCTTGATGATGTTTCTCTGCAAAGAAAACTGCTGACCGATATTGCCTTTATGGCTACCGTGGGGATGCAGCCGGTTATTGTGCACGGCGGCGGAAAGGCCATTACAAAGGCGATGAACGAGGCGGGTCTGGAAGCGGTGTGGGTGCAGGGCCGGCGATATACCGACGAGCGAACTTTGACTATAGCTGAGCATACGCTGGTGCACAAAATCAACACACCGATTTGCCAGACTCTCGCAGATCTGGGATGCAACGCGATGGGATTGCACTCGCTGAGCAGTTGTGTGTTGTTTGCCGAAACGCTGAGACTAAATAGCGAGGATGGGCGAAAGCTCGACCTCGGACTTGTCGGACAGGTTACGAATGTAAATGGCGAGTTGCTGAAAACGTTATGTGCGGCGGGGACTATACCGGTAATTGCATCGATAGCCAAAGACAAGGCCGGCGGAAATTTAAACGTCAACGCCGATAGCGCAGCCGGCAAGGTTGCTGCAGAGGTTGTCGCTGAAAAGCTCGTTGTTGTAAGCGATACCCACGGGATACTAACCGACCTCAAAGACCCTGACAGCAGGGTTTCGAGTCTGAATGAAACGCAGATTAAGAAAATGATTGATGCAGGCATTATCGGGGACGCGATGCTGCCCAAGGTCGAAGCGTGCCTGATAGCACTGGATGGCGGTGTCAAGAAGGCGCACATTATCGATGGCCGAATTCCTCACTCGCTGCTATTGGAGATATATACTGACAAGGGGATTGGGACGGAAATAGTAAGAAACTAAAAACTTAAAGCGAAAAACGCAAAACTGAGGAAGGGGTAAATCATAAATTATGAAAACACAGGAGACTATTAGTTTATTTAACAAATACGTTATTGGCAACTACCGCCGGCTACCGCGAGTTATCGTCAAGGGCGAGGGCTGTTACCTGTATGACGCTGACGGCAACAAGATACTGGATATGTTTCCCGGCTGGGCTGTCAGCGGGATAGGACATTGCCACCCGAAGGTTGTTGAGGCAATCCGCAAACAAGCTGGTGAGCTTCTGCACATCGATAATACCTTCTGCTCCGAGCCGCAGGGAAAACTCGCAAAGCTGTTGAGCGAACGGGCCTTTGGCGGAAAGTGCTTTTTCTGCAATAGCGGCGCTGAGGCCAACGAGGCGGCAATGAAGCTGGCGCGTTTGTACACTGCGCCAGAAAAATATAAATTCATCACCGCTGAGGGCAGTTTTCATGGGCGGACCTTTGCGACCGTTACGGCGACCGCTCAGCCAAAGTATCACGAAGGATTTTTACCGCTGTTGCCGGGCTTTATTTATGTGCCGTTTAATGATATTGGCGCGCTGGAGTCGGCCTTTAGCAGTGAAGTGGCAGCGGTTATGGTTGAGCCGATTCAGGGTGAGGGCGGGATAAACGTTGCCACGACTGAGTATCTGCAGGCGATTCGCCGGCTCTGTGACCAGAATGGGGCCTTAATGATTTTAGATGAGGTCCAGACCGGAATAGGAAGGACCGGTAAATGGTTTGCATACCAGCATTTTGGGGTTGAGCCGGACATTATGACGATGGCGAAGGCCCTCGGCGGCGGTGTTGCGATAGGGGCTATGATGGCCAGAGAAGAAGTCGCCGCGGTGCTATCTCCCGGCAAGCACGCTTCCACTTTCGGTGGAAATTGTTTGGCGTGTGCTGCCGGCATTGCGGTCATTGAGGCGATAGAAGAAGAGGGTCTTCTGGAAAAGGCCGCTGAGCTTGGCCAGTATGCGAAAGGTAAGCTCGAGCAGTTAAAGCAGAAGCATTTTATTATCGACAGTGTTCGCGGGGTGGGTCTAATGATTGGCGTTCAGTTGACCGGGCCCGGCAGCGAGATAGTGGACAAGTGTTTGGAGAAGGGCCTACGGATAAATTGCACCAATGAGACGGTTCTGCGGTTTATGCCGCCTATGATTGTTACCAGGAGCCAGATAGATGAGGCGGTTGATATTCTTGATGTTGTTTTGAGAGAGAGTAAAAAATGAAGGATTTTATTTCCATAATCGATTGTCCTGTGGAGCTATTGAAAGAGCTGATTCGGACGAGTGTGCGACTGAAGAGTTTGTACAGCGTTGGCGGGACGGATTTGTGCCTTGCTGGGAAGACCCTGGCTATGCTGTTTGAAAAACCCAGTTTGCGGACCCGCATTAGCTTCGATGTTGCGATGACGGACCTGGGCGGCAGTGCCATCTACGTTAAGCCTGAAGACATTGGGGGTATCGGCGAGCGCGAGCCAATCAAAGATATGGCGCGGGTCCTTAGCCGATATGTCGATGGTATAATGGCACGCACCTTCGAGCACAAGACTATCACGGAGCTGGCGACGTTTGCGACGGTGCCGGTAATCAATGCCCTGACGAACTGGTCGCATCCCTGCCAGGCGATGGCCGATGTGCTTACGATTCAGGAGCACCTGGGGCGAATAGAGGGCGTCAAAATCGCCTTTATCGGCGACGGCAATAATGTGGCTCGGTCGCTGGCCTTTACCAGCGCGAAGCTGGGTATGAAAATGGTTATTGCTTCGCCGCGTGGATACGAGCTGGATGCTGAAACAATCGGCAAGGCGAACAAGGTATCGCCCGGCTGCGTCCGGCAAACCAACGACCCAAAGACAGCTGTTGTCGGTGCGGATGTTATCTATACCGACACGTGGGTAAGTATGGGTCAGGAGCAGGAGAAGCAAAAGCGCCTGGCGGATTTTGTGGGCTTTCAGGTCAACGCCACGCTGGTTAAAACGGCACCGGCCAATGTAAAGATTATGCACTGTCTGCCGGCCCATCGCGGCCTTGAAATCACCGATGATGTTGCCGAGTCGGCCAATTCGATTATGTTCGACCAGGCCGAGAACCGACTGCACTTCCAGCGGGCGCTCTTAAAAAAGCTACTGAGCTAATCGAATTATGACTTACCATAAAATAATTATCGGCGATTCGAGGCGTATGGCGAAGGTGGCGGACGAATCCGTCCACCTGGTCATTACGTCGCCGCCCTATTGGCAATTGAAAGATTACGGCAACAGCAGCCAAATAGGATTTGACGATAGTTACGAAGATTACATCAACAATCTTAATCTTGTCTGGAATGAGTGCCACAGGGTATTGCACAAGGGCTGCCGGCTGTGCATAAATATCGGCGACCAGTTCGCCCGCTCGGTTTACTACGGCAGATACAAGGTTATCCCTATAAGAACCGAGGTTATCAAGTTCTGCGAAACGGTTGGGTTCGACTATATGGGGGCGATAATCTGGCAAAAGGTTACGACCTGCAACACGACCGGCGGGGCAACGATAATGGGTTCATTTCCGTATCCGCGAAATGGTATTCTGAAAATCGACTACGAATTCATTCTGATATTCAAAAAGCACGGCACTCCGCCTAATGTCAGCAGGGATATAAAGGAAAAGTCAAGACTAACAATCGAAGAATGGAACGAATTCTTTGCCGGCCATTGGCATATCCCCGGCGAAAAGCAAGATAAACATCTTGCGGTGTTCCCGGAGGAGATACCGCGCCGCCTAATCAAGATGTTTAGTTTTGCGGGCGATACCGTGCTTGATCCGTTCTTAGGCAGCGGAACGACATCGCTGGCTGCCAAAAAGCTCGAAAGAAATTCGATAGGATACGAGATAAACGCAGATTTTATACCTGTCATCAAGGAAAAACTCGGCTTAAAAGACAAAGGTTTCTTTGACAAGTTTAACTTTGCACTCGCACAGAACAGAGAAGATAATATCGACTGGAAAGAAGAGATAAAGAAATTGCCTTATATTTTCAAAGACCCTCTGAAGTTCGACAAAAAAGTTGACCCGCGAAAACTACAATTCGGCTCAAAAATTAACAAAAGCAACTCAAAAAGTAAGATTATTGACTATGAATACAATAAGTAAATTCTCCCGAAGTATTTGGAAAAGAGAAGAAGAAGTGTTCAAAAAAGCCAGAGCCAGACTCAAAGTACCGAACAAATATCTAGGGAAAGTTGATTTTATCAAACCCAAAAGAGAAGAAGACTTTGATAAAATTCCTGCAATGGGTGGGTGTTATTGGATTTGGACTAACGAACCTGTAAACCACAGGTTTCATAAAAATAAAATTCCTGACAAAGTGAAAGGTGGCGAAATTATTTATAATGGCATAGCAAAAGATAATGTTCGAGACAGAGTAAAGCATCATTTACTTGGAGAACAAAAAGCTGGTTGGTCAGGAATAAGCTTGGATATTTATTGTGATAAGTCCCGCTCTCATAGAAAAAAGGTGTTATCTCAGAGCGGGAAAGTACCCTATGTTGATTGCATTATAAATGATAGGGGGAATCACTATGAGTGTACACCTATTAGAGAAAAGAAACTGATTTTCAAATTATACTTGTCCAAAGAGGGAAAAAAATTTATTAAAAATAGCAATTCCCAAACATACTACTTTAGGAATGGCATTAACGTATTTGATGAAAAACATAAATGCTTTAGTTTTAAAGTTTATTTCATAACTGGCTTGGAACCTTTATTTTTAGAATATATAGAAAAAAGGTGGCGAGATGAGTTTGGGTTACCCAAATTATGTTCATATTCATCTGGTCGTTAACATTAACATCACCTTGCAACTCAAGGTATTTTTCTAGAGTTTGACCGTTTGTTTGCAACTTGTGTCTGATAGAGGTAAAAAAATTCTGGTTGCTACAACCAATCCTGGCAAGGTTGCCGAGATAAGGGCGATGGTGGGCCCGCCGATAAGGGGGGTGCAGTGGGTCAGTCTTTCCGATTTTCCAGGTCTTGCCCAGATCAAAGAAGATGGTGTGACATTCGCTGAAAATGCCCGCAAAAAGGCCATCGGATATGCAAAAGCGACCGGGCTGTGGACAATCGCTGATGATTCAGGGCTTGTGATTGATGCGCTCGGAGGTAAGCCGGGGTTAGAAAGCGCAAGATTTTCAAAAGCGAAGGACAAGAACAGAAAAGTTGTTGACTGCAAAAACATCGCAAAAGTTCTCGAACTTCTTAAATGTGTGCCCAAAGAAAAAAGGATGGCCAGATTTGTCTGTTGTCTGTGTTTGGCCCGCCCTGAAGGGGTCTTAATTGAAACTGAAGGAACATTGGAAGGTTTTATAACAGAGGAGGAAATCGGGGAGAACGGCTTCGGCTACGACCCGATTTTTTTTGTGCCAACTCTGAATAAGACTGTGGCTCAATTAACTACCGAGGGAAAAAACGCAATCTCGCACCGCGGCAATGCTCTGCGGAAGTTGAAGCCTCTTCTTGCGGAGCTGTTGGAGGGTGTGTGAGGGCGGGGTAAGTTCACCAGCCCGTTATTCACGTTTTTTATTCGTGGTACGCGGTGATTATCGGCCTGCGTTTGTTTTCTCTTGACATTTTGGGAATTTTGAATTTTGTTTTGTGAACGGTCGAATATAAATAGACCTCGCGTGAAAACCCCGATAAAAAGCGTCGGGACTAAATACTAACGACTGATGACTAATTTTTATGGCGAAATCGAGTTCATCTAAAGATAGGTCTTTGGTGGTTGTTGAATCGCCGGCCAAAGCGAAGACCATAAACAGGTATTTAGGCACCGGCTACGAAGTAAAGGCCTCTATGGGACACGTTCGGGACCTGCCTGCGAGAGGTCTTAACGTTGACATAGAAAATAACTTCGAGCCGACCTACGCGGTATTAGCTGGCAAGAAGCGTGTCGTGACGAGTTTGAAGGCGGCGGCGAAAAACTGTGGGAAGCTGTTTCTGGCAACCGACCTTGACCGTGAAGGGGAAGCAATTGCCTGGCACCTTGCGCAAATCCTCGGCGTGCCGGAAGATAAAACTTACCGCGTGATTTTTAATGCCATAACCAAATCGGCCATAAGCCGGGCATTTGCTGAGCCGGGCAAGATTGATATTGATAAGGTAATGGCCCAGCAGGCCAGGCGCATCCTTGACAGGATTGTCGGTTACCAGATAAGCCCCCTGCTCTGGAAAAAAGTTGCGCGGGGTCTTTCTGCCGGTCGCGTCCAATCCGTTGCCGTCAAGATAATTGTCGAAAGAGAGAAGGAGATTCGGCAGTTCAAGCAGGTCGAATACTGGCTCATCCCGGCGGTGTTCACCACCGACTTGCAGAAGGACTACCGCCGGGAATGGCTCGATCTTACAAAGGCCGAAGGTGAGGGGGCGGCGGATGCTTCACAGCGAAACAGATGGTTGGTTGAGCACAACGCCTTTACTGCTGAGTTACATAAGGTTGGTGATAAGAAATTCGAAGCATCCAACAAAGAGCAGGCGGAAAAGATACACAATATCCTTAAGCAGGCGCAGTTTAGTGTCGGCGACATAGAGACCAAAGAATCCGTGTCACGGCCTGCGGCTCCTTTTATAACCTCTACGTTGCAGCAGACAGCCGCGAATCGGCTTTTCTTCAGCGCAAAAAGAACTATGATTGTGGCCCAGCAGTTGTATGAAGGAATCGACCTGGGTTCGATGGGTTCACTGGGCCTTATTACGTATATGAGGACGGACAGCACCCAACTCTCAAGCGAAGCCCTCGAGGAGGTGCGCAATTATATTCGTGGACATGTTGGACCGGATTATTTGCCGGAGAAACCTAACTTCTATGCTTCCAAAAAGGGCGCCCAGGAGGCCCACGAGGCCATCCGGCCAACGGATGTTGACCTTACACCGGTTGATATAAAGCCGTTTCTTACCGATGAGCAGTTTAAGCTCTATGACCTTGTGTGGCGGCGATTTGTCGCCTGCCAGATGAACCCGGCCAAATGGGATGTAACGAACCTGAATATCGTTGCGGATACGTCACTGGGCCGGTGCTTGTATAAGGCAACAGGCCGGGTGCTGGTCTTTGACGGTTTCACGAAGGTCTGGCTGATACCCTCGAGTGAGCAGGAACTGCCCTCAATGAAAGTCGGGCAGAAGCTGGCAGCCGTTGACATTAAGGCCGAGCAGCACTTTACCAAACCACCGGCTAGGTACACCGAAGCGACATTGGTAAAGTCCCTCGAAAAGGAAGGCATCGGCAGACCCAGCACATACGCCACAATCATAGGCACCATACAGGAGCGGCGATATGTCGAGCAGAAGGAGAGAAAGTTCTTTGCCACCGACCTGGGGGAAATGGTAACAGATAAACTGAACCAGTATTTTCCAAAGATAATGGATATTGCTTTCACCCGTTATATGGAGGAGCAGCTTGATAAGATTGAAGAACAGCATTTAGACTGGCTGAGTGTCTTGAAAGATTTTTACGGGCCGTTCAAGCAGGACCTTGAGAAGGCGTCAGAGGAAATGAAATCCGCCAGGTCGGAGGTGACGCCCATCGAATATGAATGCCCGCAATGCGGCGAGAAACTTGTCTATAAATTCGGCAAAAAGGGAAGGTTTCTGAGTTGTTCTGGTTATCCGGCGTGCAAATTTGCATCCCCGTGTGATAAGGAAGGCAAAATGGTTGAGGTCAAAGAGAGCGAACATAAATGCCCCGTCTGCGGCAAGCCGATGGTGTTCAGAAATGGGCGGTTTGGGTCATTCTTAGGATGCAGCGACTATCCGAACTGCAAAACAACCCTGAAGTTAGATAAGCAGGGCAATATCCTGCCGGCAAAAGCGGCACCTGAGCCGACCGAAATTGCCTGCTATAAGTGCAAAGAAGGCCGACTGGTTATCAGGCAGGGCAAAAAGGGACCGTTCCTGGGCTGCAACAGGTTCCCGAAGTGCAGAACTATCGTCAGTATTAAGGAACTGGACCATCTAAAACAACTACAATCGACCGGGCAGTGGCCGCCCCAGACGGTCGAGCAGGCGGAGGAAATCCTGGGAGGAAAGAAAACCAGGAAAGCAGCAGCGACGAGTAAGCTAAAAACTCATAATGCTCCTTAGAAAAGACCTACCGTCATTTCGACCGAAGTCCTGACGAGTCGGGACGAAGCAGAGAAATCCATTCAAAAACAGATTTCTCGACTCGCCCGCGGCTCGCTCGAAATGACATTCTAAATTCTTTTCTACAAAGCAAACTCAAAACTGTGGAAATGCTTTGCTGCGCTCAGCATGGTTAGTGAGTGGTTAAATTCGCCGGGCGAAAGTTGCAAGATAGCTTTTTGGAGGGTATAATATTGGGGCGTATTCGGAATAGCTTATTTTGCGAGGAGTGACGCAAATGAATAAAAAGAACCAAACTGAATCAAAGACGTTTGAAACGGTTGAGCCGATAGGCAAACGCGTTCTGATTCGAAAGGACGAAGACAAAAAGCAGACCAAGGGCGGCATTCAACTGCCCGACAACATAGAAATCCCGACGATAACCGGCAGAGTCGTGGCGGTCTCCGTCGAGGTCGAAAACTCGGCGGATATACCGCTGCGCAAATATGACAAGGTGCTGTTCAACCCCAAAGGCGCTATCCCCGTTGATTTCGAAGGCGACAATCGGCTGTTCGTGGTCGAAGTCGAGAATGTTGTCGCGGTCTTTAGAAAAGCGTAATCCCGCCTACCGCGGCAATTCCGAAATCTGTAGTTTTCGCAAAAAGGGTGGTTTCATTATGCAGGTCCAAATTCTTATTGAAAGAAAAAAGATGATTAGCAGAAGGCGATTTATCAGTGCGGGCGGGGTGACTATTCTTGGTGCGCATAGTCTGGGTGGGATTTCGTTGGCTGGTGACAGCCAGAACTTAGCGGGGAAGTCCGCTGAATCTAAAAAAGAGCGGATGTATGTGGGGACGCAGGGAAGCTCGACGGATAAAATGCTGCAATTCTATAAGCGATGCGGCGTTGATAATGTGTGCGGCGAACCGGAAGGCAGGTGGACGGTTGAGGGGCTTCTGCAGTTGAAGCAGCGATGCGAATCTTATGGCATTATGCTGGATATGGTGCCGCTTGGAATGCCCACGTCTGTGGGCCTGGTCGGTGACAGGGCCTATCGCGACAGGCAAATTGAGCAGACGTGCGAACAGATAAGAATGGCGGCAAAAGCGGCTATTGGGGCTATCAAATACAATTTGTCTGTCCTCCACGCTCTTCGCACCGGGCATAATCCGGGACGCGGCGATTCAATGTACAGCACGTGGACATACCAGAGAGCACCGAGGGACTTGCCTGAGGTAGCGCAGTTGCCGGCAGAGGTTTTCTGGGAGCAGATTACATATTTTTTAGAGCGAGTTATTCCAGTTGCCGCTGAGTACAAGGTTAAAATGGCCTGTCACCCACACGACCCTGGCGTGCCTGAGCCGGGCTACCGCGGCGAGGCGCGGGTGCTCGGCACGGTTGAGGGACTTAAAAAGTTTATTGAAATCTCGCCCAGTCCTTATCATGGACTCAATTTTTGCGCAGGGACTATTGCCAGTAATCTGCATGAGCCGGGCACGGAAATATTTGATGTAATCCGCTACTTTGGCCAGCGTAAGAAGATATTCAATGTACACCTACGCAACATTCGAGGCGGACGTGACAATTTCCAGGAAGTTTATCCTGATGAGGGTGACGTGGATATGTATAAAGTAGTGAAGGTTTTGAAGGAGGTCGGCTACAGTGGGATGGTGATGCCGGACCACGTGCCGACGCACGCCGGTGACCCGGAGCAGCTCCAGGGATTTGCCTTTGGATTCGGGTACATCAAAGCCCTCATCCAGGATGTGTATGTCGAATCGTAAAACATATCTCTTGAGGCACTCAATGCTACCGTAAAAACGATTTTTATATCTTGTCCGGGATTATGCTTGGCGCGTTTACAAGATTCAGGTATTTTATAATTAGGTACCTAAAATAGTTGTAGATATAAGATGGATAGAAATGATAGGGCCCATTTAAGTTATGCGTCGGGCCTGATATATGTAACCGAATCAGAAAGGAGTAATGTATGTTGGATGAAACGAATCTCCAAACCGGGATAATCAGAGAGATAAGTTTTCCTTTGTATAATTGCAAGGGATGGATGAAATTGCTTGGTGTGATGTCTATTATTGGTGGAGCACTCCAAGTATTAACGATTTTTGGGGTTATTATAGCATGGTTGCCTATCTGGACAGGCATTTTATTGTTCCAGTCTGCTAATGCCATACAACAAGCACATGAAACCGACAGCAAAGACGATATGAAAAGGTCTCTCTCGAAGTTAAGAACTTATTTCATTATAACGGGTGTGCTAACTTTAATAGGCATAATAGTCTTTGTGTTAATGCTATGCTTCGGCGTTTTGAGCATAGGATTTGCTGCACTATCACACAGAAAATATTAGTTATTGCCGATTTTGAATTGTTTTTGTCGCAAAAAGCCGGTAATGACCAAGAAAAATAGAAATACTTGGTCTGCTAAGATAAAGAGGACCTTCACCTCAATACTGCCTGTTTCTAAAAGACGGAAGGGCGAATGCATTAATTGCGGGGCGTGTTGCAAATTGCCTAATGTCTGTCCGTTCCTGAAATATAGACCGGATGGAAGGTTTTACTGTTCGATTTATGCAATCCGGCCATTAAATTGCAGAAAATATCCACGAGTTGAATCTGAGTTTGTTACCGCGGATACGTGCGGTTATAGATTCGAATAACAACAACGTAGAAAACAGTAAACCCTTTCCCACCTTTATAAATCAGCATTCTTAGACGTTACGTTTTTTGAGCAATGCCAGGCTGCCTAAAGCTAACAATAGTCCTGTCGCTGGTTCAGGTATTGGCGGCTCTGGCGGCTGTGGTGGAGGATTAGGAGGTATGTAGCCGCCGCCCCCTGAGGGTAGGGAATATCCTCCACCGCCAACAAAGCTGCTGGGGCTGCCGGCAGACACAGTTGCTCCCTCAAGTAAGAACCCGTATTCTGACTGTTCGAATACCGCGATAATAATTTTTGGCTTATTGAGATAAGTAATAGTGATGCTCGCCGTTGGGTCAGCAACATCGCCCAGCCAGTAAATGAATTGATAACCGGGTTTTGGAATTGCGGTCAAAGTGACCTCTGAATTTGGTGCGAAGTCATATATACCGGGGCTGGGGGATATTATACCACCCTGGGCAGGGCTTTGCTGAATAAGAAGCGTGACGTTGAGTGTTTGGCAATAGGCCGGCGTAAGCAAAACCCACGTGATAATCAGGATAGCCGCCGTTGCACCCCGCCATCTAATAGCATTGTGTCGTTCCATCGCAATACCCTTTCCTTCCTTGGTTGGTTTTTGCTTTGCGAAGATATAGGGCCTATATTCCGTTGACCCACTATAGCTCTATGTGAGATTATCAGACCTAGGCCTTGTCCAGAAGTCAAGGATTTTTTTATTTTTTTTGACGGTGAAGTCACATTGTGTATACCCGTAGGTGCGTAATCCTCATTCTTAAGCAAAAATAGAGGCACAGGCTCCCCAACCAGTTCAGAAATCACCCCAAAAAGGCCCCTATCTGGCGTTTCCCTATCGACTTACCTTTAGTGTTGACTTGTCGGTAAATCCCGCTAAACTAACCATCTTTTGAATGTT
>Ga0315280_10006763_pt1 | contig 15672 bp, 10 predicted proteins | sample YL17G06_40_MG_FD_203697 | JGI IMG/M metagenome (GOLD analysis project Ga0315280, IMG submission 203697) | Sediment microbial communities from Yellowstone Lake, YNP, Wyoming, USA - YL17G06_40 | ecosystem: Environmental > Aquatic > Freshwater > Lake > Sediment | place: USA: Wyoming | collected... | reverse complement strand
CGGTTGACCCTGGTGACCCCGACGGACCTGATCCGTGAGGTCCACGAATTGTCGGAGGAGGACTCCAATTTCCGAGCCCACCTGACGAGCCTGCAGCCGCTCCACCCTGGGAACGCCCCCGATTCGTGGGAACGCGGGGCCCTGGCGAGTCTCGCTCGCGGGGAGGACGAAGCGACGTCCATGGTGACCGCTCACGGGGAATCGTACATGCGATTGATGCGGCCGTTGGTTCTGGAGCGGGGATGTCTGAAATGCCACGCGGGAGAGGATCCTCGCGTGGGCGAGGTCTACGGCGGGATCAGCGTTGCTTTTCCGATGGCGTCCGTGTGGCCGATGTGGCGGACCGAATCGATGCGCCGGATTGTGGGCTATGGCGGAGTCGGGCTTCTGGGTCTGGCAGGCATCGCGCTGGGGTCGCGCAGCTTGCGACGCCAGATGGAACGGCGCCGCCAGGTCGAGCAGGCGTTGCGGGAGAGGGAAGCGGAGATGCTTGCGGCGGCGCGGATCCAGGAGCATCTGCTCCCGCAGGCCCCGCCGGCCCTCCCAGGGTTCGACGTCGCCGGAGCGTCGAGCCCCGCGGAATACACCAGCGGCGACTACTTCGATTACCTTCCCATGCCCGGCGAAAGCATCGGGTTCGCCGTTGGCGACGTGTCGGGGCACGGCTATGGCCCCGCGCTGCTGATGGCATCGACCTACAGCCTCCTCCGGTCCCTCGCCCAGGCAAACAGGGACATCGGCCAGATCCTGGCCCGCGCCAACCGCTTCCTCAGCGAGATCACGCCCCAGGATAGCTTCGTGACGCTGTTCCTGGGCCGGCTGGATCCGCGTGCCCGATCTCTCCAGTACACGAGCGCCGGGCACCCGACGGGTTACGTGTTGGACCGGTTCGGCGCCGTCAAGGCGCGGCTGGAAAGCACGGCCCCTCCGCTGGCAGTGCTGCCCGAGGCCCAGTTTCCTGCGGAGAATTCGGTTCCGCTGGAGCCCGGCGACACGGTCCTCTTGCTGACCGACGGGGTCCTTGAGGCGCGATCACCCGAGGGAGCGCCCTTCGGCGAGGAACGGGTTCTGGAGGTAGTCTCCGCGAGCCGCGGGAAGACGGCGGCGGAGATCGTCGAGAGTCTGTTTCGGGCGACGAGCGGTTTCACTCGGCGGGAGAAGCCGATCGACGACATGACGGCGGTAGTGATCAAGGTTGACCCACCCGACGATGGTCACGACGGTGGGTCGGCTGCCCCCTGAATGATTAGCTGGCGAGCCGGATGGCCACGCAGTTCGTATTGGAGGAATAGGAGGGGGCCGGCGTGGCTTGGCTCATCCCTCTGAACGGGCATGAAGGCATCGCTTTGAGAGGAAGACGACGCGTGCGTATGAGGTTGGCGACCAAGTTCTCGACGACCATCGTGGGCGTTGTGGCTCTCTCGATAGCCAGTAGTGTGATTGCGCTGGTGGCCGCGTGGGACGCGGGGGACGTCTTGGAGAGAACGGTTGCGGAGAACGTGCAGAGTATCCGGGACGCGGAGGACTTGGCCGGCAATCTGCTGCGCCAGAAGGGGTTGGCCGCCCGATACTTCTTGGAGAACGAAAGCGACACTTGGCTGAAAACCCTTGAGAAACTGGAGCCTCGCTTCCTTGAGACAGTCGCTGAGATCCGTAACACGACGCACGTCAGCGACAAGGAAGCCGACACGCTGAACCGATTGGAAAAGGCGTACGCAGCCCTCGATGAGAGGCGGAAGGCAGCGATTGCGCTTTACCAGAAGGGGAGCACCGACAGGGCGAAGGACCTTCTGCTGGCCAACGTCAACGAGAGTCTGTACGACGAGGCCTACGATCTGTGTCAGGAGTTCATCGCCGCGAGCAATCAGGATATCCAGGACACGACGGCGGAGGCGATGACGCGGATCCGCCGCGTGGCCTGGCTGGTCGGGCTCTCGGTGGCCCTTTCGATCGGTCTGGGGGGGATGCTGCTGTGGATGTTCTTCTATCGCGTGCTCATTCCGCTGCGCGGCATGGCGGCCGACACTCGCGTGTTTCGCGGCGACCCTGCCGCCGGCGGGCAGCAGGCGGTGGACGACGAGCTCCGCGCGGTGGGCGATTCGCTGCGCACCTTGATGTCCGACGTCGCCGACTCGCGCTCCCGCTTGGAGCGGAGCCGTCAGCGCCTGCTGAGCGCGGAGAAACTGGCCGCCGTGGGGAAACTCGCCGCCGGCGTGGCCCACGAGATCCGCAACCCGCTCACGGCGATGAAGATGTGGCTGTTCTCGATCCAGGAGGCAGTCCAGGGGAACTGCGACGTGGAGCGCAAGGTCCGCGTGGTCTCCGAGGAGGTGGCGCGGCTGGAGAGCATCGTGCGCAGCTTCCTCGAATTCTCCCGCCCTCCGGCGCTGCGGCGCCAGCCGCACGACGTCGGGGAGGTGATCGAGCGCACGCTGGAGCTTTTCGGACCGCGCTTGAGCCAGAAAAGAATCCGCCTGGTCCGCAAGACCGCCGCCGGGCTGCCGCCCGTGCTGGCCGACCCGGACCAGCTCAAGCAGGTCTTCATCAACCTGCTGGCCAATTCGGTGGAGGCCATGGGGGAGGAGGGGGAGATTCGCCTTGCGGCGACGGCCGAGCGGGACGCCGACGGCCGAGCGATGGTGGTCGTGCGTGTGCAGGACGCGGGGCCGGGGATGCCCGAGGAGCTCCGGGGCCGGATCTTCGAGCCTTTCTTCACGACGAAGGACGAGGGGACGGGATTGGGCCTGTGCATTGCCGCCCAGATCATGGCCAGGCACCAAGGATTGCTGGTGCTGGAATCCTCGACAGACCAGGGAACGACTTTTGCGGTTTGGACTCCCACGGCCCCAAGGCCCGACCATGGCCAAGATTCTCGTAGTTGACGACGAGCGAGGGGTCCGCGCCGCGTTCGAGGGCATTCTCACGCCCAAGGGGCACGAGGTGACGACCGTCCCCGGCGCGGAGGAGGCCCTTTCGCACCTGGCAGCCGAGGATTGCGACCTGGTGATCCTCGACATCCGCCTGCGGGGAATGAGCGGCCTGGATGCCCTTCAGCGGATCAAGACGCTGCGGCCCAGGCTGCCAATCATCGTGATGACCGGGCAGGGAACGACCGACACGGCCATCGAGGCCACCAAGCGCGGGGCCTTCGAATACCAATTGAAGCCCTTCGAGCCGACCGAAATGCTGGCGACCATTGCCAAGGCGCTGGACGGAGCCCGGCTGATGCGAGGGCACCTCGCCCTGGGCGCCGAGGCGACGTCGGCCAGCACGGAAGCCATGGTCGGCACCAGCCCGGTCGTGCAGCAGCTCTACAAGGCAATCGGCCGCGTGGCACAGACCAGTGCCACGGTGCTGATCCGCGGCGAATCGGGGACGGGCAAGGAGCTGGTCGCCCGGGCGATCTACCAGCACAGCCTCCGCAGCCAGATGCCGCTGATGGTCGTCAATTGCGCGGCGATCCCGGAGACCCTGCTGGAGAGCGAGTTGTTCGGCTACGAGCCCGGGGCCTTTACCGGAGCGGTCGCGCGGCGGATCGGGAAGTTCGAGCAGTCCGACGGCGGCACCATCTTGCTCGATGAGATCGGCGACATTCCGCTGGGCGTCCAGGCAAAAATCCTTCGGCTCTTGGAGGAGCGGACTTTTCAGCGGCTGGGGGGCAACGAGACGATCCACGCGGACGTCCGCGTGCTGTGCGCCACCAACCGTAACCTGGAGAAGGCCATCGCCGAAGGGAATTTCCGCGAGGACCTCTATCACCGTCTGGACGTGGTGACGCTCCAGGTGCCGCCGCTGCGGGAGAGGCGCGAGGACGTCCCCCTCCTGATCGACTACTTCCTGAGCCGCTACTGCCGAGAGTTGCACATCGAGAAGCCGCCCGTCGCCCCCGATGCCCTCGAGTTGCTGCGGAACCGACCGTGGCCGGGCAACGTGCGGGAACTGGAGCACCTCATCCAGCGGGTGCTGATTTTCACCCGCGGCTACCCGATCCAGGCGGCCGACCTGCCCGGCAACTTGCGGAACAGCGGCGAAACGCTGCCGAGCGAGTTTGTCTCTCAGGACGATTGGCAATGGGGCAGCCTGATCCGCAACTTCCTGAGTTGCTACAGGGGCCCCCACGCCCACCAGGAGTTGCTGGAGAGGGTCGAGAGGCTGCTGTTGGCCGAGGCCCTGGGGCGGTGTAGCGGGAACCAGACCCACGCGGCCCAATTGCTGGGACTCGCGAGACCCACGCTCCACGCCAAGATGCAGAAGTACGGCCTGCCGGGCCCGTAGGACAGGCTGGAAGCCTGTCCTACCGTCCCGCCGGTGTCCGATTCCTGACGACGCTGTCGGCCGGCGGGCGGCCCACGGGCTTGTGTTGCTCACCCGTCGGGATCCCGAGCGGCGTCTATCTGTCATGGCGCCAAGGACTTACGGCCGCACGGCCGGCAAGGGGGGTAAGAGTTGGCACGGCGATTGCTCGCAAACCAAACGAGGTTGCACGATTCCGGGAGGGCAAGGCTCCTGCCGAGCCCAGGTGGCCCAAACGAGAGACGCGCGCGTCCAATGAAAACGATCCTTTTCGCCGACGACAACAGGAACATCCGAGAGTATTGTCGCGCGGCGCTGGAAGACGAAGGCTACCGCGTGGTCCTCGCACGCGATGGCATGGACGCCGTGAGGACCTTCCGGAAGGAGACTCCGGATTTAGCGATACTCGACATCTGCATGCCCGGGGTCAACGGCCTGGAGGCCATGGAACGGATCAAAGCGATCGAGCCGAAGGTGCCGGTGATCCTGTTCACTGCGTACGACGACGATTGCGTGCGGGACCAACGCGGCAGCCTTGCCATGGGATGCGTGGAGAAGAGCGAAGATCTGACCGAATTGAAGCGGTTGGTCGCTGCGGCCTTCAGGCCGCCGGTCTCCGAAAGCGGCACGCCGTCGTTGCGGCTGGGGCTGCCGCCCGCTTCGTGCAAGGCGGAGAGTGCTTAGTCGGCAACCGGGTTTCGTCCAGTGGTGCCTGCGCCAAATGGCCATGTGGGATTCTGGGAGGGCGAGGCTCCTGCCGAGCCAGGATAGCGGTTGTGACGTTCGCCAGTTCGGACGGCTCGGCGGGAGCCTCGCCCTCCCAGAGCGGACTGAGAGAAAGGAGTCATCGGGATGCTAGTGCTCTCGCGGAAAATCGGCGAGCAGGTCGTCTTGCCGGATTGCGGCGTAACGATCGAAGTGGTTGCGGTCAGCGGCAAAAGGGTCCGGCTCGGCATTGCCGCCCCTCTGGACACTCCCATCCACCGCAACGAGATTTGGCAGCGGATTTGCCAGGCAAACGGCAATGGGTGCCATGAGGATGGGGCCGGACGCAGAGAAGAGAACGGGGCCGGACGCGGAGAGAGTGGCACGGGCATGTTGCCCGCGTCACCGGGGCGCACTGGCGAGACCCCTGAGCCGTCCACCGGCAGCGAACCGCCTGCACCGCCGGCCTCCGGTGCGGTGACGGCGCCCGACGATCTCGATGGCTCCTTGGCGCGATGGATCGTGCGGCGGACGGGAGGCCGCATCCGTTCCCTTTCCATCCGGCGCGTTGGCGGCCGACTTCTCATTCAGGGCTCGACGCGCTCGTACTATGCCCGCCAATTGGCGCAAGCCGCGGTGAGCGAAATGCTGGGCGCGCTGGGCGGCGCCGCACCCGCCGAAGTCGATTTCAGCATCCACGTGCTCAACGACTGAGGCGTCTGCGTTTCTCGCCGGCTCGGCCGCGGCCTCGCGGTGGCAAGGATCTGCCAGCCGCTCTTCTTGCGAGGGGCCGGGGGCCCGTCGCTCCCCGCGGGTGTCCGGACGTGCTATGATGCCGGTTTGTCTGCCCGTGAATCGGGCCGGCAGTATGCCCTTGGGTCTGTTTGCGGGGTGAAAAGCCATGGCCTTGGACGTTTACTCTCCCTGCCCGGGAGGTACCGGCAAGAAGATCAGATTCTGCTGCCCCGACTTCTTGGCGGAGTTGGAGAAGATCGATCGGATGGTGGAGGGCGAGCAGTATCAGGCTTGTCTGGACCTCGTGCGGCGGCTGATGGAGAAATCGCCCAACCGCGCCTGCCTCATGGCCACCGAGTGCCTGATGGCGCGCATGGCGGATCGCCTCGAGGAAGCCCAGGCGGCAGCCGCCCGATTCCTGACGGCCCATCCCGAGAACCCCATCGCCTGGGCGGAGACGGCGATCGTTACCGCCGTCACGGAAGGGGGCAGGGCCGCCATGAAACCGCTGCAAAAGGCCATGGAGTGTTCTGGCCGCGAAATCTCCGGCCGGGTCTATGAGATGCTGTGGACCGTCGGGCAAGTCCTGGCCATGGATGAAGAGTACCCTGCGGCCCAAGCGGTTCTTTCGCTCCAGGCCATGGCCCACGGCAAGGACTCGCGGCCCGTGGAGTTGCTCGCGCGAATCCACGGTCTGCCGACGATCCCGGTCTGGGTCCGCGAGCCGCCGCGGCTGAAACCTTGCCCGGCCGACGTTCCTTGGCAACGCGAATTCGAGGCGGCCTTGGAGCCGTTGGGAAGAGGCATGTGGTCTACGGCCGCCGATCGCTTGACGGCACTGGCCGGGAAGGTCGGGGACGTGCCGGCCATCTGGTACAACGCGGCGTTGATGCGGGCGTGGGGCGGCGACGGGCCCGGCGCCATCGAGGCCTTGCGCAAATACGCCTCGCTCGACGTGCCGCTGGAAGACGCCGCGGAGGCCGAGGCCCTGGCGCTGTATTCGTCTGAGGACCCCTTGGGAGACGAGGTCGAGCGCTTTCGGCTGGAGTACGCGGTCGAAGATGTCGAGCCCCTGGAAGTGGCACTGAGCGCGGCGGCGTGCCTCGACGGCCTTCCTGCCGATGCCTTCCGAGGCGAAGACGAGGAAGGGCCGCCGGCCAAAGCAGCCTACTTGATCGGCGACCGCAAGAAGAACCCGAGTGCGGAGGGGCTCTCGGCGCAGTCGCTTCCCCGGGTGCTGGGCTTTGCCCGATTGTACGGCCGCCAGACCGATCGTCCGGCCCGGCTGGACGTCCTGGGGGTGAAGGCCGGCGACGTGGCGCAGATCAAGTCCGTTCTGGCAACGGCCGGCGGGGCGTTGCTGGGAGAGGCGTGCAAAGAAGAGGCCACGGGGCGGGCTTCCGCGACGCGGATGCTGATGAGCCCCAACTGGGTGCTGCCCAAAGACACCACTCCGCAACAGTATCAGCAGGCGCTGTCGGAAGACGAGCAAGACGCCTTGATGAACCGCTGGACGCAACTCCCCTTGGGGGCGTTGGGCGGCAAGACCCCGCAAGACGCGGCCGGCGACGGGGCCCTGCGCATCCGGCTCCTGGCCGCCATCTTGCTGGTGGAATCCTGGGCCGCGGCCGGCGGGAGCCGATTTGACTTTAACCAACTTCGGGCCCGGCTCGGGCTGGCGACCCTCGAACCGATCGATCCGGAGGGGGTCCATGTGGAGGAGGTTCCGGCGTCGCGGCTGGGCCGCCTGGTGGCAGAGAAGCTCTCCGACCAGGCCCTCGTGGTCTGCTACCGCCGCGCCATCGGATTGAACGCCGCCGCGGCGACGCGCAAGTTCGCTCAAGAGCTGGTCGGTCGTGCGACCCTCGAGAAGCAGCCGGAAAGGCTGCGGGCCTACGCCACGCTGGCCCGGTTGGCGGAGGATTCCGATCGGGCCCTGGGATACGTGGATCAAGGGCGCAAGGCGGCCGAGGCGGCGGGGCAGTCGTCCGCCTCTTGGGACCTTCTGGAATTGTCTTACCGCTTCCAACGCCTGGAGGGAGCCGAAGTCAACCGGTTGCTGCGCCACATCGAGAGCCAGCACTTGCGCGAGCCGGGCGTGGCGCCTGCCTTGCAGGACATTCTCGTGCGTTTCGGCGTGCTCCGGCCGGATGGGACGCCGGCGCGTCCGGCCCCGCGGCAGGCCCCGGCGGAGCCGGCCGCGGCGGTGCCGGGGGAGGCCGACGATTCCGGCAAGCTCTGGCTCCCGGAAAGCCAAAGACCGGCCGGCGAGAAGCCCCGCATCTGGACGCCGGGCATGGATTGATCCTTCGCAAGCCATAGCGGCAACGGCTTAGCGGCACGGCCAGTGACCGATTCCCCTCCCCCCTATTGCGATTCCTCCCGCGAACGGTTAGGATTGGCCCGTGTCGGGGGAAACCACTCGAAGTCCACTTGAGAGGAGTCCGTCATGAAACGCACTTCTTTGTTAGTGGCCGTGATTGTGGGCCTTCTGGCATCGTTTGCGGCGGCACGTCAGTGGACGTCCCGCAACGGCGGCTTTTCGGTGGAAGCCGAGTTGCTCGACGTCAAAGACGGCAACGCTATTCTAAAGAAGGCAGATGGATCGGAAATCTCGGTGCCTCTGAGCAAACTCAGCCTGGGCGACGTGAAGTACATCAGCGCCGTTCTTAAGGCGGCGGACGAGGGAATCAGCGGCGGGAGGGTCTCATCTCCAGTTCCCGCCGCAGCGAAACCGCTCAGCGTGCCCGCCGCGGCGCTGAAAAAGCTCCATTATGCCTGGAAGAAAGACCAGACCTATGTTTATCAGGTGCGGATCATCGGCGAGCGCGGAAACAGCACCGAGAACCGCTCCGGCGAGGTCACCTACAAGGTCCAGTCGGCCCGGAGCGATGAGATCTCGCTGGCCATGACGAGCAAGCTGAAGCGCGACGACACCTCGCATCCGGCAAGAGTCGTGCTCCTTCCCGGCCGGCGCGTAGGCTTTGTCTCGGACGTCGACCGCGCCAAGGAGGCCACGGTCCGGATCGATTTGCGCGGGCGGCTGCTGGAAAGCAAGGGGGAGGCGCCCTTGCCGTACCTGCTGGGCGATCTGTCGGAGCTGGTCGTCGAACCGTTGCCCGCAGAGGAACAGGCCACGTGGACAGTCCAGGGGGATCCGGGAGTGGCGGTCGTGTCTCTCCACTATCCGTACTGCCGATTCTCGATGGCGGGCTTCCGCGAGGGCGTTCCCGCCATCGAGAAGACCGTCTACACGGTCCAGGGCGAATCCGAGAACCTGATCATTATTGCCAAGCACTATGAGATGACGTCGGCGGCCATGTTGAGCGGCAAGCCGAGAATCGAGGCTTCCGGCGACGGGAAACTGAAGTTCGACACCCAGCGGTCCGTGTTTGCCGGCCTGGACTTCGACATGCGGGTCACGGTGCGCGACGCCAACCGGACGGAAGAGACACCCTTGCACGTCAGTTATCGGCTGCTGAGCGAACGGGACATCGCCGAGGCCGCCAAGGAAGCGCAAAAAGCGAAAGAGGATGCCGAGAAAGCCAGAATCGAGAAGGCCAGGCCGCTGACGGACAAGGAGATTGAAACCGCCCTGGCGGATATGACGTCCGACGACGCGGCGCGCGCCGTTGCCAGCGCGAAGCTGCTGGCCGAGAAGAAGCCGCAACAACCCAACGCCAAGGTTGCCCAAGCCCTCGAGTCGGCAATGCTCAAAAGCGAGAACGTAGGGGTCCGCGCCGAGGCGGCCCGCGCGCTGAAGAACTGGGCCAGCCCGGAAAGCGTTCCGGCACTCTTAAAGGCGCTCGGTGATTCATGGCCTCCGGTGCGGTCCCACGCCGTCGAAGCGATGATCAGGTTCGCGCCCAAGGAGGCAATCAAGCCGGTTGCGCAGCAAATGGCCAACCTGATGACGCGCGGCGCCGCCGTCAAGTTTCTCAAGGAGATTGGGCCCGCGGCCGAAGACGCCGTCCTGAGCCAGATCGACTCCAAGGATCCTTGGGTCCGAGCCGAAGTCTGCCATCTCCTCGAGAGCATCGGAACGAAGAAGTCCATTCCGGCATTGGAAAAGGCCGTTGCCGATGAGAACTGGATGGTCAATGGCAACGCCAGAAAGGCGGTCCCCGCCATCAAGGCCCGAGAGGAAATCAACCCGCCCAAATAGGGCCGGCGTCTCGCCGGCCGGGAAGTGACACCCCGGAGATCAGCCCATGGCTACACCCAATCACCCGACCCGCCGACGTTTCCTCCAGCACACCCTGACCGCGGGGGCTACTGCCTTGCTTGCTCCCTCGCTGGCCGCGCCCGCCGCGGCGCAAGACAAATCCAAGGACCGCTGGCAAATCGGCATCTACACCCGGCCTTGGGCCAAGTGGGACTGGCGCACCGCCCTGGACGCCATCGCCGAAGCCGGCTTCAAGTACGCCGGACTGATGACCACCAAGTCGAAGACCGGCATGGTGATTTCCCCCAACGACACCTTGGAAGAGGCCCGCACCGTGGGCGAAGAGGCCAAGAAGCGGGGCCTCGCGATCAGCTCCGTCTACAGCGGCGGCTACCCGGTCCGCCCGGACGCGCTCGAGGCGGGGATCAAGGGCCTGCGCAAGGTGATCGACAACGTGGTGGCCGCTGGCGGCACGTCGCTGCTGTTGGGCGGCACCGGCGACGCGAAGCTCCAGGAGCCGTACTACAAGATCGTCGCCGAGTGCTGCGACTACGCCGCGGAAAAGGGGATCTGGATGAGCGTCAAGCCCCACGGCGGCCTGAACGCCACCGGGCCGCAGTGCCGCAAGTGCATCGAGTCGGTCGGCCACAAGAGCTTCCGCCTCTGGTACGACCCGGGGAACATCTTCTATTACTCCGACGGCAAGCTCGACCCGGTCGAGGACGCGGCCACCGTGGACGGCCTGGTCGGCGGGATGTCGGTCAAGGACTTCAAGTTCGTCGAAGGCTCCAAGCAGGTCGACGTCACTCCCGGCACCGGGCTGGTGGATTTCCCCAAGGTCATGGCCCGGCTCCGAAAGGGCGGCTTCACCGGCGGCCCGCTGGTGATCGAGTGCCTCGCCCCCGGCGACCTCAAGGCCACGCTCGCGGAGGCCAAGAAGGCCCGGCAGTTTATGGAGCAGTTGGTGCGGCAATAGGCGCCAGGAGCCTCCCCGACGTCGGGTCGCAGCGGGAAAGGAGAACTGGGCCAGGTTTTGCCCTTTTTCCGCTTCCGTCACTGACGTCCGAGGATCGTGTTGAAGATCCGCTGGACCTCCTCGGCGGGTGCGTGGATCGTCTCCGCGACTGCCCGCAGGAATTCGGTGTCCGAAGTCTTGTCCCACACCCCGGCCAATCGCATTATCGCGCGTATGCTCCCACGCCGGTCGTTGCAGCGGACAAACATGCTCAAGGCATCGAGGAGCAACGTCTGCGCGTTCTTCCACTCTCCGCCGCGGTAGGCCAGCAGCCCCAAGTCCATGTTCACCGTTGCTGTCCACTGGACATCATTGAGGCCGTTGAGAATCGCGATTGCCTGATGGTAGTATCGTCCGGCGCGTTTCCAGCGTCGGCGACGTTTCTCAATACGTCCCAGGGAGTGGAGAACGAGGGCTTGCGTCGGGCGGTCATTGTCGGCGCGACTGTGCTTCAATGCACGCCTCAGGTAGCGCCTCGCCGTTTCAGATTCATCCCGTGCCAACGCAATCGCTGCCAAGCGGACGCAGGTTTCCGCCTGGCCATGGACGTCCCCAACCTCGAAGGCCAACCGCCGCGCCTTTTGGTAATGCTTCCAAGCCTTCCTCCAATCCCCCTCGTTATCCTCGATGCAGGCGAGATTGCGATACACTACGCCGGCGTGCTCCCTATCGCCGAACTCGTTGAAAACCGCCAGCGCGCTTCGGTAGTGCTGCTTGGCCTCCTGAAGACGACCTCGCTGGCCGTCCAGGCCTGCCCAATCGGCGAGCACCTTCGCCTGCGCCAGGCGATCGCCCGACGCAACGTACATCTCCCTCGCCTTCCTGTAGCATTCCTCGGCCCCCTCATTGTCGCTCTGCCGGGCCATTACTCCCCCAAGTCGGCAGAGCGTCTCGGCGTGCAACGATGGATGCTTGCTCACCTCCCAAAACGTCAAGGCCTTCCGAAGGTATCCCCCCGCTTCGGCCCACTTGCGTTGCTCATAGGCGAGCAAACCGAGATCGTGGTACGTCATGGCCAGGCCCGCCTGAATCTTCTCCGTTGGCTGTCCCTCCACTTCCGAGAAAATCCCGACTGCCTGCATGTAATGAGCCTCTGCGGCTTCGTAGCGGCGAAGCCAGTGCTCGAATTCGGCGATTCTCGCGACGACGACCGCATGTTCCAATCGGCCCCGGCCGGTCAGTTTCTCCCGGGGATCCTCCAGCCTCGCACGAACGCGCTGGCTCACCTCCAGCCCCCGCTCGTAATGACCGGTAGCCTTCAAATACTGGGTCAAGCAGGCAAAGTACCGGTTGAACGACTTCCCGTGCTCCAGCGCAACGTCCATCGCAGCGAGGAAGTTCTGGTACTCGACATGAGTCAGATCTTGTCCAAACTGCCGCTGGTTAGGGAGCGTCGACAGAAGCAGCTTCAGTATCGCGTCGGCATACTCCGCGTTGATCTCACGGAAAGCGGTTTCGATCGCCCGGCGAGTTGGCGCCTGCGGTGCGAATTCCGGACGGCCGCGAAGGATCGCCGTCCAGGCGGATGGAATCGACAAGTAGTTCCGCTCTGCCGGATGGGGACGGAACAACCCTCTGGCCTTTGCCTCGCGGATCGCGTCCGGCCACTGGTTCCAAGGGAACTCGGCCAAAAGGGGCTGGCGTCGCAGTTTGAACGGGTAACCGCGCAGGGTCGCGGGATGCACTGCCGCTGTGAACGGCGCGACGCAAGCCAGAACCCGTTGGTGTTCGGGCGACAGGCTGCTGTAGGCTGACTCGATATCCGCTGCGGGCTCGTTCATCCGTCTACGCTGGCTCCCCCATCGGTCACGCGACGGACATTCTAATCCCTCGGAGCGAAAATGCCAAGTCCGTCGGGAACCCCGGGGACCCTGAAACGGCGACGCAGGATGCGTTCCCAGCTTGTCACGCATGGCGTGAAGGCGGGCTAGATGAAAGGGGGTTGCGGCGGCCCACGCAGAGATGCTCGACGCCCCGCGGCCAAGAACACACGGCAGAGCAAGTCGGCGCTTCCTGATGTGGGCCGTAGCCGAAAAACAAACTAATCCCAATCGGGTTTCGCGATTCCGGGAGGGCGAGGCTCCTGCCGGGTCTGGCGCTGGCCTGCCTCCTGCCGCTTCTTGGCATCGCCGTAAGGGAGGTACGTGGCGTTGAGCTGGGCCCCAAGCTGCGCCAACTCCCTTTCTTGAGAAACGGGAGCGGCCGCGATGTGTCTGCCCCAGTCTGTCAGACGTTCTGACTTTCCGCCGCTCGGGTCGCGTCAACTACCAGTTCCGCGTAGCCGGGTCGGCGGAAACGGATCGCCACGGTTCCTTTCGCCGGCGCGTACCGCTCCACACGGACCGGCGCGGTGCGGTTTTTGCCGACCATGCGGGCGAGCACGTAGGCCAGTGCCGCCCCGGGGAGCGAGAGCACGAAGAGAATGCCCAGTTCGACGGCCACCCAGGCCCCGGGATTGCGGAAGGCCACGAGCGGCAAGAGGAGCAATCCCACGAACAGCGGCCCCACAAATGCCGTCTTCACCCGCTTGAAGACCCATCGGCGATACCGCACCCGAGCGGCCTGCTGACAGGCCTCACAGACCGGAACCGGCACCCAGACGCACTCGCTCGCCTCGACGTTCAGGAGCCTTCCGAGGCGCAGCAGGGGCTTATGCGCGGCGAAGTGCTGAAGCGTGCCGGTGGGGCCGCCGCAATCGCAGCAGGCCGGCGGGAACACCAGCCGCGTGAGGCTCGCCAGGAGCCAGCCCTTGCCGTCGAGGGCGGCCGCCGGGGCCAGCCGGCTTGCCGTTTCCCGCAACTCCTGCGGCGTGAGGGCCCGCTCCGGCATCGCGTCGCCCAACCTGCGGCCGAGTTGCAGCAGCAGCTCGCCGATCTCGTCGGCCGCGACCTCGTACCAGGCCCGGAGCTCAGCTTCGTTGGCGGAGCGGAAGCGGAACTGCGGCGTAGTGACCTCGATCCCCTGGGCGAACAGGAAGATTTCCTCCCGGCGGGCCTCGACGTAGGGCACCGCGGCCGGACAAACCGGCACGATGAACCGGCGCACAAATTGCTGTGACCCCCGCTCGAAAAACAAGATCGTGCGCCCGGCCGCGTTGAACAGCGCCCAGGGGCAGAAGACGGTGTCGCCGGCAAACGTCAGCAAAGCGCCATCGCGGGTCAGCACGCACCGCCCGCCGCGGTACCGCCGCCTGGTGTACCACGTCGAGAGCACGATCGCCGCGCCAAGCGTCGCGGGCACGAGCACCCGCGGGTCCGGCGCGGCATCCGGAAAGAACCCGTCCTTGACCACCCCCACGGCCAAGGCAATCGGGAGCCAGAACACGATGGTCATGAGGGACCCGGTGACCGCAACGGCCGCGCTGCGGCGCTGCGGACCGATGGCGATGTTTCCGGCCGCCAAGGCGCGGGCAGGGTCGGAGACGAGGGCGGCGAGGTTTGGAACCGCTTGAGCGAGGGACTTGCGGCGGCGGGCGTCGAGCTTCTCGACCGTCGAGACGTAAAGGACGTGGATCAGCCACCGGTAGAGCCACATGGCTAACCGTCGCAGTACGGCAGGTTGTTGACGAGGATCTCGAAGCGGGCCTGCACGGTCCGGCGCCGCATCCGGTAGACCGCCCCGAAGAGAAACGGCGGCCAGAGGAAGTGGACCACCTGCATCATCTGGAGCGACTGGCCCCGGACGGCCGGATTCGGGTTGGGCACGACCCAGGTGGTCACCGCGAAGAACCCCCCGACCAGCGCGACCAGCCCCAGCGCCTGAAAGACCGCTCCCAGCACCAACAGCACTCTCCCCTGGGGGACGGCGATCGCGTAGTCAATGCCCGTCCGGTCGTTTCCCGTGGCGGTGAATCGCAATTCACCCCGGCGGACGTGCTGGGCGACGGTGGCCCCGGCCACACCGGGGTCCACTCCTTCGAAGACCACGCGGTCCTCGGTCCGTTGAAGGATCTTGACCTGCTCCTTGGCGAGGATCGCAGCCGCCTTGGCCGACAGGTCGCCGGGCTTGCCGGGAATCTCCGCGTGGCCCGCGATCAGGCCCTGCGGCGCCCCGTAGGGCGACTTTTCAAGTCGCCCTCCTTCGCATACCTCGGGCATCTTGCCCGCGCTTGCCACTGGCACTGGCGAGACGCCAGTGCCACCCGAGGGCTTGGGGACCGAACGGATCAAGAACCACAGCCCGCTGACCCAGACCACGGCCCCCACGGTGGTGATCAGGTAGACAATCGCCTGTGCCAGTTCCGCAGCCATCTGAGCACCCGGTTGACGCCGAGAAACAGACCCACCTCGTCCGGACAGGCGCGATTGTCGCACACAGCGGGGCGGGAGTCGAGAGTCCAGAGTCGAAAGTTGAGAGTCGAGAGTCGCGTGACCCGCCACTCTGGACTCTCGACCCTCAACTCTGGACTCTTCTCACGCCCAGGTGCCGTAGAAGGCCAGGGCGTAGTCGATCGGCAGGAGGATGGTGCGGTGGTTTGTGCCGCCGAAGGTGCCGTAGGCGTTGATGCGGTCGAAGCCCTGCACCTCGAAAAAGTAGGCGGCCAGGGCGGCGTCGTGCAGGCGCGCGATGCTTCCCAAACCGTAAAACTCGTCGTTGCGGAAGGTGTCGTAGAGGAATGCCTGGTCGTTGGCACCGCCGTTTTCCGAGATGGCGTACACCTTGTCAAAGCCCGTGGCGAAGCTCCAGTAGGCATACACGGGCGGTCTGGAGGAGATCTGCCGCGTGAGACAAGCATAGCCGCCGGAGGGCTTGCCCAAAA
>Ga0315280_10006761_pt1 | contig 15678 bp, 8 predicted proteins | sample YL17G06_40_MG_FD_203697 | JGI IMG/M metagenome (GOLD analysis project Ga0315280, IMG submission 203697) | Sediment microbial communities from Yellowstone Lake, YNP, Wyoming, USA - YL17G06_40 | ecosystem: Environmental > Aquatic > Freshwater > Lake > Sediment | place: USA: Wyoming | collected... | reverse complement strand
TCGATCCCAATGCCCCGATGTTCACCTATGCGGCAAAAATCACGGAAGAGGACCGCGCCAAGGCCATGGCCGAGGCCTTTCAGAAGGCGAAGGCCGACGCCCAGCGGATCGCCCGGGCGGCCGGCGTGCAGCTCGGCCCGCTGGTGGGACTCTCGTCCAACATGGAACGCCACGTGTATGGCCCCGGCTACTACGACGCGCAGATCTCCTCCCCGTATCGCCAGATGATGGAGCGGTTCCGGATGCCTGAGGGCCGCGAGAACGTCGAGGACGAAGCCGTCGCAACCGACCCGGGACAGGTCAGTCTCAGCGTCAGCGCCAACGCTTCGTTCAGACTCGGCAACGCTCGACCAGCCCCAACTCCGTAAACGCGATCCGGGCCGACACGCATTCGGGCTCCAATCCGAGAAGCCGCGCGGCGGCGCGGCGATAGGCCGCCAGTTGCGGGCGGTAGAATTCGATCCGGGCCTGCACGGCCCCGGGATCGCCGGCGGAGAGCACGTCGGTCTTGAAGTCGATCACGTCGGCCCCGACCGCCCGGTCGCCCTCGTACAGTGCGACCAGCCGGTCGATCGCGCCGCTGAGGATCACGTCCCCTTCGCGCAGAACAAAGGGCCGCTCGCGCCAGACCTTCCACCGCGGCGCAACCGCGCCGGGGCCCGCGTGGACCGGCGTCGCCGCGGCCGGGGTCGGTTTCTGATAGGTGCTCCGGCTGAGCGCCGCGCGGATGGCCGGGGCGCTCAGGGCCCCGCGGAACTGCTTTATGAGCCCCGCCACGTCCAATGCGCCGGGTCCGACGTGTTGTGCTGCGACACGGTGAAGCGTTTCATCGTCCGGCTCGCCGTCGTCGAGCCACTCGATCTCTTGCAGCCAGGCGTGGATCAAGGTGCCACGCTGGAATGCCTGGCCCGTGTCGAGCTGCAGCCGTTGGGCCAGGCTCACGCTCGTTCCCCCTTCCAACTGCGAAGGGCTGCGGCGTTCCAGGCCGCGAGTGGACCGCTTCGGCCTCGGGGCCAATTCCACCCGGAGCGGCGCCTGCTCCAATTCCTCCGCAGTCGCCGCCGGGGCCTCCACGCGCTTGGCTTCCACGCGGCGGAACCACTCCCGATCGCCCAACTCATAGCCAACGCTCCCGGGATCCAGCCTCTTGCCGTCGGCTAGCGCCGCGCGGAGCACGCCGGCCATGGTGGCCGGGAGCGACTTCTCGTTTTCCGCCGAGGGGTTAACGATGAGGTGCAAGGCGTGAGCCGCCCGCGTCATCGCCACGTAGAGCACGCACAGCGACTCCTCCACGACCCGCCGGTCGTGCTGGTCGAACATCTCCCGGAACGTTTGCGGCAAGAGCGGCCGCAGCTCCTTGCCCACGTAGCGGAGCACGCGATCCATCGGCTGGGCCGGCCCGGGCCGGCTCACGACCACCTGCGGCGGCTGGCCCAAGAGCCGAACGTCCAGCTCGGGCAACACAACGACGTCGAACTCCAGCCCCTTGGCCTGGTGAACGGTCATCACGCGGACCGGGGCTCCCAGCGGGCTTTCCACGCGCCGCTGGCGGACCACGGCCACGAAATCGTCGGCCCGGAGCGTGGCCGCGGCTTCGTACGAGTACGCCAATTCCACCAGTTGCGCCAGGCGACTCTGGTCGCGGGCGTCGCAGTGAGGAGCCAGTTGCCGGACCCAGCCGGAGATCGTGGGCCCGTAGCCGTCCTCCACCAGACTCCGGCGGACGTCGCGGGCCAATGCGCTAGCGGCGTCGTCGTCCCGGTGGTCGGCCAGACCGACGGCGGGCCCAAGGGGCGAGCGGGCCACGTGGAACCGCGCCGCGGTGTGGCCCGGGTGATCGGCCAAGGTCAAGAGCGAGCGGATCACCTCCACGGCCGGCGAATCGCTAAGCGGGTTGCCCCCCTCTTCGCTGGCCTCGACGTGCACTTGACGCAGCTCGTAGATGATTCGGGCCACGGCCGCGTTCCGCCGCACCAGGACCCCGATGGTGAACCCGGGTGCCTCCCGCTGCCATCGCGCCACTTCCTCGGCGGCAAACCGCCAAGTGACCACTTGCTGGTCCTCTCCTTGCGCCGCCGCAGGCGCGGCAACGAGACGGCAATAGCCGGGCAGTCCGCCTCGGGCCGACGCGTGGCGGCGGAAGCGTTGGCCCCACGCTTCGGCCGCCGGTCGGTACTTCTCCTGCTTGAGCACCGCGCTGGTCGGCAGGTCCGCAAACACGCGGTTGACCGTCTCGATCACCACGGGCCCGCACCGCCGGCTTTCGTCGAGCGTGGAGGACCTCAGGCCGGGGAGCTGTTGCTCGATGGCGTCGAAGATCTCGGCCTCGCCGCCCCGCCAGCCGTAGATCGCCTGCTTGACGTCGCCGACGCAGAACAGCGAGCGGTCCGGAGAGCCGTCCGCCACGCGCCGGGCAAACGCCAGAAGCACCCGCCACTGCGGCGGCGAAGTGTCCTGGAACTCGTCCAACAGCAGGTGCGCCACGTGCGCGTCCAGCCGGTAGACGATTTCCTCCCACCGCTCGCCCAGGGCGGACTGGCCGACCAGGCGCGTGACGTCGTCAAACCGCAAGGCCCGCCGGGCGAGCTTCAAGCCCCGGTAGGCGGCGTCGAAGTGCTCCAGGAGCCGCCGCGTGGCCTCGGTCTGGTTGGCGATGCGATTGAGCAGATCGGCCTCGGCGTGGTCGATCAGCGGCCGATAAGCGTCGCAAACCCACGGTGGAATGGGCTTGTTGTAGAATCGCGCGTCGCCGTCGGGATCGGCGATCTTCGCCGCCAGGCCCTTGCCGGCGAATGAGGACCAGTCGCCGCTTCGCGCACTTTCGACCGCCTCCTGGTGGGCCTTCTGAAACCGTTTGTCGGCGGGAATCTCCGCGGCCTCCAGGTTGCGGATCGCCTCGCCGAGTCCTTCCTCGCCGAGCATCCTTTTCCGGGGCAGGGCCTCCCACGCGCCCGACGGCGACTCCAAGTATGCGGAATAGAGACCGGCCACGAGGCCGGCGATTTGCTCGGCGACCGATCGTGCGGCCTCGCCTTTGCCCAAGAGGTGCATCAAGCGCAGCACGTCGGCGGTCGATTGCCTTTCGAGCACTCCGCGGATCGCCTCGGCCCGCAACCGCGACTCCTCGACCTCGTCCACGATCTGCCAGCCCGGCGGCAGTCCCAGCTCCAGGCTGAAACTCCGCGCCACTTGAAGAAAAAAGCTGTCCAGCGTGCTCACCCGGAGCCGGTGCAGGCGGCGGACCATCCCCGCGAGGATTTCCAGGCATCGCGGGCGGTCCAGAGGCGTTTTGAGGTTGTCCGCCAGTTGCCAGAGCTTGGCCGGCTCCCCAGCGGCCTCGGCGAGGCGCAGAAGGACCCGGCCGAGGATCTCGCCCGCGGCCTTGCGCGTAAACGTCGTGGCGAGGATGCTGTCCAGCGGCACGTCGGCGGCCGCCAGGCCGAGGAAGCGGTTGCTCAGTTGGTGCGTCTTTCCCGTTCCCGCCGACGCGCGAATGACCTGGTTTTCAAACTGCCGCGTGCTCATGGGCCGGCTCCTTCCTCTTCGCCGTCGGCCAGGCGCGCGGCCGAGAACTGCCCCTCCTGGCAGATGGCGGCAAGGTCGTCGAATCCGGGCGGCGCCGGGCTCGTTGGCGGCCAGAACTTCTCGGCCCGAACGCCGCGGACTACCTCCTCGGCCGCGCGGTCGGCCGACTGGAGGTCCTCGCGGCTCCACGGGGCCAGCCGCTCGCCGACTTCGGCGGTGTCCTTGGGAAGGACGATGAAGCCCAGTTTCACGTCGCCGCCAGTGCCCATGCCCTCCGCCAAGCGGCGATACAGCGGCAACTGGAGGTCGCTCCACTCACCCGAGCGGACGTGCGTCTGCTCGGGCTTCTTCGCCGTGTCCGAGGTCTTGTAGTCGAAGATGACCCACTGATTCGTGCCGGGATGGAAGTCAATCCGGTCGATGCGGCCGCGGATACCCATTGGGGCGCCATCCACGACGAGCGACGCCTTGGCCCGGTCCTCGCCGATCTCGACGTGACGGATCTGCCAGCCGCTGGCCGCCCATTGGGCCTGCCACTGCGCCAGCGCGGCCAGCCGTGCGCGAAGCTGCTCGATCTGGACGAGGACCGCGGCGAGCGGACTTGCGCCGAACTGCCGCCGCACGTGCCGGTCGAGCGAGTCGCTGAGTTGGGCGAGAATCTCCTCGGCGCGGGTTGATCCCGCCGCCGGGCTCTTGCCGAAGTCTTTCAGGACATCGTGGGCCAGCGAGCCGAACGAGGCCCCGTCCAGCTCCTGCGCGTCGTCGGACTGGGCCCCAAGCCCCAGCCGGTGCCGCAAGTAGTAGCGGTACGGGCAGGCCAGGTAGTCGCGGAACTCGGTGACGCGCATGGAAGTGACCGGCTCCGCGAGCTTCTGCGGGCGAGGAACGGCAAGTCCCCTCTCCCCTTGGGAGAGGGTTAGGGTGAGGGCGATTGGCCCGACGGGACTGCGTTCCCCACTACTCCTAGCGAACGGGCCGCCCTCGTCCCGGCCCTCTCCCAGTGAGAGAGGGAGTGCTCTTTGTCCCCGCGGTGCAACGATCTCGGAAAAGAACGCCCTCACCCGCCGGGCCATCGTCTCCGCGTCGCAGGCGAACAGCAACCGGCTGGGCTGGAGGGGCTCGCCCTCGGCACTGCGCCGGCCCGCGATGAGCCTCAGCTCCTTGCGCGACGCGGCCAGGACCGAGAGGGCATAGGCATCGCGGGCGTAGCGGCGGTCGTTGTCTTCGATGCCCAAGGCAAGCCGCAATTGATTCGGCAAGAAGAGGTCGGCGTTGACCGAAGCGGGGACGATCCCCTCGTTGAGCCCGGTGACGACCAGGGCCGGAGCATCGTCCAGGGACAGCTCCAGCCAGCCGAGCAGCTCGATGGCCCCCGGCATGGACGGCGGCGGGATCGACTTGGAATCCAACTGGCGGAGCACGAGCCGTAAGACCTCGACCGCCGTCAGGGTCGGCGTCAGGGCCCCGGGAATCGTTTGGTGGGCGCGGAGCATGTCGCGGGCTGCTTCGCAGGCATCCAAGATCGTGCGGTCCGGCTCGACGCCGGGATTGAGCGGCCTCTTGCCGTAGACCTCGGCCAGGAGCCCCGCGAGCGGCGGGCCCCACTCGGCCAGCCCCCGCTTCTCGCCCTCCAGCGGGCCCGCCAGCTTCTCGACGCTCTCGTGGACCCGGCGAAGAAGACTTCCGAAGTCTTGGAGACTTCGGAAGTCTGCGTGGTGCGGCAAGTGCCGCGCCGAGTAATCGTCCAGTTCGGCCAGCCAGTCGCCGCGAAGCTCTCCATTGTTCTCGGCCAGCCACGCGTCCACCGCCGGATGCCGCACCAGCGCGGCGAAGGCCGGAAATCGCCGCCCATCGAGGTACTCGGCCGCCGCCTGCACCAGCCGGCATGGGCCAAGCCGGCCGACCGGAGTCCCCACGCCGTACCGCACGGCCACGCCCGCCTGCGCGAGCCGCTGCTCCAGGTAGGGCACGAGCGACTCGTCCGGCACGCCGATCGTGATCTCCTCGCCGCCGTAGCGGCCGCCGAATCCGGCCAGCGTGCGTACCACCGCGGCCGCCTGGTCCGCGGGGGCCTCGGCCAGCTCGATCTGCTCCGGCCGCAGCTCGATCGCCACGTCCTGCCACGCGGCGGGCCGGATGCAGCCGTACTCGTCGAACCGGTCGGCCAGCTCCTTCGGGGCCATCACCAGGGCCGTCACATGCGAAGCGACCTGGTCGAGCATGAGCTGATGCGCACGGTTCAGATCGACCGCGCCGACGAGCATGATATGGTCACCCATGGCACACTCGCCGTTGCGGATGGCGAACAGCCGGGCGGTCTGCAAGTCCCACAGGCCCACGCCGTCCAGCGTGCGGAGGTAACGCTGTTGGACTTCGGCCAGCGTCTGCCATCGCGGGGCCTCCCGGAACCCGGGGAGCCGCGAGCCGCAGTTGGCCACGTCGGCAAAATCCTGGGCCTCCGCGGCCAACTCCCGATGGAGCCGCCCGAGCATCTCGGCCAGCGAAAGCCAGGCGGCGAAGTCGTCCTCGGCCGGCGGCGACGGCACGACGTTTCCCAGCCGGGCGGGGTCCATCTGCCGCAATGCCGCAACCCATGCCAGGTGTTGCACCAGGTCGTCGGCAAAGGGGCGTTTGGCCTGATAGAGCTGCTCGGGCAGCCGGCCCACGGTGATGATCTTCGGCGGAGTCAAGAGCCGGCGGTCTTCCTCCGCCCGCTCGACGATCAGCTCCAACAGCCGGCGGCCGGCGCGGCCACCCGGCACGGCCACGACCACGTTGCCCAGGTCAAGCGCGCCGGGCCTGCCAGACTTCCCAACGAGATGATCGACCGCGGCAGCCAAGCCCGGCCGGTCCCAGCCCAAAAAGACTCGCTCCATGTCGCCCTCCGCCCGCGACTTCGGCGTCGCGTCGGTGGTCCATTGTACAGATTTGATCGGTATTGCGGAAAGGGGGTGGAAGCGAGGAGACAGAAGACAGGAGACAATACACGGGGCGTAGCGGGCGGGCTTGCCCGCCGTGTCGCGCCCGGCGAGACTATTTGTTTCCGACAGCCAAGTCCACTCCTTCGGCGAGGCAGTGGCACAGGGCGTGAGGACACTTGAAACGTCATCCTTTGCAGGAGCACGGCACGATGCGATCACTTTTAGCCGCAATCACCCTGTTTCTGGCTTCGATGGCAGCATGGGCCGCTGCGGGAAAGCCCGCTCTTCAGAACCTGATCCGCAACGGCGGCCTGGAAGAGACTGGGCCCGACGGCCTCCCTGCGGGCTTCGTCAAGGCGATTTACGGGGCCCAGCCGAGCATCGCCGCCGATGCCGCCGTCTCGACCGAGGGGCGGCAGTCGATGCGGATCCGGGCCGACCGGCCTTCCGACGCGGCGGTGGCCCAGGACGTCGAAGTCAAGCCGGGCGGCATCTACCGCTTCAGCGGCCGGGTCCGTACGCGCGATCTGGTCCCCGAGCCGCGATCGTGGACGTACGGCACCTTCCAGATCCAAGACATCCACGGCCGCACCATCGCGCGGCTCAGAAACCACCGGGGGACCACTGAGTGGACCCGCGAGGAAGTCGTCTTCCGCGCCCCGGCCGACGGTAAGGTCCACGTCGTCTGCTTCTTCGTCGGGTTCGGCAAGGGGACCGGCACGGCCTGGTTCGACGATCTGCGGTTGGTGGAGGTGACGGCGAGCCCGGAGATTGTGGTCACTGCGAAGCGTCTCCAAAAGGAGTCGATCTCGCCGCTGGTCTACGGCAATTTCGTGGAACTCCTCAGCGATCTCGTCCCCTCGATGTGGGCCGAGAAGCTCGACGTTGGCAGCTTCGAGTACCTGCGCACGCCGGAAGAGCGGCGCCTGCGCGAGTCGCGGTTCACGTTCGATCCCAAGCGCGACCCAAAGGACCGCCTCTGGCGCCCGATCGGCGACCGGGCGCACGCCCAATGGGCATTGGACGCGGAGCGGCCCTTCAACGGGCTGGTTTCCCAGCGGATCGGGCTGGCATCGGGCGGGAGCGAAGCGGGGATCGCCCAGGAGGGCATCTTCGTCGAAGCGGGGGAGTCGTATCGCTTCGTCGGCCATTTCCGCCAGCGCGAGCTGGCCGGGCCGGTCTTCGCGGAACTGCGCAGGGGAGACGACGTGCTCGCCCGGGAGACGATCGGCAAAACCACGACCGATTGGTCCCGGCGTGAAGTCGCGCTGCGGCCCAAGGCCACGGCCACGGATGCCACGTTCGTGCTGCGGATTGCGTCACCCGGCACGGTGTGGGTCGATCGCGTCTCGCTCATGCCGATCAAAACCATCGCCGGCTGGCGGCCCGACGTGGTCGAGGCGATCCGCCGGATGAAGCCCGGCGTCCTCCGCTGGGGCGGAAGCACCACCGAGGGATACGACTGGAAGAAGGGAATCGGACCGTGGGAGAGCCGCGTCCCCTTTGCCAATCGCTACTGGGGCCGGATCGATCCGAACACCATCGGGATCGATGAGTTTGTGGCCCTTTGCCGCGCCGTCGGGGCGGAGCCGCTGGTGTGCGTGCGATGGAGCGGGCAGAAGCCTTCGGATGTGGCGGAGATGGTCCAGTACTGCAACGCCGCGGCGACCACGCCGCTCGGGTCGCTGCGGGCGAAGAACGGCCATCCCGAGCCCTACGGGGTGAAGTATTGGCAGATCGGCAACGAGGTGGGCGGCAAGGAGTACGACGCCTCGTTCGTCGATTTCGCCAAGGCCGTGCGAAAGGCGGACCCTTCGATCAAGATCCTCGCCGCGTTCGCGTCCGACGAGCTCGTGGCCAGCGCGGCCGAGTGGATCGACTACGTCTGCCCGCACCACTACGACTGCGCCAATCTGCAAGCCACCGAGGCCGACATCCAGCGGCACGCGGAGATGATCGAGCGATTGGGAGGGGGCCGGCCGATCAAGATGGCCGTAACCGAGTGGAACACCACGGCGGGCGACTGGGGACCCGACCGCGGCCGCCTCTGGACGCTCCAGAACGGCATCGCCTGCGCCCGCTACCTGAACCTCTGCCACCGCTGGAGCGACCTGGTGAAGATCGCCTGCCGCTCGAACATCTCCAATAGCTACTGCTCGGGGATCATCCAGACCAATAGCCACGCGCTCTACGGCACCCCGGCCTACTGCGTTTCGCAGCTCTGCGCCGGTCATGGCGGCGCGGTTCCGCTCGAACTGGGCGCCGTCACGGCCGTTCTCGGCCTCGATGTGTCCGCCAATCTCAGTGCCGATGGCAAGCGGCTTTCGCTCTGCGTGGTGAATCCGGAGAAGGAGCCGGCCACGAAGACCGCGGACTTGACGGCCTTGGGGAAGGTGGCCCCGACCGCCCGCGTCTGGACGATTGCCGATGCCGACGACGCCCGCGACCCGGAGGCCACCAATAGCTTCGCGCGGCCGGAACGGATCGCCACGCGAACGACGACCCTCTCCAACGCCGGACGGCGCTTCTCGTACCGCTTCCCGGCGTACTCGGTGACGGTGATGGAGTTGGGCATCGAGAGTAGAGAGTAGGGTGGGACTCGCCTCCCACCCTGCGCCGGCCTTACTGGCGCTCGACGTACTCCGCCGGGTAGCGGCGGACGTAGCGATGGGACCCGCGGAGGCGAAATCGCGGCGCCTCGCCCTCGCGGAACCAGTATCCGCCCAGGAGGCGATAGAAGAACAGGAGGATGAACGCCCCGGCAGTGGCCACGGCGAGGCCCAGCGGGCTGATCGGCGTGACGTGGACCCCGCCTTGGGCCCAACTGAGGATGCCGCAGCCGATCACGGTGCCGCCGATCCCCATGGCCAGGTTGGCGATGGCCCCGCCGGGGTCTCGGCCGGGCATGATCGCCCTGGCCAGGAGCCCCACGACCGTCCCAAAGCCGATCCACACCAGCACGGTATTCGCCCACGCCTGGGCCTGCTCCATCAAAGCGGTCGTTTCCATCGCCTCATGCCTCCCCCGGGGAAATCCTGCGCAGTGAGTGTCCGCTAGAGTCGGTATATCTGTTATCGGCCGCACAGGCTGCCGACTTTGGGCCGCCTGGCCGAAGCGGCTTGACCCCATGGCTGCCGCGTCAACAATTCTAGAGGGTCAGGTCGATTCCGTGGGGAGTCGTCGGGCTCCCGTTCACCCATAGATAACGGAGCGAGAGATCATGCCGATTGAAAACATCGCTGAACTGGAAGCGAAACATTGCGTCCCCTGCGAAGGAGGCGTACCGAGGTTGAGCCCCGCGGAAGTAGAGGCCCACGTTGGGGGCCTGCCAGGATGGCGGCTGACCGACGATGGGCAGCGGATCTACAAAGACTGGATCGTTAGGAACTTCATGGCGGGGATCGAGTTCTTCGAAAAGGTGGCCGAGCTGGCCGAGCGCGAGGGACACCATCCGGACCTGCACCTGGTGGGCTACCGCAACGTGCGGATTGAGCTTTGGACCCACGCGATCGGCGGCTTGTCGGAGAACGACTTCATTCTGGCCGCCAAGATCGACCGGCTCTCGGTGCGACTGAAGAAGGCGTAGTCACCAATAGTGCCGGCCGGGGTTCCAGGGCCAATAGGCCCGCCGGGCGCCGCCAAAGCGGAGCTCCATTCCCGCGGTGATGGAGAAGTGGTGCATGGTCTCGATCGGCTTCCCGCCGCCGAAGGCCATGTGGTCCATCATTTCCAGACGGAAGGCGAGGCAGTCGCTGTGGAGGTACTTGACCCCGAGCCCAAAGGGCATCGTGAAGAAGGCGTCCTGGTACACGGTGGAGAAGCGGTCGATGAAGTCTACGCTGGTCGCGCCGACGCCCAGCGTGGCGTAGGGACGCCACCGCGAATCGCCCCAGGGGTAGTACAGGACGCTGGCTTCCCATAGGAGAAGGTCGTTGTCGCGCCCGTTGTCGAACCGGCGGCGCGCCGCATCCGTGGAGACTAGCCCGGCCGCATCGTCCGCCGCCTCTTGGGCCGCGACGGCCCTCATGCTGTCGCCGATCACCACGCGACCCAAGGCCATCCGCATTTCGCAGCCGAAGTAGTGATCGAAGTCCCAACCGAGCGTCATCCCGCCGATCATCCCCTGCTTTTCGTAAGTCCAGTCGTGGATCAACTGGCTTCCTTGAACGAATCCGAAGAACCCGCCGATGCTCAAGGGCCGTATTTGCCAGCTTTCCTGGATCAGCGGCTCCCCGGGGCCCAGAAAACGCTCTTCCGGCAGGCGGAAGAATCGCGGCGACGGAGGCATCGCTGCGCCCTCCGACACCGATGATGGATCGGCCCGGCGAAGTGGCACGTTGAGCTGCGCCGGTTCTTCGGAACCCGGCCCAAGGCTCCGATCTGTCAGGCTGCCCCCAGGAATGCTGAGATCCGGTTCGGGCGAGGCCAGGGTGACCATCCTCGGTTGAACGAGCGTGCCGGCCGAGGGTTGGGACTGGCTGAAGGCCGCGCGGGGCATCGATGCTGCCAATAGGCACACGATTCCTGCGATCCATGCCCCCAGACGCAATGAACCGGGCGCAACCCGAGGCGGGCCGGCCCCGGCAAGACGGGTCTGGCGGCAGATCATGGGAAATCCGTTCGTAGCGACTCGACAAGGGACCAGCGCGGCGGCCGCCCGGAGATGCACCGTTGGGCGCGCCCCGCGATCCCGCACAAAGAGGGCGGGATTATCCTGGAGCCTGGCCGGCATGTCAATGCAGACCGACAATCGGCGACCAGACTAACGGGTGGTTCGGACCTTCAAGACTTCGGTTATCTGTGCGGTCCTTCCGCTCTCAACTCGCTTGGGGCAGGGTTTGGTTCCGACGTGGGTGCCGGCCTTGGCGTCCTCACCCTCTGTCCGTTTAGTTGACAGACGGGGACGGGGCCATTAGTCTAAAGGGGTGTAAGGGTTTGCGCTTTTTCCCGGGCGTTCGCCTCCGGCTGTTGGGCCTCTATTGACGGTTCGCACCACCCATAGGGGCCAGGGAACCGATCACACCTACGCGGGGAGTCGTTCATGCCTGCCAAGCAAAAGACCAGTTTCACCGACATCCTCATTCGCCACCGGGTCTTGAGTTCCGACCAAGTTCACGAGGCGGACCAAATGGCACGCCAAGGCGGAATGAGGCTGCAGGACGCCCTCGTCCGGCTGGGCTATGCCACTGGCGAGGAAGTCATGCGGGCCATGGCGGAGCAGTACGGGCTGGACTATGTGGACCTCAACGAAGTTGTGATTCCCCCCTCGGTGGTCGAGTTGGTTCCAGAGTCTCTGGCCCGCGAAAACGTGATTCTTCCGTTGGCGGAAGACGACGGGATGCTGAAGATCATCGCCAGCGATCCGGACGATTACGATACGATTGAGAAACTGCGATTCATCCTCAATCGCCGGATCGAGACCGCGCTGGCCCCACGGGAGAGCATTCTGGAGGCCATCAACCGCTACTACGGCCAAACGGTGGGCGAGAGCGCGGATTCGATGCTCCAGGAGTTCACCGACACGGCCATCGATTTCACGGAAACCGATGAGGAGGCCCGAAGCAGTGAAGAAGTGATTGACGAAACCAGCGCCCCGGTAGTCCGCCTGGTCCACCTGATCATTACCGAAGCCGTTCAGTTGCGGGCCTCGGACATCCACATCGAGCCGTTTGAGGACCGCATCCGCGTTCGGTACCGGATCGACGGGGTGCTGGTGGAGAGGGACAGCCCTCCCCGAAGGCTGCTGGGGGCGGTCCTGTCGCGCATCAAGATTCTGTCCCGGCTCGACATTGCGGAGCGGCGTCGCCCCCAGGACGGCCGGATCAAAGCCACCGTTGGGGAGAAGGAGCTGGACCTCCGCGTCAGTATCCTGCCGTCCAACCATGGCCAGGCCGTGGTGATGCGAATCCTGGACAAGGACAACATCCGGGTCGGTTTGCGGCAGCTCGGTTTCGCCGACGAGGACTATCAGCGGTTCAAGGCGCTCATCCGGCGACCCAACGGGATCATCCTCGTGACGGGTCCGACCGGGTCTGGCAAGACCACGTCCTTGTACGCGGCACTGAACGAACTGAACACGTCGGACCGGAAGATCATCACCGCCGAGGATCCCGTTGAGTACTACTTAGCGGGGGTCAATCAGGTGGAGATTCGGCATGAGATTGGGTTGGATTTCGCGCGGGTCATTCGGGCCATGTTGCGGCAGGCACCCAACGTGATCCTCGTGGGAGAGATGCGAGACCTTGAGACGGCGCAGATGGGGATTCAGGCATCTTTGACTGGACACTTGGTTTTCAGTACACTACATACGAACGATGCGCCCAGCGCCATTACACGTCTCATCGACATGGGCGTCCCTGCCTACCTGGTCTCCAGCAGTGTCGTTGCCATCATGGCTCAGCGCCTCGTGCGGGTCGTCTGCCAGAAGTGCAAGCAACCGTACAAGCCGAGCGAGACTGCCCTGGAGACATGCGGAATGCCCGAGTCCATGCTGGCCAACGCCACCTTCTTCCGGGGCACCGGGTGCGGACATTGCAGCGGCTCCGGATACCGCGGACGACTTGGAATCTTCGAGCTGATGCTCATGTCTCCCAAGTTGCGGGAGTTTACCTTTGAGGAAGCACCGACCGCGATGATTCGCCGGACCGCGGTGAGCGAGGGTATGAAGACCCTCTATATGGACGGACTCACTAAGGTCTGCCGTGGGGTGACGACCCTCGAAGAGGTGCTCCGCACGGCGAAGCAGAGCGACGAAGAGTGATGGGTGGGACCGGGCGATCATCGGATCGCTTAGTGTGATAAACCGTAAACAATGGGGGTATCCATTGGGGCCACGGCTTGAGTGGCCTCAGCCGCCCGCGAATAATCATGGCGGGTCTGGGTACCATTTGCTGGGGGGTGACCTGTACTGACCAGCCTGACCGGTCCTGGTTGGGTTGCGGCGAGGAACCTGCGCTATGGCGTCCATTCTCATCGATAAACTCCTGCACACGGTCGTCGCCCGCAAGGCCAGCGACCTCCACATCACCACGGGGCAACCGCCGGTGATCCGGGTGGACGGGCACCTGATCAAGTTGGAGACCAAGGTGCTGGAGCCGGAAGACACCGTGGCGTTGATGAAGAGCATCACGCCGGAACGGTGCCAACAGGAGCTGCAGGAGGTCGGGGGCGCCGACTTCGGCATGGCCTTTGGCGAGCTGGCCCGGTTTCGCTGCTCGATCTTCAAGCAGCGCGGGACCGTGGCGATGGTCCTGCGGCAGATCCCCGTCAAGATGCTGAGTCTTAAGGAGTTGGGGGCGCCCGAGGTGTTGACCAAGCTGATCATGCGGCCTAGGGGCTTGATCCTGGTGACCGGGCCCACCGGTTGCGGAAAAACGACCACCCTGGCAGGGGCGATCGACTACATCAACGAGAACGTGGACCACCACATCATCACCATTGAAGACCCGATCGAGTTTTACCACAAGAACAAGAAGTCAACGGTCAACCAGCGGGAGTTGGGCGTCGATGTTCCCAGTTTTGAGGAGGCCATTTGGCGAGGGCTGCGGCAAGACCCCGATGTGATTCTCGTTGGGGAAATGCGGAACCTCCAGACGATCGAGGCGGCGATTACCGCGGCCGAGACGGGGCACATCGTCTTCGCGACCCTGCACACCACCGGGGCCCAAGGAACGGTGAACCGGATTATCGACGTTTTTCCAACCAGCCAGCAGGAGCAGATCCGCACCCAATTGTCCACGTCGGTTATCGGGATTGTTTCACAGGCCCTGCTTCCCAAGATCGGCGGCGGCCGGCTGGCTGCCTTTGAGATGCTGGTCGTCACTCCGGCCATCGCCAACCTGATCCGGGAGAACAAGACCTACCGCATCACCTCCTCGATCCAGACGGGTAAGAAACTCGGGATGCAGCTCCTGGACGACCACATGTTCCAGCTCTGGCGGGCCGGCCTGGTGGAGAAGAAAGATATCCTGCTAAAGGCCAACAGCGCGGACGAGTTGGCGACCAAGATCGCCCAAGCCGAGCGCGGAATCCTCGAAGACGAAGAGGAGGCCAAGCGGCGTGTGGAGGCGGAACAACGGGGGGAGGAAGAAGCGGCGTGAGGACGGTTCATCGGCTCCCGGCACCGGGGATACCAGGCATCGAAGAAGGCACCGGCAACTAAGACAACCAGCTAAGGCAAGGCAGGCGGCGAATGGCTCTTCGGCGAATCGGTCAGATTCTGGTGGATTTGGGGTTCATCACGGACCGCCAGTTGGGGGTTCTGCTGGAGGAGCAGCAGCAGCGGCGCGGTGAACTGCTCGGCCAGGTCGCTTTGAGCATGGGGATGATCACCGAGGAGCAGTTGACCCAGGCTCTCGCCGAGCAGATGGGCCTTCAGGTCATCAATCTCAACGAGGTCGTCGTCGCGCCGGAGGTCCTGGCCCACGTCACCGAGCCGATGGCCCAACTCTACCGGATTATCCCCGTCAGCTTCCGCGAAAACACCTTGACCGTCGCCATGTGCGATCCGCAGAAGCTCTCGGTGATCGACGAGCTGCGGAGTTTTCTGGGTTATGACGTGCGGGCGGTGGTCGCCTCGGAGAAGGACGTGCTCCGCGCGCTGGAGCGGTATTATGCCGGCGGCGGCGAGAGCGTCGAGCAACTGATCGCCGACATGGAGACCGACGAGCAACTGGCCGCCGCGGCTGCCGCGCTGGACAAGGAAGGCCCCATCGACCTGACCGCCGTGGAAGCCCTGGCCGACACCGCCCCGGTGCGCAAGCTGCTGAACATGGTGCTCCTCCTGGCGATCAAGGATCACGCCAGCGACCTCCACTTTGAGCCCTTTGAAGCCGAATTCAAGATCCGCATCCGGGCCGACGGCGTGCTCTACGAGATGGTTCCGCCGCCTCGACACCTGGCCGTGGCCATCACCACGCGCCTGAAGGTGATGGCCAATCTGGACATTGCCGAGCGCCGCCTGCCGCAGGACGGGCGGATCCGGCTATCCGTCGGCGGCCATCCCGTCGATCTGCGGGTCAGCGTCCTGCCCACGATGTTCGGCGAGAGCATCGTGCTGCGGATTCTCGACCGCTCGGTGGTCATGCTCGACTTGGACGTCGTGGGCATGGACCCCTCGACGATCATCGGCTTCCGCCAGATTATCCACCGGCCCAACGGGATCGTGCTGGTCACCGGGCCGACGGGCTCGGGCAAGACCACCACGCTCTACGGCGCGCTGAACGAGTTGAAT
>Ga0315280_10006760_pt1 | contig 15678 bp, 17 predicted proteins | sample YL17G06_40_MG_FD_203697 | JGI IMG/M metagenome (GOLD analysis project Ga0315280, IMG submission 203697) | Sediment microbial communities from Yellowstone Lake, YNP, Wyoming, USA - YL17G06_40 | ecosystem: Environmental > Aquatic > Freshwater > Lake > Sediment | place: USA: Wyoming | collected... | reverse complement strand
AACCCTGCTACGCAAACCTATGCCCTTCCATCATCAAATGAGGGCACATAAAATCAAATAAAATCCATTAAAGTAAAATAAAATCTGAATATTGCAAGGAGCTGGCGCGCTTTCCGACAGCCTAACGTTACAGTAGGTTTATGGTAGAATTGAGATCAAAGAGAGGGTTGCAGAAAAATTTTTTCCCATTCCAATCGACCTGTGGCAGAGTCGGGAGCTCCACCCTACTTGTAGTCTGGATAATAATGTCAAACCATGTTAACTTCTGGATCAGTATTGAGGGGCTGTACCCCGCCGGTGGGGGAAGTTGGTGTGGATCTCCACGGTAGATTTGAAAAATAGACTTATTCTAAAGCAACGTAAGGATTCAAGGTTGAAATTGTAAGAATCGGGTCTCTCCTCTTATGGTCAAGGCTTGAAGCCTGAAGATCTTAAGAGATTCATGGAGAGGTCTGGGAAAAGCCACGAATGCAAACCAAAGGATCTCAAGATGGTAATGTTGAAATTTGAGCTGGCCCAACGAAGGTTGGGAAGTTACCTGTGACCTACACCCTTGAGGATCTTGCCCGGCTCATAGCCAAACGCAACTTCTGCACACTAGCCACGCAGGGACCCAGCGGCTCCATGTTGCCGGTGTCTGCTACTTGGCCAGAGGATTAGATATCTATATCCCAACGAGTAGGAACACAGCGAAGGTTCGCAACATTTGCCGTAATCCGCATGTCGCGGTGCAAATCTCCGTACGTTGGCCCCTGTTACCTGCCCCGCCACGAAGCATACAATTTCGGGGTATCGCCGAGATTCTGCCTATCGATGATGCTGACGCTAACGCCGCGCTAGCGCAGGCATCGATAGCTATATCTAGAAGGCTATCCTCTACTTCGATGTACCTGAGAGGCTTCATACCGAATCTTAAGCTAGTTCTAACTCGAAACCATAGCGCACACGCTGGGCACTTCCCATGGTGAGGAAGGTTTGAAGACTGAAGACCTCAAGAGGTTTATGGAGAAGCACCCCTATTGGAAAATCTTCCCCTGGCATCCCCTTAACCTAGCCCTAAAGAAATCAAGATTCAAAGAGCCCAAGGAAAAAGAAGATAAGCAATCAGGTTAATCCAATTGAGCACCCTAATGAATCGATAAGTGTAGAGGGAGCACCGGTTGAACTCTGAAAAGAAGCGTAACATTGATTGGGAGGAAGCTAGCCGCGCAATCTTGGCAGCCCTACTGTTGATCGCAATCGCGTCCATAGCTATAGTATGGCCAATCATCCACCCTGAGGGGTCAGCAGGGGCTGTCGCGCTAGACATCCAAGTCTCCCGGGCAACGTTGTCGGGGGTACAACAAGAGGTATTGGTTAAGGCTGTCAACGCGTCTGGGGGGGGTTGATTCGACGAGAAATGACACTGTCAGGATCAGCATAGAATCCGAGGAAGCAATGATCCGATCCCAGTCAAGCCTGAATCGAGAGTGGTCTAAAGAAGTCACGATAAATCTAGATCAGGGGATTGGAAGGGTAGAATTATTCACCCGCAAGTCAGAGTCAATCACTCTGACGGCTACTTGGCTGCAGGGCGGGTCGCCCCTCCAATCCAGCACAGTGAGTTTCCATCTGATGCGACTCGGCCCTGAGACTTCAGAACCGCCGCCGTGATGAAGAGGTCCAGTGGAACCACAACCAGTCATCCATCATTCTCCTGTGCGGTTCGAATCTCTTCTGGTACCCGCTCGGTCTTCAGATGATGCATTCTTATACAAAGCTAAGACTACGCTGACAATCGCTATGACGATCAGCAAAGGAGGCAGCAACCGTTCAAGGGAGTCTCGGTCATCAGGTATGGTGGTGGGCTGGGCGACGGCGGGTGTATCTTCGGTTACGGTAGCAGGGTTAGATGTAGGAGCAGGGCTGGGTGATGGAATAGGGCTTGGGGTAGGGCCGGCCTCAACAGAGTATCCGCCTTTCCATCGTAGTATCGAAGCAGTTCCACTGGGAGTCGTCTTCTTGCTGTTCAGGGTACACTGCCTGTAGCCTGACGGTGGATCCGCCTCACCAAGAGTAAACTCGTAGTTTCCCTGGCCCAGTACCCCAAATACGACTGGATTGACTGAGCCGTCGGGCCTAAACTCCTCAAGATAGATCTCTCCAAGGATCGTGTTCGGAAAGACATCGACATCAAGATAGAACAGTACAGGCTCACCATAGTTGTAGATACTCTTGCTGAATCTGCAACGCACCCTTGGAAGTATGTCAGCAACCGTCTAAATATCATCGATTGGGATCATATTGAACGCTAGAGTCACCATCAAAAGAAGTAAGAGTGCCTTCCTCATTCTATACAACCTCTTCACTAGCTTTTCATATATCAGATGTCTTTGTGAGTGATTTTGATCTTGGTCTATTTGAGTCCGTATCTTGTCAGCTTCTTCGAGGCGTTTCTGTTGACTTTCTCAATTGAATGTCTGACGTTCCTTCCCTTTGCTAGGGGGATAGGTGCGCCAAGGGCTTTGGGAGCGGTCCTATTGGTGAATGCCTTTTCTCTGCCTGTAGTTTGGTTTGTCATCTCTTTCATGATCAGAGACTTTCTGGTCTATGCTTTCTCATCAGAGTTGTTCGTCATTATTTCTGAAAGCATACTTTTGAGAATGTTGTTACCGATCTCCTATAAGCGTAGTATACTGGCCGCCTTGACTATGAATCTAGCCTCATTCATGGTAGGATGGGTGTTACCAATCCTAATAGAGCCTTGGTCTTAGGAGACGCCATCGCAGCTTAGCGGGAGTTCAGGCCAAACCTATTTCCTTATGTTCACCAGTCGCTTTCGGATAGTCTTCTTCCTCGAGTTGAATCGTTGTGTGGTCGATTCCAAACTCGTCCTTCAACATATTCATCAGATTCGTGATCAGCTCTCTCCTGTCAGTCCCTCTCTTCACCACAACATGGCCACTCATGCAACACATCCTATTTGGGGTGATACACCACACGTGGAGATCGTGAACATTCTTAACGCCTTCAAATCCAGCTATCTTTTTCTCCACCTTTTCCAGATCGATGTGGAATGGAACACCCTCGAGGAGAACGTTCAGGGAGTCACGAACTAGTCTCCCAGAACTGTAGAAGATCAGTACACCTATCATCATACTGATTAGAGGATCTGCCAGATACCAGCCGGTGAAGAACATTATTAGCCCAGCAGAGATCACTCCCACAGATCCTAGAGTGTCGGCGACCACATGCAGAAAGGCGCCTTTAACATTCAGGCTCTCATGCCTTGATCTCGAAAGAACGGCCACAGATAGACCGTTGGCCATGAGGCCGAAGACCGCGATGACCAACATACCTAGGCTATTTACCTCGACTGGTCTCTGAATTCGCTGGAGACCCTCATAAAAGATCAAGACCACAACAGCCCACAGGAAGATTCCGTTCAAGAAGGCTGCAAGAATCTCTGCACGGTAATAGCCATAAGTCTTCTTCACAGTTACAGGTCGACTCGCAATCCACAAGGCCACTAGCGCGAAGACCAAGGCCAAGACATCGTTCAGCATGTGCCAAGCGTCCGTCAGAAGGGCCAGACTGTTTGTAAATATCCCTCCAACCAGTTCGATGATGAAGAAAGAGATTGTTATGCCTAAGGCGACTCCAAGATATCTTGTACCGACCGATGAGTCGGAGTCTGCGTCCACTTGAACATTCCCCGTGGTAGCTGTCTTCTAACCAAGATACTGGGAAATCCCTAATTCAGGTTGCCACGTTTATAGCAATGACAGTTCTTATTTGGTCTTTGGGGTTGTCCTTCCAAAATAGGGGAGGAGAAAATCCGGTTGAATGTTTCAATCAACTGTCAGCGCGCGCTGTGGCCATATTCCTTCGCGGCACCTCTATGAGGGCTAGGTCTTGGTTCATTCCGATCAGTTTGTTCTTTACCTTCACTTGGCTCTCTGTATTCGTCTGGGCAATAGTGGCGATACTACCTACCATGCTTCAGTTCTGATAAAACTGGGATGCAAACCACTGTTCAGTAGTCCTCAGAGAAGCTACCTTGACAGTTACCCACAGAAAACGCTGCTACACTTTTCTCATAGTTATGAAGTTTGGTTGGCTATGTGGTTCAAAGCGTCTTCTAGGCTTCTGAAGCCGTACTCAATGCCGTGAAATCTCTGTACTAACTCCAAGACTTCCTTTCTTACAGCTTCACACTTGTGTTCGCTCAAGTCGCCGCTCTTTATGACCTCGCACATAATGTCGCAGACCTGTTTCACATGGCCTTCTTTGAGCCCCATCCTCGTTACGTACTGGAAGCCTATCCTCAAGCCTGAGGGGTCTTCTCTACTGCCCGGTTTATCGTATGGGAGAATCTGTTTATTCACTATTATGTTTACATCCTCAAGCCTCTCTGCAACCTTCTTGCCGCCACCAAATTCTCTTACATCCACGGCGATCTGGTGAGATTTCGTGAAACCTTGTCTTTTGCCTAGGACCGTCAGTCCCTTGTCATCTAGATGCTTGCCCGCGGTCTGGGCATGTCTCACTATTTGAGAAGCCATGGCCTTGCCGAAGATCTTCATCTCTAGGGCCGCGACTCCTAAGGCTGGGAACCTGCCGGGATGAGTGTTAGAGGTTGACAGGGGGAAGATGGCGTGTTGAATCTTCTTAGCCGCCTTCTTCATCCTCTCACTCATCTCTCCATCTTCCTCCAGGTTTGCGAAGACGAGCCCTCCCTGAGGGCCTGGAAAAGTCTTATGAGTGGAGGATGTGACGAAGTCGGTTCCTTCCCTTATTGGGTCCTGAAACTCCTCGCCAACTATCAAGCCCAGAACGTGGGCTGCGTCATAAACGACATAGGCCCCAAGGTCCTTAGCGGCCTTTGCCAGTTTCCTAACCGGACTGGGAAATAGGAATAGGCTTCCGCCGAAGGTTATTATGCCCGGCTTGACCGACTTTATGACCTCTTCGGATTTCTCTACATCAATATTCAGCTCTTCTTCATCATGCCTGAGACTCATCACTTCAAGACCTATCACTTCGCCAGCGTTACCCGTATAGTCATGGGAAGAGTGGGCTCCAGCTTCGAGTGGAATGCTCAACATCCTCCTATTCTTGGTGACTTCAGATAGCCCCCAGAACGTGACTTGGTTCGCTTGAAGCCCAGAGATCGGTCTTATATCGATCCAGTCACACCTCAGAACATCCTTCATCAGGTCAGCCACTGCGTCCTCGATCTTGCTGAGATATTTTTGGCCTTGATAGTGTCTGGATACTACGTGGCCTGAGAAATCATTCTCCCCTTCAGAATACCTGCATCTTAAATCCCTACAGAGACTCAGCATCTGTTCCACGGCGGGTGAGGGAAATCCCTCGCTGGCGATCAGGTTTAAGCATTCATTTCCTCTATATTTCTCATGTGCTTTGGTCACTTCATATAGGTCTAGGAATTTATCGAAGAATTCCTGCATTTTTCTCATCTATTCACCCTCTAACATTCAAGTCTTCAGGCAATCCTTAACTTGTCAACTTCCTCTCTGCTAATCCTGGATACACTTATGGTATTATCCAGATTTTCCCTACCATACTTTACCAAGATTGAGTAGTCCTTGCAGTCCGAGTAATATGCTGTTAGGGAGGCTGCAACCCTAACCGCCTCCTGTGATTCCGGGCCTTGAAGCAGCGTTACTGGGCTACCGTATCCGGGAACCTCAAAGTGGTGTTCGCTCTTCCCCTTCAGATCGAGCAACCGCCTGTTCTCGTCCTCATTTCTGCCAACCACAATCTTGTTAGGCCCATACCTGAAGTGGCGGCCTACCTTCAGGAGCTCAACATCCCTCATGGTGACCTTCTCCATATTCTTGAAGAGGTCACGCAGCTTCCTCGCAAAGTTCTTGTCTGTAAGTAGACATCCGCCTGCCGGGCAGGAGTAGCCCGCTATTCCGAGGTTCTCAGCAAGCTCGATCTGTCTCTTTCGCGATCTGCCGCTGATGTCCAGCAGCTCCTCCCTTTTTACTAGGCCTGTCTTCTCAGCCTCGGTTTTAGGCAGCAACTTCGCTGAGAGGGGCCTTAGGATCCTGCCTTCAAGACCAGCCTCCCTCTCTACCAATTCAAGTGCTCTGCGGTGTTGAGACATAGGTCTCTCACCCAGAACCTCGCCGGTGACTATGAGGGAAGCCCCAACTTCTTCAGCGTACAGCTTGGCCTTTCTCAACATGAATATCCTGCAATCGATGCAGGGGTTTAGGCCTCTTCCGTAGCCGTGTTTGGGTTTTCTCACAACCTCAAGATATTCCTCGTCCTTCATGATTATCTTGAGCTTGATACCCAGAGTCCTTGCCACATCTACGGCTTGACATCCTCCTTTCCTATTGCACTGGCAGAAGGGTGACGAGAAGAAAACTGCCTCCACATCCACACCCTGCCTAATCGTAAGAGCCACGGCTAGGGCACTATCTAGGCCGCCGGACAGCAACGCAACCGCTCTCTTATGTCTTGTTAGAGTACGTGCTTCGCTTCCGTCCGATCTGTACATCATCAGTCGCACACAACCTCTGGGTATATTCACGAGAGATTTTACGCTCTCAATTGAAGAGATCCTGATACGTACCTAGCCTAGACGACGCTCTATGTAAGTCTTCAGTGAGCAAACCAATTATATTAAGTCCTATCTCAACGCCTCAGATTGTTCGCAACCCATCTGGACTGATAATGTTTGAGTTGGAGGTTTGAGGACTGTCCTCAAGACTGTGGAGTAGGGTCAAAGAGTCGGTGAAGTTCATCCTCTTCTTCATACTTCTCATGAAGGATCTGCTTGCAGACCGCAGAGTTTCCAAACAGTCCAAGGCGGTGGCGACCGTATGTTTAGCTTACCTTTTGAATCCATTCGATGTTGTTCCAGACTTCATTCCGATCCCCGGCTATTTGGACGACTACATCGTAGCCAGCATTCTTCTGAACGAGATACTGAACAGGGTCGACGAGAAGATCCTTCTTGAACACTGGAGAGGCAGCAAAGGTAACTTAATCTTTGCGAAGAGAATAGGCGGGTACTTCGCTGATAAGTCTCGGCGGGATCAAAAGGAAGATCTTCAGGAAAAAACCAGACCGTGAAGCTAGGCCCCCTGCGTTATCCTCTTCTCCAGCCATGTTAGCCTGAGTGTTAGGTAAGTCATGACTGTGACGACTGCGGCGGCCAAGTAGAAGCCTATGCCGATGGCCATCCCGATTGAGGCTGTAACCCAAAGGGACGCGGCGGTCGTAACTCCAACGACTCTCTCCCGAGTCTGAATGATGGTTCCCGCACCGATGAAACCTATGCCGGCCAAGATATATGCAGCTATGCGGGAAGGGTCTCCTCCGGGAAAGGCGTAGAATGACAGGATTGTGAATTGGGCTGACCCCAAAGAGACGAGTATATGTGTTCTGAGCCCGGCTGGCTTGTCCACCCTCTCCCTCTCAAACCCAATAATCCCTCCAAGAATGAAGGCTAGAACAACTCTTGCGACCAGTTCAAGTTCCGATAACATAATTATGAAGAAAAAGAATGCAGAATATAACCTGTTCCACCTTGACAGACCGTTAGAACCACAACTGCGAGCGACGCTTCCGACGATCTGCTTACACGTACTCTAGGCAACCCTACTCTCAGTTCAAGTTAGAAATGCGAAACTTGTCTGATAGCGATGACCGAGCTGAGGTTGACTAGATGAATATGAAGGCCGCCACTGCGGCCAAGGCACCTACAGCGGTTGCAATAAGGTTCACCATATTATTGTCTATCACTCTTGATCCCCTGAGGTGCAGGGTACTACTGCGACAGTGCTTCTTGTTCTCTGTTACTGAACCGCATACTCTGCATCTGAACATGCCCTGAACAGCCGCTCCCAATACACTGTCAAACGTACAACCTGCAAACCCGGAGATTACGGCAACCAGTATGGTTGCCTCAAGTCCATAGCCACGAAGGTTGGCCATATTTAGGAGCCAAGCTGCGAAGCCTATTACAATGGCTCCGAAGAGAGTGGCCAGCTCACCCATGAGTGAGACTCCTCCTGATGTTCCGGCCGGAACCTTCCTGCGCAAGCTTGTGATTAGCCGGGGTTCAACCCGACTCAAAAGACCTATCTCAGTAGCCAAGGTATCCGCGGTCGCCGTCGATACGGCGCCGATAAACCCTAGGGCAAGAGCTCCCGAAGGCCATAAACCCTCACCAAAAGCGAAGAGCGCTGCAATCCCGCCGTTTGCGGTAATGTTCGGCCAACCCCTAGCTCCACCTTTCTCCTGGGCAAACCCGATTCTTCTCTTATGTTCATACTTGTACTTGGTGAACTGGGCTGCGACCGCGTGAAAGATCAAGATGACTATGAACCATCTCCACCCTTCAGGCGGCAATACAAATATGAGGAAGCCAATTATGAATGCGGCAACGGCTCCAGAGACATCAATAAACCTCATCTTCAATGAGAGGGCGCCTATGAGAAAGCATGCAAACAGAGCCTCAGTCACTGTTGGGAGATCCACGGTGGCGGCCACCTCAGACCAAGTTCACGAGCAATGCCTTACTTGAATCTTGATGCCCTGATAACGTTTTTGATAATCTAGGAATGTATCTGGCCGAACATTTCTATGGCCAAGGATCAATCCTTTAAACTATTGAGGAAATCTTAGTGATATGGTCTCCACTCTTGATGTCCTGCTGGTGTTACTCATCTATGTGATCGTCCTGCTGATAATCGCTATCTCGGAGTTTGCGAGAGTAAAGCTCAAACTCAAACCGATAATCACGAGGCACGCCATACATCTTCTTGCAGGAGACAACATGCTCCTGTTACCGTTCTTCTCGGCCCTGTACTACCCTTTCACAATACCCTTAGGTTTGGCTCTGCTGACGCTCTACTCCTTCCGCCGCCCAAGAAGGGACTTTATGTCAAGAACAATGATAAACGATGAGTATGATAGACTCCACGCATATGGGCCCCTATACTACATAATCTCAATTGGTATACTCTTGGTTACTTTATGGGACCTTAGGCATATAGCCATGGCAGCAGTGATGATCATGGCTTGGGGAGACGGTTCCGCGTCTCTACTTGGTCCCCGCTTCAAGCACCGTCACGTCTATCCCAACTCCACCAAAAGCGTTGAGGGATCGCTTGTGATGGTGATCTTCTCCACGCTAGGAGCGTTCTTGGCCATAATCATTTCTCTCCAGACCGGCATCATATCTACATCAATGATCAATTTGATGATCGTCTCACTGACAGGAGCTGTTGTCGGAACCCTTGTGGAAGCCTGCACAACCGGACCCCTGCGGCCTTTCGACAACTTCACAGTACCACTGTCCGCAGCGGCGGCTATGTACCTAGTATCGCTAAGCCTAACATAGGATCGATTGAGAGCGCGAAGCCTTAATCTTGATGTTTCCTGGCTTCGCTCTTAAGTCTGGGCTTGAGCAGAAGATATGCCACGCCAACCCCTATCAAGATGCATGTCGCCGGTATGGCTACACCGTAGAGTAGCCACCGGATCTCCGGTGAAATTGCCGGAGGATTGGGTGGGGTGGCTGTCTCCTCTGTTACGGCAACCCAAGTTCTGTCCTCCACTTCGAGTCTTTCTCCATCCCACCATGAGCTGACTCGGATCGTGTAGAGTCCTGGTTGCTCTGGCTTCCACATAACTTCTTGATTGAGATCGCTGTCCTTCATCCACCGCCAAGATTGGATTGGACTACCACTTGAGTCGAATACCTCCAGCCGAATGTGGTGGGAGTGAAGGACTTCAACCTCGAAGCAACCCGGCAACAAGTGGGTGAAGTCAACAGTCAGTCTCACTATTTCTCCTAGATCATATTGAGCCTTGTCAGCGCTGACTCTTATTGAGCGGCATGGTGAAGGACGTGTCTGGATCTCCAGATCGAAGTCCAAGTCACTTAGATCGCCTTCATACTTGACTGCGGTAAACCATGCTGCTGGAGATGTGGATGGAGTGGCAGTCAACGGTCTTGGACCAAAGAGGGTGGATATCCCTTTATCTATCGCAGCCAAATCGTCGTTTGAGAGTTGTAATCGAATTGTTTTGTTGCTTGGGAGGTAGCTGGCTAGCCGCATCTTGGACGGGATAGCGTCCTCACCTATAGGCTCAGGGGTAATTAGATAGAGGATTATCTCGGTATGTCCCTTCGCTGTGGCTGAGACCTCCAATGGGTAATAGAGACTTGAACTCTGGAACTCGTAGATTATCGGCTCGATACTCCTCGGTGAAGAATAGAGGTCGATAAGGTCGAAGACCCAGAAACCGTATCCTCTTTCAAGATAGTCCTCAACGATCTTCTCCGTATCTTTCCCGATCTTCGACGTTGCCTCTTTTAGTCCGGAACTCTTCAGGTATTCAAAGATGTATCTTTCAAGCTCCTCCAAAGATGAAGCTTCCACAACGGTTACGTCGTGAGCACCAATCTTCTCGTGAAAGACAACCCTTAGACCTTCAATGGCCCTTGACGGCTCTGTACCTTTGGGAACATTCTTCATCATGATCCGCTGGATGGAGTCGAAGGACTCGAAGCTACCAATCTCAACCTTCGGTTTGGATGGGAGCGGAAGAACCTCCAATACCTTGGCCTCATCACTTGTATAGAGGTCTGTTGAGAGTATCAGGTGTTCAACATCACCATTCCATGCGACTATCGCCTTCTGGCCAGGACCGTAAACATCAACATCGACTATTGGGATTATGCAGCGGTCCCCTTGGACCGAAGATAGAAGAGAGGGTGTTGAGAGGAGAGCTAAGGCAAGCAGGGCAAAAAACTGTCTGAGGAGGCTACTCATTCCTTGCTCTGCGCCTTTCTCTTCCTTCTTTGGAGGTAGTATGCTGGGATCCCGATGATCACTATGAACGGTAGTAGAGAGACTACTAGGACTATCAGTCCACGTGTGACTAGGAAGAGGCCTCTTATCGCGGTCTCGAAGGTCTCACCCCAATCCATTCCTGGCGGTGTGAATGGCGGCGGAGGTTCTCTCAGGTTGACTGTGATGAGTGACATGGAGACTGACCTCTCAAGATAGTTTATCTGGCCTTGGAGGCTCTCTATCTCTCCTCGAATTCGGCTTAGCTCCTGCTCAACCTTCAGGATCTCCTCAACGGTCTTTGCCTGAGCCAGTATCTCGACCAGACGTTGCTCCTGCGACTGAAGATTCTTCAGCCTTGCCTTCAGGTCTATGTAGCGTTCAGTAACATCTTCACTGTTTGTCTGCTCGTCCAGAACCTTGCCGTAGGTCTCAATCTCTTTTATTGAGGTGTGAAACTTGTCCTGTGGAATCCTGATCGTTATCTGTGCTGTAGCCTGGTTGCCGGCGGTTGACCGTGATGTCCCAGCCACGTATCCGCCGTATCTATCAGCCAGAGACCTGACCCTATCCAGTACTCCCCCAATATCTCCTGTCTCAAGGGAGACGTAGCCGTTATAGATCACCATCCTCTCTTGGACTGGCGCCGGCCCAGCCTCTTTCATGACTAGGCCGGGTTCAGACATGACAGTTGGTTTTGGAACGCCTTCATATCTCTCCTCGAAGCCGTAATGTGTGATGAGGGCGCCGGTAAAGAAAGACGCCGCTAAGACAGCTATCACAGCTATCATGACGACAGCTATCTTCATTCTGAACTTCATTCTAAACACCTGCAATAACCACATCTTGCGCGGAAGCTGATATTAGAAGTTAGGGTTTGGAACGCCCTGTTCAAACATTGGAACATCAGCCAAAGTAACTCAAGGGATGCGCTTGGTTGAAGCGCCCGTTTATCTTCCCTATCTTTTCGATCCTCTTAGTTTTTCAACAATCTTTTTTCTGGTCTCTTCATTCAATCCTCGTCTGCGACATCTCAGACAGTGCTCTTTGACACTCTCCGCGACTGAAGTCGGGAGATTCTCTAGTCTTTCGAGGCTCTTCATGGCTCACACTCGGCTAGAGTTCTGGGAACTGTCAATAGGCCGCCGCGCGCCAGCTTCTTGCAAAACTGTTTCAGTTTACAAATTTTTGTCTACGGCTTGATATATGATGCCGTTGGCTGGCGCATCGGATTTACATAAGGATATGAGTTTCGCAAGGAGCTGGCGCGCCCATCCTCTAGCGGTATTTCCTGAAGAGATTCACGCCAGCACTCAATATTGCGCTTGGGGTTGGAGCTTTAAATATTACATCTACGTAATACGTCTACGGTGAATGGTTACGCCAGTAAAGACGACGGTAATACTGAGAGACGAGGTCTACGAATACTTGATCAGAAAATTCGGGAGACGAAAGATTTCGGAGGCGATTAACCAAGCACTTATGAAAGAACTCTTCAAACCGGCCAAGAGCATGTTTGGCGCGGATGGTTGGCTCACGACACAGGACCTCAGGGATGAGGAAGAACCACATGAGACTCCTTGATTCCTTCGCATGGATAGAATACTTCATGGGTTCAGAAAGGGGTGCAAAAGTAAAGGATTACGTGGAAGGTGACGGGCCTCTATATACGCCTTCAATCTGCCTGACTGAGATCAAATCAAGATACTTGAGGGAGAAGAAAGACCCAACATCCAGAATAGACCTCATTACTGAAAGAAGCTTTATCATCCCGTTGAACAAAGAGGTGGCCCTCTCGGCCGCAGATATCAAACAAAGACACAATCTTCACACAATAGATTCGATGATATACGCTACATCACAGCATAGAGGCTTAGTCCTTGTTACCGGTGACCAACACTTCAGAGACCTACCCAACGTGGAGATAATCTAGCGCAAATCAATACTACCATTACAAGATGTCAAGTTCCAAATCTATACTGAATGTGATTAAGCGCATATAATGAGGTTAATCTCCCCATCTGACTTCAGGATATTGCGTTCTCTCACTTTGCTAGCAACTCATAACAAGTTGAATGTGAACTGTTCACTGTGACTCCATAGTGACTCTCACGCAGAGAGTATCGAAGACCTCGCCCAAGTCAAAGACGCCATAAGCTGCCCAGAAAGTGCGATTCATCTTTCAGCTTAAGCGTTAGAACTCTCTCGTGGAAAGAGTTACTCAAGGGAGTGGAAAAAGGTTAGAGAGGTCTGGACGCGGTTGATAGAAATCTCAGTCTGTATACTGTGCCCCCGGTTTCGAGCGGCCCTCTGAGTCCAACAACTGTCTCGCCACGCCTTAGTGCAGTTGGTCCTCTAAGATGAAATTCCCCTCCTTGATCCTGACCTCTTATGTCCACGAGTGCGCCTCTAAACCTAGGGCGTGCATGCACTCTTCCTTCGGTCGAGGTCACAACATATCTTGTTCCATCGATCTCAATCGCTCCCTCTTTCACCGCAAACTTGAACCCGCGTGGTCCCACCTCTGTAACCTCACATTTCAACTCCAGTGACGCGTGCTTACAACTTTCCTCTTCATCTTCCCCGAGTATCGCCACGCCACGTTCAGAGGTAACTGTGAAGGTATCTCCGACTTTGATTCGCCTCTCAATGGGTTCAGCCGCTGCAAGAGGAAGTATCATTAAGCCGACTGCGAGTCCGACCAACAGGGCGGCGGCACACGTCTGGATATTCAACGATTTTATCATCATATCTCACCTTGTCTCTAGACAGTGATGCTTGTGATATAAAAGAAGAATGAAACTTTGTTAAAGAACAAAGTTAGTTGTTCGCAACAATTGCTTTGGAAGCCCTTCAGATTCATAGATCTCACTTTTGGGTTAAGGAAGAGTGATTACTGGAGACTTTCTTTCATGTTGGTCCAGTCAAGACGTATTCCACTAGAAGAAACTAAATGGAGGGTGGAGCGCAAAAAAGACTTAGATCCCCAGTGTACCGGATAAAGACTTTCCCCATCATCTCTGAGACCTACATCCATTAGGAAGACCAAAGATCTGAGAATATGATTGCAGATATCTTGATCCCTTTTATTGTCGTGAGTCTAGCAGAACTAGGTGACAAGACCCCGTTATCGATTCTTTTCTTGTCTGCAAAAATTAGGAGGCGTCTTGATTTATTGTCAGGTGTCGTACTCGGCTTCTTGATTGTGGACGGCCTCGCCGTTCCTGCGGGCTCATGGATTACAGGCTTCATGAAAAGCAGTTTGTTAAGAGTACTTTCAGGAATTATCTTCATAATCTTCGGATTACTGATGCTGAGAAGTGACGGTGAGGAGAATGAGGGTAAGTTGCGTCTTGAGAATCCGTTTCTCTCAGGATTCCTACTGATTTCCATGACCGAGTGGGGAGATAAGACACAGATCGCCTCAGGACTTTTCGCAACCGAATATGACGCCTTATCAGTCATGATTGGGACTATAGTATCGTTGACTCTGTTATCAACTGTAGCAGTCTATCTAGGAAAATTCATTTCGAACAAGATTAATAGAAGAGTCATTACTAGAATTGGTGGGGCTGTATTCATCCTGATAGGCATATCATTCTTTCTATTCTAGAATAGGGTAAGAGATGACTAAAATGAAGGAGAAGGGAATCAAGGGAGCGGTGAGGGAGGGTTATGCCAAGATAGCGAAGAAGGGAGGCTCCTGCTGTGCTCCGAGTCCCTGTTGCGACGGTACTGACTTGTCGGAGGATATCGGTAGGAAGATAGGATACACTGAGGAGGAACTTAGTGCGATTCCAGAGGGCGCAAATCTGGGTCTCGGCTGCGGAAACCCCGTCGCCCTCGCATCGCTTAGGGAGGGTGAGACCGTTCTCGATCTCGGTTCGGGCGCCGGGTTCGACTGCTTCCTCGCCGCAAACAAAGTCGGTAAGAATGGAAGAGTCATCGGTGTCGATATGACACCTGAGATGATTGAGAAGGCAAAAGAGAATGCAAGGAAAGGCAACTATGATAGTGTAGAGTTCAGGCTAGGAGAGATTGAGGACCTACCGGTCGCTGACAGTTCTGTCGACGCAGTCATCTCGAATTGTGTGATCAACCTAGTGCCCGACAAAAGAAAAGCCTTCAAGGAAGCCTTTAGAGTTCTAAAACCAAGCGGAAGACTGCTAGTCTCAGACATAGTCTTGAGGAAGAAACTTCCGGACCCCATAAAGAACTCTGTCGAGGCATACGTTGGATGTCTCTCCGGAGCAGTCATGAGGGAAGAGTATGTGGAGGCTATAAGAGCAGCGGGATTTCAAGAGGTCAAGATAATCGGCGAGACATCCTTCCCAATAGAGCTCATGACCAACGACCCAACCGCGGAAGCGGTTATGAGAGACTTAAGAATAATGCCTAACGAATTGAAGGAGGTCGCAAACTCGGTTTTGAGTATAAGAATCTACGCAGTCAAACCGACCGAGGCAACCTAAGCCTTCGACTCAATCACACCAAGAATAGGGCTGCAAGAAAGATTCTTCTGCACCCGTTTGACCCAACACATTTCTCCCACCTAAAGAGGTATGAAGAACGTATCTGGCTTAGAGGCTAGCGCGATGGTATGGGAAGAACTTTTTGTAAGCGGCAGCGCTCAGTCCATTCTATGAGCGCTTTATTCTGTGGTTTGGACGTGCAGCTATGTGAAATGTCTTCCTTGCGCTCTTGCTGTTCGCAGCTGACCTTTCTCTACACATGAAAGTCTGTTAGTACTCGTCTTTTGAGCTTATTTGTCTTCAGGCGTCTGAGGTCACTTCTCTCACCATGGTATGGTTCGTTCCGTGAGAGGACATGATATACACTAACGAGCATCTTC
>Ga0315280_10006759_pt1 | contig 15683 bp, 26 predicted proteins | sample YL17G06_40_MG_FD_203697 | JGI IMG/M metagenome (GOLD analysis project Ga0315280, IMG submission 203697) | Sediment microbial communities from Yellowstone Lake, YNP, Wyoming, USA - YL17G06_40 | ecosystem: Environmental > Aquatic > Freshwater > Lake > Sediment | place: USA: Wyoming | collected... | reverse complement strand
TTACAATATTCTCGTGAAAAAGCACGAGGATCTTAGAGACAGGATGAGAAGAGCCATCATGCAGCTAAACGCAGCAATCTAAAACGTCAGAACTTTAATTTTTTTTTTCTATTTTTTTTTACTCTCTCTTTGCCCGATAGGAAACAGGCATTTTTGGGGAATTGGGGGGTGGCAGATGTATGCCTGGCTGGTTTTGTTTGATTGGGGAGCCTGCCAGCGCCTCGGATTACAACAGGAACCATCTTAACTCCGAGATAGCGCAAAATGTGCAGGCGCTGGTTTCCTGTACGGCAGACAAGCCGAGAAATATCATCAAGCTCTAAGGGGTAGAGCATGCCATTCTTAATAATGTCATCTCTGAGAGCAATCAAGTTCTTCACCCAGGGGTTGGGAGAGTCAAAGGCAGGATAGCGGGCTTGAGGCACGATTGTTTTCTCATCGATGTAAACAACAGGCAAGCCCTTGAAGATTTTGGGGATTTTAGAGAACATTCAGGAAGCTGTCAAGTCAAAGTCGAGCTCGTCATCGGGCTCAAGCGAGAAAGTGGGCGCGGGCTTTGTGACAAGGAAGCGCCTGCACTTTTGATTTCTTTTCCTGATTTCAAATGGCGGGAAGTAGCAGCGATACTTGGGAGACCACAAGTCAATCATCTCGGCTGCCTGCTCTTTTCCGAATGCGATGATGCGGCCAGGCCCTGCCTGCAGGTGGGTGCACCAGACATTGAAGTCAGCGAGAACGCGCCATCCGTGCTGCTTCATATTCCAGACAAGAACATTGTCAAGCGCGAAGAAGGGAATTTTAAGGCTTGCCGGATCGTAACCTTCAAATCCGGAGAGATAGGCTTTTGTCCTGGCTGCAAAGCAGTAAACGCCTGCAGCATCAATCGGCACAATCCCTTTGGTGTTGGGATTGAGAGAGTGCCTTTCGAGGACTTTGAGCCCTCTCATCTTGACTTTATGCACTCCCAGCCTCACTGGAATCCATGGGGTTGCAAAACGCCCTGTTTCTATGCCTGTCACAAATCCAATGTGCCTGGAGCTCATTAGCTTGCCATATAATCGCTTAAAAGCATCGGGGGGGCATATTGTATCATCCTCGAGCAGGAAGAAGGTGCTCGTTTTAATCATCTTTTTCATCCTGTTCCACATGCACCAGATGTTGAAGAGCTTGGAGTTGCGGAACTGCTCGTTCCCGGAGCCGACAACATTTCCGCGGCCCTTGATGTAGCTTTTGAAGAAGCGCACAGACTTGAACTCAGCGGCAATGGGCGCGAGCTCTTCATGAAGCGCTGCGGCGAGCGTCTCATCATTAGTGTTGTCGTATATGAGCAGGTGTATATCACTCCTGGGGAGCTTGAGATTTTTGAAAGAAGCAAAGAAAAAAGGAACAAAGACAGCCCGGGAGAAGGTTGCAACCAGAGTGATGCCCTCGGCTGCATCCTGGTTCTTCAATGAATTAACTAAGAATTGCCCTTTTGTCATTATGAACGTAGAAATAGAAATCGCTTGTCTCGATGGTTGCATTGAGGCCTTGTGAGAGCTCAGCGAGCTGCGCTTCTGTGAAAATGAACTTGTGTGTTGGCTCGCCGCAGTCTCTTATAGGTGTTGTGACAATCCAGCGCTTCGCAATGCGGGAGAGCTCTTGGAAAGTTTTGCGGACAGTTTCCAGATCAGGGAGATGTTCTATCACCTCTGAGCAGACAGCAACATCGAAGAGCTGGGATGCGAAAGGAAGATGGTCGCAGGAAGCCTGGAAGAACTCACCTTTCCAGCCTTTATCCTTGAGCAGGAAAAAAGTGCAGAGGGGAATGTCAACAGCATGGGTTGCATGGAGAAAGACTGGCTCGAAAGCTCCTGAGCCGACAGAAATGATTGTTGCTGCGTCAATGCAGAAGTCTTTGAGAGTGTTGAGGCGCTTTTGCGTGACAGGGTCCTTAATATTCTTCTCGTAGCCTTTGAGGTTTCTCTTCACGCAGTCATCCTGCTCGAGCTCGTACTCTTTTGTAATTTCCATGCTACAGCGCTTGCTCCTCTGCAATGATTGTTCTGTAGATTTTTCTGTAGAAGTCTGTGACATAGCGGGGGATGCGCTCGTCGCGGTCCATGCGCTCGAAGATGAGAGAGACTGCCCTGACTTCTGTCTGCATTCTTTCGCTCCATCCGTCGGTGAGAGACTCAACTGTTCTAAGATCGCGAAAAGCAGATTCTAACTCAACAGCGTACTCCCTGGCTTCAATCCGGATTTCGTCAAACGTTTTCATGGTCCTCATCGCGAGATGTTGTCAGGATTGCCTGGGCTTCGCGCACGTCAGCCGCGGTTTTTTCAGTGAGCGCAAGAAACCCGCCCTCCTGGTGAATGAACCGCATGTAAATCAAGTCTGAGATGTACTGCTCTGCTGTGCGCCTGGAGGATCCATGCTGCATGCAGATTGCTGAGATAACATCTGATTTCAAGAGAACGAGGCCTTTTTCGTGAGCTTTGAGAAATGTGGCTCTAATCTTGTCGATAATCAGGAGTCTTTGCTGTTGTGCGTATGACATTATGAAGTAGGGAGTGATGAAATCAGGGCTCCCTACGAGTGTGTGTGTGTGTGCGTGTATATATACTTTGTGGTACCTTGGTTTCCTGTGCGCTTGTGTGCATGACATTAGGGCGTGACAATGTTGAGAGAATTGTGCGAACGCTCTCGTAGAAATAAAGTCGCGTAACATACCAATCACTGAGCTCCGAGAGCTCAGGCGCGCCTTAGTCTACGCGGTCGCTGTCAGCAAAATTGCGTGCGGCAGTTTAAGCACCTCTGCTTGGGCATACACACAACTTCTAGGCGGAGAGAGTCATAGATAATCTAAGGCCTTTTTTCCAAACGGCTCTCGTCTCTCTTACTTTGTTGAGAATGAGAAGGCTCAGAAGTATTAATATCTTTCTGATGATGCCTGAGTTTTTGGCTTAGAAATCCTGTTAATTGCCTGACTGGATTTCTGGGGTTTGATTTGTTTGTGAAGCGCTTGATTTGAAGGATGGCTTGTTGTACCTGAGTTTTTGGCAGTGATGGGCTTTCATTGATTTCTATACTTTCGTTGTCAAGCTTCTGGGCTGCATGGATGAAAATATTTCGGGATGGAGCAATAATTTTCGCGAGGTCGGAAATGTCAGCAAACTTGAATTTGGATAGTTCGAGAGCTTTTGCTTTCGGATGAACTTTTTCAAGAATTTTAAATTTTTCCTGTTCGTTCACGCGCTTAGGCCAGAAATGCACTCTGTGATGGCAGTGATGACAGAGTTTGATAGTTGCTTCGGGTTCATACTTGATATGATGAGCTTCAAGTTTGTCGACGAGAGAGTGGCAGAGCTCGCAATAGCCAGGCTTGCCGGAAGTCACGAAGCGATGAACAAGAGAACCAATCTTTGCGCCCTGGAGTGAAACAGCCATGAAAATTAGAGGAAGAGGAAGATAATAAATTTTCTGTTTGTTCGCGCTGCGGACTTTGCGATGGTTTACTTCGGTTTAGGCCTGTCCCCGCTCGCTCGCCTCTTCGGAGGCTCGCTCGCTTAGCCGGCAGCTCAGCGCCTGCGCGCAATGTGTTTTTAGGCCCGGGCGCTGCGGGGCGATGCGCTGAGAGAAGACAATCAGAGATAATCGGCTAACCGAATAACTCGGGATGGGCCTGTTTGCATAAGCTTCTCGCCTCGCAAACGCGCTTGGGGCGGCGTTTGCTCCTAATAAGAGTATGCTAACTCTCACTTCAAGTCGCTAAGCTCTTAGTTCGCTTAAGCTCTCTATCCCTCTAACTCCCCTGGACAAAGGGGAGAAGCGAGAGCGCGAAGAGCGCATATAATATAGCAAGGCGAAAAGCGTAAGAAGTTTGCTCGCTCGCTCACAAACCGCTTCGCTGTTCTTAGGCTTTTCGCCCCGCCCGCGAAGAGTGTGCGCTCGATACTAATCTTATAGTGTGCGTGCGCAATTAACGCTCGGCTCCTGCGCCTCGCTTTCGCCCGCGCACGCACGATACGATATGCGGCGGCTCGGCTCAAGCCTCGCCGCCGACGGGTGCAAAAAAACAGATTGGGGAGCGGTTATAACAGCGACGACGAAAGAGAACACAACTTGGGACACAAATCAGGCATACAAGAACGGGCAAAAGTTGGAATAAAAACACGAATTTGAATTTAAGAAAGATATTGTATTTGATGATGAGTGTTGAATTGAAGTAAACCATCGAACAAAAAAGTAAGCAGCCCCCCGAACCGCCCAGGGGAGCACCCGCCATTGCCCTCTCAGAAAATTCTATAAACTTCAAAGGCTTAGAAAGCGCATGGCGACACGAGCAGAAAAGTGGGCTGCAAAGCTAAGCGGCTCAGCGAGAAAGCAGCGCTACGATGCGCAGAAGCCCCAGATGGTCAGGCTCGAAGCAGAGGCAACAGAAGCCCTTGTAAAAATCGAGAAGGAAGTCAAGCAAATGGTGCAGGGCGAGCCTGTAATTCTCCTCCCCTATTACATAATTTTTGGAAAAGAACTGCACAGGCTCATCACACATCACACAGACAAAACCCTCATCAACGAAGCAATAATCCTCGAGCAAAAATGGAGCTCAAGAGGGCTCAAAGACTTCTTCCTTGACAGGATGAAGCACTATTACATTCAGCCATACGTCACCCCGCCTGCAATCCCATGGTTCAGGCTTGACATCTCGCTATTGGATGGTCCAGACATCATGGCTTAAAAAAAAATGGCAATTACACACACAACAGTCAAAGCGCCAGGGGATAAGGTTTTTGCAGTCGCAGACTGGAACGCAAACCACAGCGGCACAGCAACACCTGACAATCATGGAAACGAAGCTCACAGCTCAGTCTTCATCACAGGAGCAGACGTCCCTGCAAATGAGACAGACCCTGTTTATTCAGCATGGATAGCAGGACCGCCAAACGTTTCGGAATTAACAAACGATGCAGGATATTTGACAGCAGAGGGGGACCCGGCTTTTTCGGCGTGGCTGGCTGTTCCGCCAAATATTTCAATCTTTACAAACGACTCGGGCTACATCACAGGATGGGGACCTGAGGCGGACCCTGATTTCAATGCCTGGATTTCTGGACCCCCGAATGTAAGCGAGTTTACGAATGACTCAGGATATTTGACAGCAGAAAGCGACCCTGTCTTTATTGCATGGGATAAGGATCACGCGGACTTGTCAAACGTTTCAGCAAACCAGCACCACAATCAAGCTCACAAGGCAGAGCACATCACAGGCGGGGGGGATATTATTGACACAGTCACAACTGGAAAAGTGGGGTTGGTTCCTGCGCTGAAAAATCCGAATGTGCCGACAGAGTTTTTGAACGGAGCGGGAAATTGGGCTGTGCCTGCGGGCGGGGGAGGAACATCAGACTCATACGTGCTAATGCTCATGGGAGGTTAAAAATATGGCGAAAAAATGCTTGGGACAAAAGGCAACAGCAGCAACGACGACTTGGTCGCTTTACACAGTGCCAGCCAGCAAGGAGGCAACAATATCATCAATAGTTGTCTGCAATCGAGGAACAACAGCAACGGCATTCAGGATTTCTGTGAGAATAGCGGGCGCAGGAGCGGCGAATGATCAGTATCTTTATTATGACTGCCCGATTGCGGCGAATGACACATTCATTGCGACAATAGGAATAACTCTCGCAACAACAGATATTTTAGAAGTTTATGCGGGAAATGCTAATCTGTCTTTCAATGCCTTTGGAGATGAGGCAGCTGTCTAATGGCGCAGGGAGCGGCAATTCCGCCGACAGCTTTGCCCGGAAGATTTGTTCCGAGAAACAATGATGGCAACGTTTACGATTACACTGTGGCAAGCTTCACAAAGGATGCAACATGGAGAGATTTGGATCTGAGCGCAATAGTCCCAGCAAATGCAACAGCGGTTTTATTAACTTTTTATCTCAATAACAACACTGCAGGAGAGGCAGTGCTTTTCAGAAAGAATGGAAACACAAACACCAATGAGAGGCTGGAAGGGAGCATAGTAGTTGTCAATCTTAATCACTGGTTCCAGGGAGTGATTCCCTGCGATACTGGCAGAGTAATAGAATATTATGCAACAAATGCAGGAACATGGGCGGCGATTGGAGTAATTGTAATGGGCTGGTTCGTCTGATGGTTCAGGGATTCGCAAAAGATATTTATTATCAGACAGAAGTTGATGTTTTCACTGCAGATGGAACATGGACGAAAAGAGCAACTTGCAAATTCGTAGAAGTTATTTTAGTTGGGGGCGGAGGAAGCGGAGGTGCTGGAGCTGTTTATCATTCGCCTGGTGACCATTCGCATGGCGGAGGAGGAGGAGGCTCAGGCGGATATTCTCGTGGAAGATTTGCGGCTTCTATTCTTGGAGCAACAGAAACAATCAATGTTGGGGCGGGCGGAGCTGCATCTGTTGGAGATAACATACCAGGGCAGGCAGGAGGCAATACAACCTTTGGAAGTTGGTTAAGAGCAACTGGCGGGAATGGCGGAAGCGGTTCAATAACTGGGGGGGCTGGTGGGACAGGGGAATATCCTGGATTTAGTGGAGGAGATGGCTCAAATGCCACGGTTACTGAAAATGGTTATCCTGGAAGTTCGTCTGCAATAAGATTAACACCTTTCTCACCAGGAAGTGGCGGTGGAGGAGGAAGCGGCGCAGATGCCACTGGCGGAACAGCAGGAGGAAGTGGCGGAGATGGGGCGATTGTGCAAGTTACGCCCCCTGCGAAAGGAGCTGGAGGCGCAGCGGGATTAAATGGATCGTCTGGAACATCAGTAACTGCGCGAAATGCACTTGGAGGAGGCGGAGGCGGAGGCGGAGGTGGAAAAGAAAATAGTGCCAATGGAGGACAAGGCGGAAGCGGTGGAATTTATGGTGGTGGAGGAGGGGGAGGTGGGGGAGCTCATGATCCTTATCAATCAGGAGGAGGAGGACAGGGAGGAGCTGGCATCGCAATAATAATCAGTTATCTCAGCACATAACATGCAAGACCATTCATTAAAAACACCAATCGCAAATGCAGACGTTCAGATTTTCACAGCCACAGGCGCATGGCGAAAGCAATCGTGGGCTAATTGGGTAGAGGTTGTATTGATTGGCGGAGGCGGAGGTGGAGGCGGAGGCAATGGAAATAATGGAGGAGGCGGAACAGCAGGAGGAGGAAGTGGCGGAGGAAGTGGTGCATATACAAGGCACAGGTTCCCAGCATCTTTATTCACAGGAAGTGTATTAGTCACTGTTGGTGGCGGTGGGGCAGGTGGAGTTGCTGTAAAATGCGGGCACCCTGGAAATGATGGAGGAGCTGGTGGAAACACTACATTTGGAACATGGGCGAGAGCAAATGGAGGCGGAAAAGGTTTGGGAGGAGTCACAAACATGCAGGTTCTTGGAGGGGCAGCAGGAACTCCTGGTGAGTTCGCTGGATTAGTTGGAGGAAATGGAAAGTGGGCTGCAAGTGCTGGAAGCGCAGGAAGTTCAAGTGTTACAAGCACAACACCTTTCTCACCAGGAAGTGGTGGAGGAGGTGGCGATGCAACTTTCGGAGCAGCAGCTTCAAATGGCTATGATGGAGGTTCAGGTGCAAAGGCACAGACAACACCGCCTGCTAATGGAGCAGGAGGGACAGTTGGCGCAGGACAGAACGGAGGAAACGGAACAGGTGTTTCGGCAAATGATGCAATGGGCGGAGGAGGAGGGGGAGGCGGAGCTGGTGCTTTATATCCAGGAGGAGTTCTTGCAGCAGGTTCAGGTGGAAACGGAGGAGTTTATGGTTCGGGCGGTGGAGGAGGGGGAGGTTGTTATGGGACTTGGGAAACAAATTATGCCGGAGGAGGCGGAGCTGGCAAAGCAGGAATTGCCATCGTGATTAGTTACTAATGGTTCAGGGAAATGCAAGAGGGAGATTGTCGAATGCGAATGTGCAGGCTTTTACTATAGCTGGAGCCAACACATGGAGCAAGCCTGTCTGGGCGACTTACGTAGAAATTATCTTAATCGGAGGAGGGGGAGGTGGAGCGGGTGGTTTGCGTAATAATACGGGAAATGTCTATGGAGGCGGTGGAGGCGGAAGCGGCGCATATACAAGAATGAGATTTTGTGCTGCAATATTGGGAAGCACAGAGACAATCACAGTCGGAACAGGCGGAGCTTTTGGAGCTGGGGAGACTGTCAATGGCGGAGCAGGGCATGTTGGAACAGCTGGCGGCGATACTACATTCGGAACATGGGCGAGAGCTGGCGGCGGGGGAGGAGGAGTTTATTCAAGCACCGCAGGAGCAGCAGGAGCAACTGCAGAATGGGCGGGTGTTTTGGGAGGAACAAATGCTAACCCTTCAACCGTTGGAGCTTCTTCAACTATTTTAACACCTTTCTCACCAGGAGGAGGGGGAGGTGGAGGATATGCAACAATAGGAGGCTCAACAGGCAATGGAGCTGCAGGTGGAGCAGGCGCTATTGTTCAGGTTACGCCCCCTGCAGGAGGAGCTGGTGGAGTTGCTGGAGGAGGTGCTGCGGCAGGAGTAGGCACGAGTGTTGGAACAAATAATCCTCTCGGAGGTGGTGGAGGAGGAGGAGGAGCTGGCGGATGCTCACCTTTTGCAAATCCTCAAGTGGGAAAAGTTGGGGGAAATTATGGAGGAGGAGGGGGAGGTGGAGGCGGAGGTTATAATTATGATGGTGCGAATGGCGGACCAGGAAAAGATGGGATTGTTATTGTAGTGAGCTATTGATTGAGCAAGGTAAGGTTTATATATTTCTGGCGCTACATCAAGATTGGAGGTAAACTTATGGTTAGAAGCGCTGTAAACAGAACGAACAAGTACACAGCTAAGATCGTCGGTGATGTTGTAAAAAACAGAATTGACGCACAGAAAGACTTCATGGTTGCGCAAGCGACTCCTGAATTTTCTACACTTGCTGCCGAAGAGGGGCAAATAGCTACGTACCTTGATCCGCTTGGAGTGTCTCCAATGTTTAAGCCGTTCTACATGTCATTTGGAAGAAAACTTCACATGCTCAAGAGAAAGCACACTGATGTAACACTTCACGATGAAGCATGTATTGCGTGCGTTGCATGGGGTACAAGAGGACTTGACTTGTTCCATCTCGCTACTATTGCACTCAACATCTACTCGATAGATGTCTTTGACTGCACTGCGTAGTTAGAGGGCGAATGAGGAAGGCAAAGATTTTTATTTTTTGATTTTTTTGTTATAGAGAGAATGGAAGAGAATGAATGACAGAAACTAAGCTAAGAATTGTCGGAACGCCAGCGAATGTGCAGGTTTACGTAAATGGGATTTACGTAGGCGATGCAACTGGGGCGGATGTAAATTTTACAGGCTTCAACTTCTTTCCGGGAGATGTCTGGAATTTGGAAATAAGAAAGACAGGCTACAGCTCAAAGACATGGGTAAATTTAGCAATAGGAAGCTCAAGCCCGCAGAAGCTGAGCTATTCTTTAAGCTCAATTACAATCGTGCCGCCTGTGACAAAAGGATATTTGCAGGTAAACAGCGACCCTGCGGGCGCAAAGATAATTCTCGACGGAAACGATACCGGAAAATTAACACCTCACAAGTTTGAGCTTGAAGAGGGAAGACACACAATAAAATTCACATTGTCGGGGCACAGGGATTTTCAGACAACTACTTCTGTGACTGCAAATGTTACAAAGACATTCTTAGCAGACTTGGAAACAATCGTCTTGGTGCCAACGCCTGCGCCTGCGCCAACGCCTGCGCCTGCGAAAGAAATGGATGCTGTTGATTATCTGCAGGCGAGCTTGCAGGAAGTGATAAAGGGGAATTGGGCGGGTGCCTGGGAATTATTTAAGAAATCTCTGTCAGCGCCGCAGAGAAACACCGACGCTGCAAGAAATGCGGTCTTCATGCTTTACATGGCGGGCTTGCCTGTTGGAGCTGCAGAGAAAGAAATAGGGCTGGACTTAACAAAGCTGATAACTCTAAAGCAGGCAGCGAATGTTGCGAAAGGAATGGAGCAAATCTATCTTAGAGAGCCTTCTGCAGTCATAAGCACATTCAAGGGAATGTCTGCCGCAAACCAAAACCTCGTCGTGGGAGAGATTAGCAACACGCCAACAGGCAGAGCGATGGCAACTGACATTATAAAAACTTTAGTGAAGGGTGCAGACACGAGCATAGTTAAGAAATATCTGCCATGGCTTGCAGCTGCAGTCGGAGTGATGGGGACAGCAAACTTTATTGAATTTCTTTATGAAGAGGGGTTACAGACTGCGGGCATGGGGGTTTATGTCGCAATTTCAAACAAGCAGTGGACAACTGCAAGAGATGCACTGAACAAGGCAGAGAAGCTGCTGGCAACAGCTGACTGGTGCTTCACAAACCTGGGATGGCTTGCGCCTTACGCCTGGAATGTTTTTAAGAATTATGGGGATGCAACAAGGCTCCAGTATGAAACTTATAAGAAAGTGATTGCTGCGCAGATTGGGAATATTTCAGACCCATCAGCAGCAGGAAAGGTGTTTAATCTTGCAGAGGCAAAGGCAAATATAGAAAATGGGACTGCTCCAGCAGTCACAACGCTGATAGCTGGAGTTTTGGAAGCGCCTGCGACAATAATCAAGATAAGAAGAATTACAGACGGTGACACTGTTCTTGCACTATTGCCAAACAAAGCGATTGAGAGCTCGATAAGACTTGCAGGAATTGACGCTCCTGAGAAAGGCAAGACAGGCTACAAGGAAAGCTTGGCTTGGCTTGAGAGCATGCTGCTTGGCGCAGATGTGACTCTGCAGGTTGATGAGGCAAATGCAGAGGATAGCTACGGAAGAGTTATCGCGGTAATTATCAAAAATGGAGTTGACATCAATCTTGAGAGCATAAAGCAGGGATGGAGCATCTATTATCCCTATCTGAAAAACAAGTTTGTCGACGAGAAAGTGTACAAGAGCGCAGAAGACAATGCGAGAAACTCGGGGCTTGGGATTTGGGCTTTGACAGGAGCAGGCGGAATAACTCCGGCAGTGCCTGCAACAACAAAAGCGCCTAAGGTTGGAGCAGGTATTTTGTTTACAATAACGAGCACGCCTTCAAATTCTAAGATTTTTATTGACAATGTGGCAACTCATCACAACACGCCAAGCGATGAGAAAGAGATGCACGATGTTATGGCTTTGTGGACAGCAGGAGCTCACAAGATAAGGGTGCAGAGGGTGGGATATTCTGCAGAGGCAGACATCAATCTTGTTGTTGGAACAAGAACAACATTAGATTTGGCTCTTGCTGGCATGGCAACAAATAGTTCAACTAAGAAGGCTGCGGCGGCGGTGTAAACCGTGCCTGAAATTAATTCTATTCCTTACGAGAGCGCAGAAGACTTGAACAAATACCTTTATGATGAGTTCTACTCGTCAGAGATGATTGACAGCATCACAACAAATCAGGCAGCTATAAATGTGAATATTTTTGAGTGCGAGGTTAACACAAACAACATCTCGGGCTCTATTGCAGCAACTTTTTACAATCTAAATTATTTCAATCCTCTCTATGGCGAGGCTGTCTGGAAGCTGCGCTTAAATTCAATGGACGATTGCTTTGCCTTTTTTGGCTTCAAGGACACAATAGCAGAGCCAACATACAGCATGGTTGAGAGCCATGCGGGTTACATGGTATGCGGCGGCAAGCTCTACGCATCTGTTGCCGATGGGTTCACGCAGCAAAGAGTGGAGATTGGCGGAATTGACATGACAAAAGTAGAGAACTATAAGATTGAGTACAATAAATTTTCTATAGAGCCGCTTCCTGTGATTGAAGAAGAGCTTGGGCTGCCGACAATTTATAGCATCGACAGGAAGTGGAAAGAGATGACTGTGCTGTCAAATTATCCCCCGCAGAATAAGGTGCACTGGATTATTCAGCACATCAAGAACACAACAAATCAGGCAAAATATATAAAGATTAACAGGTTTATTTACAAGGAGGTTTACGCTGACTGATTAGAATGGAGTATTGCATGAGGTGCGGAAAAGTTGTTTGCCAGAAAAGAGCGAAGCTATTTGTAGAACCTTACAACCACATGTGCAATTACTGCAGGGACGCAGAGCTTGCAAAGCTGAAATGCTACGACCAGGCTGGGGCAATGAACCCTGAGGCGCTGGGGGAGTGAGACATGGTGAATGTTGTAAAACCATCAATATCGAGCACAGAGGGAAACCCTGTATATGAATACATCAAGAAAGAAGACATAGAGGGTGCTTTCAGGGATGCTCTTGCGATAGCACTGACAGAAATTCTTGCGAAAATAGATGTTTTAACGACACTGTATGCAAACACTGCTCCGCCATCTCTCTGGACGTGGGACCACACCTCACGCTGGGACTATGACATGTGGTGGTGAAAATTTAAATAGTTGGAAGGCTTGAGAAAAACATGACAGAAAGACATAAGGCAATAAAAGCGACTCTTGACACAGGAAGAGCTACTGAGTGGAATGATGATCACATGGCTGATTTCACAACTGAGATTGAAGAATTTGATTTGTTGAATGGTTCTGCTATAACTTCTGAATGGAGCACAAATCAGACATCAGGCGGAAGCGCTCCTGTCTGGGCTTTGGTTGGAGCTGCAGGAAGCGGGCATTCGTTTGTTGTTCTGAACACAGGCGCAACGACTGGGAATTTATCAAGCATGAGGCACATGCTCGGAGGAGCTGCCTCAAATATAACAAGCCCCGCGGACTTGCCGACGATAAACATAGCGCTGGAAGTATCTGCTATCCATACAGTGGGCGTGGTGGCAGAGTGGGGGTTCTTCGCAAGTGCAACAACTCCTTTCACAGCTCTTCAGGCAGGCGCTTATTTTAGAATTGATGATGACGAGCTCTATGCTGTTACAGGGAATGGAGCTGCGGAAACAGCAGTGCTGATTGGTGCATGGAGCCAATACGCAAATTATAGGATAAGCATAAACAGCGCAAATGTGGAGTTCTATGTTAACGACATGGCGGCTGCAGCTGTGACACAAATCCTGACTATGCCTACTGTTGACTTAACACCAAAAGTAAGCATAATTTCTGCAAACAATGTTGACAGCACATTAAGATTGGATGCTCTTGCATGGAGCAGGTTGAGGATGCAATGAATTTCAAATTTGAGACAATCCATGCGAAGGACGTAGTAGCTGTAATCGTTTTGGTTGGGGGGTTTGTTCTGATGGCAATGGGAAAAGACAGCTTCATTGCTGCACTAACAGCCATGGTTGTGGGCTATTACTTCTCAAAGAGGGTGTACGAAGAGAATGGCAATAAAGCACATAGCTCACAAGACGCCTGAGAGCAGAGGGCTGAGTTCTGAGTGGAATGACAATCACACTATCGACGGAGATGTAGACTTTAATCAGTTTGAAGCGCAGGCAGTGGCTCTCGAAAACCTTGCAGCGCCGCCGATAGCGCCTGCAACAGGGCAGGTTTATTTTGATACAACACTCGGCGAGCTGAGAATTTGGGATGGGGCTGCCTGGCTTGCTTATACTGGAATTGATGAAACAACGCTCATAAGGAAAGATGGCACAGTCGCTTTCACAGGAAATCAGAGCATGGGGACACACAAGATTACTAATGTTGTTGACCCTACTGCTGCACAGGATGCCGCAACGAGAAATTATGTTGACACCAAAAGCCCAAAGAAGGCTTTTATCGTCGTGGACGCTGCAGGAAATGGGGATTATGACAATTTGCGTGATGCCTTAGCAGCTGCGGCAGCTGGCGGTGAAATTTGGATCAAAGAAGGAACATACGCGCTTGATGACGGAACGAGCACAGTTTACACCTTCCCAAGCAATTTGACAGTCAGGGGGACAGGAGTTGGTACAATATTGTTAACATCTGCTGCTGAGAACTATTGGTTCAGCTTTCTAAACAAGTCTTATATAACAATAGAAAATCTAAAATTTCAAATTCTTACAGCTGCGGGCACAGAAGCGCCCTTTGATTTAGATAACGCAGACCACATAACCATAAAAAATTGCATATTTGGCTTCGGCAACACTAACATGGATGCTATTTTTTGGGACAGCGGCGGGCACGCGGCTACAAACTTTACGCTGCAGGACTGTTCTGTTGCGTACAATGAAGGGGGCGGCGTTTGTGTTTTTGCCCTCAACATGAACATGGGATTTGTGACAGGCAACAGGATGCACGTACTGGATGCCTTCTATGATGCAGGGGAGAACTACAATAACTGCACATTCATAAACAACGAGTGGGCGAATTTTGTTACAACCGCTAATTCAACAACCGTAACAGCCAGCAGAGTGGTTGGAAACATCACAGAGCCAGGGCACAGTTTTACCTTTGCGGCTGCAAGCAATTATAATGCAATCGCAGGAAATGTGAGCGATAGTGCTATAAGCAATACTGGCACAGGCAATGTGCTTGCCGGCAACGCTGTGTATTAGTAACATTTATATACTTGTTCTTACTTGTTATAACATGAATTGAAAGGAGGTTAAGAGAGAGAGATGAGCAAACCATACAAAACGAGAAGAAAGATGCTGGACACAGGAAACAGCAAGGCTGTGAGCATTCCATCAGACTGGAAGCATGTAAACGCCGAGAAGGTTGATATTGAAGTCTACGACGACAAAATCATCATCACTCCCGCAAATTAAAGCATGGACGAAAAAACAATCAATGAAATCAGAGATTTAGTTGTTAAGACAGGAGAAGAAATAAATGCAAATGTTGAAGCGTACCATAAAGTTATAGACAAGAGATTTGAAGCGCTGAAAACTTGCATGTACAACTTCTTAGAGCTCAGTTCGAGCATGGGCTTATCGACAATAAAAGCTAATCTCAAGACAATCTAAATGACAAACGCAAGAGATTTTTTCAGCGGGAATTTCCTGAAAGCTGAGGACTGCAAGGGCGGAGAGCTCGTGGAAATCCTAAGCGAAGGCGAGCTTGAAGAAATTCAGACGCCTGAGGGAAAGCCAAAGGCTGTGATGAACTATGAGGTTTCTGTAAATGGGGTAAAGAAGAGCTTTACGCCAAATATGACAAACGGGAACATCTTAGTTAAGGCATTCGGAGAGGAAGACAAGGCATGGATTGGGAAGAAATTTACAATCAAGCTGGAGAAAGTCAGAGTCTTCGGAAAGGTGCGAGACAGCATTATTGTTATGCCGCTTGTTGAAGAGACTCCCAAACAATAGTTAATCATGGGAAGACACAAAAAAGACTGCAAGTGCGACCACTGCGTAAACAGAGGAAAGATGCTGGCAGCAAACAAGCCAGGCGAGCAAAAGAAAGAGACGCCCAACGTGACTCCTGATGTTACTCCCGAATAAAGCATGACAGGAATTGAAGGAGCATTTATAACATTAGAGGCGATGCAGACTGTTTTTGTTGCAATGATAATGTTCAAAATCCTGTTAGAAAAGTAAAGCATGGATGCAACAACAGTTTTCAACAAGAGCCAGTGCAGCGTCGAGGTAAGCAGGAACAGCAAGGGCTACACCTGGACTGTCAAGGCTTACGGAGATACGCTCGAGGAGTGCATAGCAAAGGCAAAAGAAGCTGATGAGAAGCTGAAAGCTCTCTATCCTGGATAAAGCATGGGATTGAAAAGAAACGATGCAAAGCCAAAGCCCATCGAGGAATGGACAGCAAGGGAGTGGGAAGCGGCTTACA
>Ga0315280_10006758_pt1 | contig 15683 bp, 12 predicted proteins | sample YL17G06_40_MG_FD_203697 | JGI IMG/M metagenome (GOLD analysis project Ga0315280, IMG submission 203697) | Sediment microbial communities from Yellowstone Lake, YNP, Wyoming, USA - YL17G06_40 | ecosystem: Environmental > Aquatic > Freshwater > Lake > Sediment | place: USA: Wyoming | collected... | reverse complement strand
GTTCCGGAAGTACCAGTAGGAGTATTCGGGCGACTACTGTCGCCGGATACGAAGTATGTGAAGGTGTTAACCCATCCCCCGCCGCCCAATTCCTGGAAGCACCCTGCAGGTGTGCCAGTGCCTGGGGAACAAGAGGCACCTGGCGTTGCTTGACTGTAGCCTCGTCGCACCCATCTGAAGCCATAGCTCCTCAGCTGGTCGAAGGTGCCTTTCGTGGCACCGGTCTTGTAGATGTAGATCGTGACGTGATCGATGTCGGTTAGAGTGCCTGAATCCCCCACGAGACCGCTCCACCAGATCTCGTTGCCCGCCGCAGTGACCGCTGGCTGCGGGTTCGCGTCCGTAATGTTGGCGCCGCCATTGGTAGGGGAAATTGTTCGACTCGTGACCGACATTGTGGGTGCTGGCGCCAAAATTGTTACCGTTCCAATCGCTCCCTCCAAGGTTTGGGGAACGTAATTCCAGAAGGCTGGGCCATTTCCAACCTGTATGCTTCCTAGAAGCATCATGAAAGAGAATGCAATCATTATCGCTCCGAAGAGCAATCTACGCGAAAACCAACGTCGTCTCGTCATGCACTGTTTCCCATGACGATTTACTTGTAACAATTGTTTACATTTTGCTGCGCTTGTATTATCTCTAATAACAATGTAATACACATGCGCAACGCACACTATTCGGTTTCATCGTGAATGTGACAGAAGAACAAAATAAGAGCGGGAAGAACCCTATTGCTACACGGAAAGGGCAACTTGAGGAGGATGCAGCAGTAGTCCCCTGTCCGCGACTATCTTGTGGCGGACACCGCGCCTGGAAAGTACTCATTTACGGCCTTTGCAATCTCGGTCTCAGCTGCTGGTCCAGAGAGTGCCTTCATCGGTGAACGGGTTATCTATCGAGAGTTTCACTATTCTGAGAACCTGCGAGCTCTGATCAAGAAGAGTCGGAATTTGCAAGGCTTCTGAAAGATGCGGCAGAGTTCGGTTCGTAGAATCTAGAGCCATTGATACCTCAAAATAAGAAGCGGATCATGTAGCGTTACGGGTGCGAAGTTTGCAATCCCAAACACGGTTTTTCCATACTTTTCTTTAGATTTAGTTTTGATAATGCTTTGGTAACCCGGCCTTCCACATTGATACGTTCCCATCAAGTGGTTTTTCGCCCTTATATTGGCCGGACAGTCGGAACGAATAAGGATACGGATTCCTTGCAGGGAAGGCTGCTGAACGAGCCTATCACCGTCAGCCCGGATACAAGAGAGTTAGTTGTTCTAGATCTAAATGCGAAGACCGTGGACAGTCTAGTCGGTGAGTCCATAGATCAGGCTCTCGACGACCTCCTTGGAAGAAGGGCCAAAGAAGCCATTTACGATTACTTGGAGAGAAATTATTCGCTCGCTAGGGATGATATTTCCAAGAACATGGAGAAGTTCTTCAGACTCACTGAAGAGACGTTTGGGAGAGGAAGTAGAACTATCGCAAGATGCATCGTAAAGCGGTTGTGGGAGAAACTCGGATGGAAGTTTGAAGACATTATTGGGTTCGAGTTCTCAGATTACTTGGAGGCGGCTAAGGCAAGAATTGCAAGGGAACTAGTCCAAAAAGCGAAGGCCAGCATGCTCAACAGAAGACAAGAATGACTATCGCATGAACAGATTTGAATAGAGCAACCAAGCAACAAGGCTTAGGGCAGCGAGCAAAGCGACCACTCCGTAAGTGAAGAGTACTCGTGATGATGGTAAAGAGGACCAGAAGCTCATGATGGCGCCGTCATCCCCGTCTACTTCAAGCTGGAACTCTTTCGAAGGAGTCACACGCGAGGATCGGTATGAGCCGTATACTTCCCACCTGTGATTTGCTGCGCGATACGTGATTTCATTAATGAAGACGCGTGAGGAGTTGCTTGTCTTCGCAACGTAAGCTCGCGCGATCTCCCCAGCGTCCACGACTGATTTCACGGGGCCAAGAGTCTTTCTTCCGATTTGTTTGATGAGGCCAGGAAGTGCATCGTTCACTAGTTGCATTGCGTTGGAGAAGCTTGAGGGTTCGGTGCTGATTGCCAGCAACTTGTTTTCGTTGACGTAGGCGAACATGATGCCTACGTCCCGGTAGAGAATTCCCACAAGCCTTAGGGATCTTGGGGTTTTGCTGAATTGGGTTGCTGCTCCGAGGATTACCGCAGGAGCCAGTGTGCCATTTCTCGTCATCTCATCGATGCTATTCGAAAGTATTGCGGCTTTGTCTCTAGTCGCTTCTTCTGCCACAACGAAAAGGCCGGCTCTCTCCTCTAAGAAAAAGACCTCACGTATTCCATCATGAAGCGCCAGAACCTGCTCGGTCAACCTCATCGTCTATGGCCCCATCTCTCAGTGAGAAAACCAGGTCTGTCGAGACATTATGCTTTGGACCACCATAATTACTTATTCAAATCCCTCCGGACCCGTTGCTAACTTCTTAATATATCGGAGGTCGATCAAACCTCACGATTGTCATTTTGGCTTATGGTTGTTCTTAACTCAGCCATTCTTCCAGGCCTGTATGCTCGACTACGGTTGCCATTTCGCTTATTCGAGAGCGCTGAGCCAGACCGAGACAAATTGATGTCGAGGTTCATGAAATCCTATGCGAAAGTTAAAGTTAAGTTGAAGTTGGGCTTCCGAGGAAAGTATGGGTTACACCTGGACTTCCCATGCTTGCCTTCTTTCTAATCGCGGTGATCGTGGATCTGATCATTGGCGACCCGATATTCGCTATCATAATACCCCACTAGGGAAAATCAAATGACGCCGGCGATGAAGTAAACAGCTTAGAAGAATTGCCCCTCGGCTTTCACCATGTCCTCTTCGTCATTGGCTAACGAGTACGCCTCTAACGGCTCAGCATTCAGTGTTAGAAAACCCGGTCCCCATTTGAAAAGTGAGAGTACTTGGCTTGCTCTTTCTTTGAAACCCATTATGTGGAAGGCAGCTGCGAGTGCTTCCACGGACGATAACTTGTGCGGAGTCGCGTAATTGACAGGGTTTGACGCGAGTAGAGTTGGAAGCCGCCTACTCAAGCCAGGCAGGTGGATTGCGAATGCTCTTTCCACGCGTTCCCAAGAACAGTCGACGGCGACCAAACCATGGTCCATGGCTTCGACCCTGTCCCTGGGGAGCAGGAGTCGCGTTGCGAAGGGATTCAGGACGAGTGATTTCCGCGGAATCTGTCCAACCTTGTAGAGCCGGGCTGCAAGCCCGAACTTTGCTAACTTGGCCGCGGTGCATTTTCTTGGGTCATCTTGTTTCAGAAGTAGAACGTACGTTCGAGGGCTCAAAGAGCCCGAGCCGGCGTGCAAAGTTAACTCAGAGCTTGTTGCTAACGCAGCCTCTTCTCAAGAATCACTTTGTGGCACATTGGGTCGTTCATGATTCTGGGTATATGGTCGAGGAGATCGGTTGGTGTGAGGTGATACCCATATTGTTCTTGTGCGAGGTCGCCTGCGGCACCATTCACGAAGGCTCCCGCAACGGCCGCTCTGAATCCATCAACACCCTGGGCGAGCAAACCTGCGACTATGCCCGAGAGTACGTCTCCTGTCCCGCCAACGGTCATGCCAGGGTTGCCCGTATTATTCAATTTCAGACTCATTCCATCTGAGATTATGTCCGTGTGGCCTTTCAGGAGAACAACGGCCCCAGTTTTCGAGGCGAAATTTCGAACTTCGTTTGACCGAACTTTCAAGTCACGGGACGGAGCCTTACCTGAGATTGCTTGAAATTCACCAGCGTGCGGAGTGACCACGGTTGACCGGTCGAACATCTTCTTCTTGACAACGCCCAGCGACTTTAAACCATCTGCGTCCAGTAGCAGAGGTTTCTTGGACTGGCGTGCGAGTGACACGATCTGGCGCACGGTAGAGACTGTTTGTTTGTTCAACCCTAGGCCCGGCCCTACCGCAACTGCGCTAGCCTTCTCCACTTGTTCGCGAAGGATGCGTAAGTGTGTGGGAGCCAAGTTTTCCCCGGGAAGTTTGACTGTGATTAGGTTTGGTGAGATTGAGGAGACTACCTGCGCTGTCTTTTCAGGCGCAGCGACGAACACTAGATCTGTTCCTGTCCGATAGGCGGCTAAGGCGACGAGAGTTGGAGCCCCAGTGAAGACTTCGCTTCCGCCGATCACCAGCAATCGCCCAAACTGGCCCTTGTGCGCCTCTGGCAACCGTCGAACTGCGACTGCGTCTACGTCTCCCGGCCCAGCGAAGATCGCGGCTTCCGGCGGGATTCCGATATCGGCTACTTTGATTTCGCCGCAGAACTCTTTCGCCCTGGATAGCCCAGTCTTCATGGTGTGGAGGGTGACTGTGAGGTTGGCGCGAACGGCCTCGCCAAACACTTCACCAGTGTCGGAGTCTATACCTGTTGGAACGTCCACGGCGACCTTGTACCCGCCGCTGCCATTGATCACCTTTACAGCTCTGAGGATTGGTTGGCGCAGTTTCCCTTTCACGCCGGTCCCAAGAAGCGCATCAACCACGATATCGGAGTGCCCCTCAGACAGCCCAGATGAGTCGCGATGTTCTTCGATCTTGACTGTTGAGGCCATTGCCTTGAGAGCTAGCCAGTTGTGAAGTGCGGTAGCGTCGGATATCGCCGCCTCGCTGCCCACGAGCTTGTAGACCACATTGAAACCCCGCCCAGCTAGGTGTCTGGCGACAACCATCCCGTCGCCGCCATTCCTACCTGTGCCACCATAAATCACAACGGAACTGCCGGCCCCGAATCTAGCGTTGATTTCATCCGCCACGGAACGCCCCGCATTTTCCATCAGTTGTAGCGTCGAGACGCCAAGGTACTCTGAGTTTCTGTCAAGAATCATCGTTTCGAGCGAAGTCAACGCGGAATTAAGAGGAGTCAAAGCTGGCCCCACTGTCACATTCCCAGCGGTCTGGTAAAGGTTACGGGCTTCAGGGCTGGATGGTTGAATTCAACGCGGCAACTTGTTTTTCCAGGGTAAGCATATCCTTGAAATGATTTTGAGTGCCTTCACGAACATCCCCCGAGGCACCGTTTGCCGCTATGCCATAGGACATCGTGCCACGGAGGCCCAACATCAGGAGAAAAGACGTATATTGGGATAGAGGTATGCACGGGCTTCGGTGTCAGTTTCGGGTAAGATCGCGCTCGTGACTCTAATTCACGTTTCCGATGACAAATTCTCCTCCGCTGATGAACTGGCGGAACAGATTCGACAAGCGGTTGAGTCGAGCTCGCTCTCGGCCACTTGGACTGTTGATAGGGTTACTGTTCTCGATGAGTCCGCTTCAACAGCAAAGATCTTGACTTCACAGAGGGCGAACAGCCCAACAGCCCTGTGACTCATTTCGGCTTTGTCTTGGGCAAATCCTTTTTAGCGGTACCTTGGTCATGAAGCCTACGACGAGGTTTTGTAATGCCGCTTGCCTTCGTTCTGATAAATGCGGAAATAGGTTCGGAAGACGAGGTAGTCATAGAGCTTCGCAAGATAAGCAACGTAAAGGAATCCTACGTGGTCTATGGCGTATATGACATTGTTGCGAAAGTCGAAGCAGAATCGATGGACAAGTTGAAGGAGATTGTCACATGGAAGATCCGCAGACTCGACAAGGTCCGCTCGACCCTCACCATGATAGTCGTGGAAGGAACTTAACCTCATTAATGCAGTCAAACTGGTCGGTCCCCCTAGAACACCGACTTGGTCTCAAGTTGTGGAACTTCACATAGGTATAGACGATACAGACTCAACGAGAGGTGGCTGCACCACTTACATTGCAGCCCGCCTTGTCGAAAAATTCTCGAAGATGGGTATCCAGTTTGTTGATTACCCAAACATCATACGCCTGAACCCGAATATACCATACAAGACGCGCGGAAACGCGGCCGTAGCCCTGCGCCTCAATGTCATGAAGGAAGACTGCGATCTCCTTCAGGAGATTGTCCTACAGGAGATTGAAGAAAACAGCCATATCGAAAAGGCTGGGACAGACCCGGCTGTCGTCCTCCTGAGAGGTAAGCCTACAGGTAAAATCAAACGCCTTTCTCACAAAGCTCTATGGGACGTCGTTCCAGCGGACGAAGCACTGACAGCGCTCAGGCATTCTGACGCAATAGCTGTTGCGTACGGTACTCGCTTAGGTTTGGTGGGGGCTCTGGCCGCGGTCGGACAGACTTTGGACGGGGATCATACGTTCGAACTAGTCGCCTATAGAAGTAAAGAGAACTTGGGAACGCCTAGGCGTGTAGTTGAGAATTCAGTGAAGAGAATGGATAGACTAACCGCACCTAGAACATTCAACAACTACGATTTCGAAAACAGGCGCATGCTTATTACGCCGCACGGGCCTGACCCCGTGCTTCTTGGCGTCCGGGGAGAGAGCCCGAAGATCGTTCTGAAAGCGTTTCGCATGCTCACAATTCGAGAACCCGTCGAGCGGTGGGTGATCTTCCGTACGAATCATGGAACCGATGCACACCTTAACGGCCCCTACCTAAAGGAACAGGTCAAGCCACACAGACCTGCGGTTCTAACCGGTATCGTGGCGAGCAAACCGGAACGGATTGCAGGCGGCCACGTTTTCTTCACGCTGAGATATAAGAACGGGGCCGTACGTTGTGCTGCCTTCGAGCCGACCGGAGAATTTCGCGAGGCCGTCGCCAGATTGCTACCAGGCGATAAGGTCACAGTCTTGGGCGGGGTCAGGAAGCCCGATGCACACCTACCAGTCACGATCAATCTGGAGAAGATGCGCATCCATCATTTGACCAACGAGCTAAGTGTCGAGAACCCAAGGTGCCCTCGATGCGAGAAACATATGAAGTCAGCTGGGAAGGGACAAGGGTTCAGATGTGAAAGATGTTCGTTAAGGGCGCCGAATGCTCACAAGCAGGTAGTCAGGAAACCTAGAAATCTGCACACAGGCCTGTATATTCCTGACAGGAAAGCCCACAGGCATTTGACGAAGCCCCTCCCCCGGTACGGCCTAGAAAAGGAAGGGTGGAATCACAAACCGCCTTTAGGCGCATGGCATGAACCCTAGTCTCGGATTCAGAACACGATCCACTATTGACTGCGCAAGTCGAACGATCGAAGACGCGTACGACTGAAAAAAGGCTGTAGAAAAAACGTTCATGTGATGAACTGCTAATCAAGAACTAGCCGTCAGATGACGAGTTCCAGCAGACGAAGAAGGCTATTGCACTCTGACGGTCGGCGGTTGATAGTAATAGAACCGAGCTGGAGGCACGTATGTGTACGTGATCGGCGGGGGTTGGTACACATAACTGAGCGGAGGCGGTTGATAGGCATAGGTTTGCAGCGGTGGTTGATAGTAGACTTCCGGCGGTTGAGGTACCACGCATTGCGCGGGCACAAAGCAAGTGTAGGCCAACGGTGGTCTGGGCACGTAAACGTATGACAATTCCGACCTGGAACAGCGGCATGGAAGAAACCGAATAAGCCTTCCCCGGAGAATCAGCGGGAGTTTCGCCGTTTAAAGCAAAACCAAAAGCAGAGATGCCTGAAGTTTGCAGGAGAGTGTAAAGGTTCCAGCGACCTGCCCTTTGAATGAAGACTTGCTCAGGACAAGCAAGACATTGAGCGTGACCCACTTGTCCTCGGCTCCAACCCTTCCAAACGTAGAGTATGTTGCTGATGGCCAGGGCACTTCTCTGGCCCAGCGGCCTCTCGAATTGCGTTTTGCTAAGAGAAGGGTCACGGCGTCTTTCATTCGCTCATCGCTTGTGACACCTGCTCTGGTCAACGCACGCAAACCTCGCAGGATATTGTAGCCCACTAGCCAAGGCGCCCCGAGTTCGGTGAAGTCACTCCTTATGATCTTCCATCCGTGATGGTCCGCCTTGTAAGGCCGGTGCATCAGCAGGAATTCACATGCGCTTGCGATTGCCCTATCGACATCCTTTCGTCGAACGTGCCTTGAATACTCGATTAGGGAATCAAGTGCGCAGATGGTTCCCATGAAACAGCTGTGCTTGTCCCGTGCATGGTAGCCGCAAGACCTGCAACTCCATCCTTGATCATGCTCCTGAAAGGAGAGCAAATGGTCGATCGCCTTTTTGATTCGCGGGTCACGTTCCCAGCCTAGGCGACAGAGTGCAGCAATCACGTTTCCGTTAAGGCATCCTGCGAGACGCGCCCAATCATCTTCGGGATTTGGCGCCATGCCACTGTAGAAAGTGCCTGAAGGAGCCTGGAATCGGAAGGCATACTCACACATTCTTCGTACAGAGGGAAATGCCGGGTCGATGCCTGTCTGCGAAAGTATCAGGAGCTGCCAGACCGTTGACTTGTACTTCGGAAGGTACCAGGTCTCGCCGTCATCCCAACAGCCATTCCTCTTCTGCTTGTCGAGAATTCTCCTAACCGGCGCCCATCCGGAAATCTTGCTTCTTGCCTCAAGCGCTGCCTTGCTCCGAGGCGACATCCCATCTAGTTCAGTCAGGGTCAGGTACCTGACGCATGGATTCTGTTCTTCCAGAAGCCATTCACTGACGCCCGAGTCTAGTTCCGTCAACTAGTTGTCGCCGCCAATCTCGCGTCCTTCTTGGATTGGAGCGCAATTGTCCTCAGATTGAGTGTTCATAGCCTTTTGCCAAGATTTTCATGTTTGCTAGTTGCGAGAGCAATCAGGTACTGGAAGCTTGTGCTCTATGTTCGTCAGTAGATGGGAAACAAACTTATCTAGCGCAGCCTACGGGTCTAGTTCGCGAGCTTGTATCCAACCTTACTAGCGGGGTGGGGTAGCCAGGTTTAACCCGCAGAACCTACTGTGCGGTGGGCTCATATCCTGGCGAGAAACCCTGAGATTGAGCGCGAAGCTCCTCAACCGGTGGTTCGAAAGGCAAGTGGCCCGAACGTCCACCCCCCGCTACCAACAACATCTCATTTTCCAGGACTCCAGTTCTCTAGGGGCTTTTCGGAGGTTTCATAATACCCTTAGGCCAATTGAAAGGGTAGGTGAATGTCTTGGCCGTTCCGTACGTGATTCGCCCGGCGAGACCGTTTGGAGTATTGGTGCTCACGATACTGCAAATTATCAGCGGGATTGGAGACCTCTTCTTAGGCATCATACTTCTGTTGGCCTACGCAGTCGTGAGTGCTCTCATAGGTGGAGGGTTTCTCGGCACCGCATTTCTATTGCTAGGGATGGTTGCTTTTGGCCTTGGAATCTTTTCGTTCGCGCTAGCCTACGGCCTCTGGACCGGCAAAGGATGGGCATGGGGCCTGAGCATAATTGGGGCGTTGATCGGCCTGGCACTGGGAGTGCTTGGTCTAGCCTTAGGAGGCCTGACGATCGAAAGCCTCACCAATCTTATTCCCATAATCTTATCCGCTCTCGTGCTCGTGTACTTGAACACGGACGCCGTTCGAGCCTTCTTCGGGCGATCAGTAGGCATCGCTACTGTGCGTCCAGTAGTTCCGGCGGCTGGAGGCCCACCATACCTCCCGGTGACTCAATCACAGTACCCACAGCCCTCCGTCCCGCCGCCCTATTATCCGCAGCCTCAGCAAGCAACATTCCCGCAGCCAGCCGTTCAACAACCATACTATCCCCAACCCTCTCCTTGGGAAGTCGGATTCTGCCGAAACTGCGGTAGCCCCGCGCAGCCCGGTGCTAATTTCTGTGACCGTTGCGGAGCACGTCTAAGGTAAGAGATACAGCCGGTCTACCTAGGCGCCTAACCAATCTGGCAGACTGTAGTACACTGCTTCGGCAACTCTTCGCTCTTTTTCATCGAGCGAACAATAACAGCTACCACACCTAGGACATATGTCGAAACCACAATTCCCACACGCTAGCTTCAGGTCGTGATCAAACAACTGGCCACATTTAAAACACTGGAAACTGAGAGCTTTGGTTTGTGGAGGATTTGACATTTGATCTATCCCATGATTGGTGGGTCGGGAGGGATGAATAGCGAATGGGAAGTAGCCTTTTTATGTTTATTCCCATCAATGGAGTGGGAGAAAAATGGCCCAGACTGTTGTGGATGAGCGCGGACGAGTCCTTATCCCAGAGGAAATCAGGGAAAGCAGTGGGCTAGATAGGGGAACAGTTGTCGCGGTGGAGAAGGAAGAAGACAAGATCATCATCAAGCGTCTCGGGAAGAATAAGCGGACTTGGAAACAATTATGCGGTCTGGCTCCCCAGAGGATAGGTAAACCAGAATGGCCCACTCCAGAAGAGATCAAAAGTATCTGGCGGTAGATTCTAACGTTCTAGTGGCTTACCTGGATGGAGGACACCCGCAGCACAAGAGAGTAGCTCCCTTAGCATCACGTAGAGTAGCTGTTAACCCAACTGTGATTCATGAAACGTATCACACCCTGGTTTTCGAGCTGAAATGGTTCCCGGACGAGGCTGCACATGCATTAGTCGAGATTCTGAATGATACGGACATCTTGTTTCTCAATCAAACCAAGGACACAACTCGGACGGGAGTTCAGCTGGCGAGACAGTACGGATTAGGCGGAAGGGACGCATTGATTCTGGCAAACTTTCTCAACCCTTCTGTTTCCGAGATTGTCACATTAGACCGCCCGCTCATACAGCTTCGCAAGATTGAGTACGGTAACCGACGCCTAAAGATACGTGCAGCATAGTCTGCCTTTCAGATTTCATCTTCGAGCATTGTGCAGCGTGAGCTGATTGCCGTAAAGGCCTCTGGGTTAGGCCGCGCTAAAGTGCTTTACAGCATCCGTAAGGCTGGATAGGAAAGTTGCTACTTCTTGAACGGTATTGAAATGTACGAGGCTTGCGCGAACTCCAATGGATTTTCCGTAAGCCTTTAGGGTTCTAGAGTAAAAGCCTCCGCCATCTTCGGCTAAGAGCGCTACTGCATGCTTGTCCCAGAGATATTCGGCTACGCGGTGTGGGTCCGCGCCTACTATGTTGAATGTGAAAGTTGGGACCCTTAGGTCTGTTTTGGAAGGATCTTTTGAACCATACACTTCAAGGCCTTTCATGCCCTGCATTCCCTGTACGCCGTCTGTTCCGCCCAGCATCGCTCGCGAAAGCGTCTGCTCGTATTTTTCTATCCATGCCATTGCAGCCTTGAGCATGCGCCTTCTTCCGGCATATTCACTGATTTGACCTCTGACTTCCTGTTCTACTTCAGCTCCCAACCAGCCGAGGTAGTCCATGACGGCTGTGATCGAGGCGAAGAGCGCCTGGTCTCGGGTTCCCATCTCCCACTTCTCTGGTGGTTCGTTCGGAGCTGGAACCACCTTGTACGGTTTGAGAGCTTCCAAGAGCTCCTTTCGCCCATACGCGAAACTTCCCCGCCGGCTGAATAGCTTGTATGCCGAGAACACGGCGAAGTCGCAGCCAAGTTTCTGGACGTCTACCGGAATGTGCGTAACCGTGTGTACGGCGTCGAGAATCGTATAGGCGCCGACTTCCTTTGCGAGTTTGAAGACTTGGGAGACAGGAGTCTTTGAACCCAACACATTGGAGACGCCGGCGATCGAAACCGCTCGGGTTTTGTCATCTAGAAGGCTTGCGAAATGAGAGCCATCTAGCTGCCCGTCAGCGGGATTGAATCTTGCAAACCTGACTTCTTTGATTACGCCTCTCTGTTCGAGTTCCAACCACGGGCTGACATTGGCATAATGTTCATAGTCCGTAAGAACGACATTCTCGTTTCCAGACAGTTCCTTCGAAAAAGCATAGCCAAGGTTGAAGAGAATACTCGTCGCCGACTCGCCAGAGATAATGCAATTCTCGGAGGGAGCGTTAAAGAAATCACTTACCGCTCTCCGACCTTCCATTATCACTTCCTCGTTCCTCTTCGACTCCCAAGACGGGCCTCCGACGTTCGCGGAACAGTCTATGCGCACCTTCGCCTCCGCTTCAGCAACGCGTCGCAGAACAAGTGACCCTGCTCCATTTTCAAAGAATATTCTCTTCCTCCCGTTCCCATCAACATCAGCGCGGGGAAACTCTCCCCTAATGGCCTGCTGCAGTTCACTTAGAACCACATGGCCGTTCGTTTGCGACACCGAATAACTTTCTCGCTGCATGGCATCCGCCTACAGGTCGACCATGTGTTCCGGAAAGTCTGAGATAACAATTTCCTGATGAACCCAGTTTCGGTTCTACATCAAGAGTGTGGTGGGGCGGGAGGGTGTGGGCTGGCTAGGCAATGTCATCAGATTGTATCCACCTCTAGTGATCACGCCGGACCAAATTGATCGCACGATAGATGTGCTTGATACGATTCTCAAGAAGATAGAATAGGGACCCCACCACGACTATCGTACAGATGTAGAACCCGTGCTCGTCTCAGCAGCAACCCTCCTCAAAATTCCGCCAGCTAGATAAGCTGGAAAAAGACCCTTTTGAGGTCATTCAAACCGGAGACCTAGTCAAGGTCGACGCTACCAACGCCGTTGTTACTGTGATCAAACCCGCATGAGGCTCGCGTATGAAAGTCTGGATAATTGACGAGGAATTCAACAGCCAGGAAGTAGAGAAGGCACTTATCAGAAGCGATTTTCCGGACGCAGGCATTCTTGAAAAGGGGGACGAGAACCAGCTTCAGTGGTTTCCGCTCAATCTTTAGTCCAGACTCGCCCATCCTCTGCCACATACCTGGAAATGAATGCACCGATATTCTTAGATCATCAACCCATGGGTCACATTTCCTTCATTAGGCCGTATGCCTGCCATATTGCGTGCATCAGTCTACGCGGTTCATTAGCGTCTCCGATAACATGCGCTCGCGACGAACTCACCGCCAATGATTCATAGAGACTTCGTTCTGATCTGACGCCCACCGCGAACGCAACTGTGTCGCAAATTAGGTTTTCCGACTTCGAGTTGTTATCGATAACCGTCGCTCCTTTCTCGGTTATGGCTTGAATTCTCGTATTTGTGAGGATGCGTACTTTGTTCTCTTTTAGGAGGCTGATGAGCATGTCTCGGTTTGACTCCAACACGGCAGGCATGCCTCCAGGTGTCCAAGCCAATTCAGGGAGCATTTCCACAATTGTTACTTTCTTCCCTTGCTGAGCCATCCATAATGCCGTTTCACAACCCACAAGTCCTCCTCCGACAACGACGACAGTGTCTCCTGCCTTCTTGCCCTGCAATAACTCAATGCAGGTCACTACTCCCGGTAGTTGGATTCCTGGGATGTTGGGAAGAATGCCAGTCGATCCTGTTGCGACAATTACGACATCAGGCTTTTCGTGTGCCACGATTGCGGGGGTGACTTCGGTGCCTAGTCTAATCTCTACGTTAAGCGTCCTGAGTTGTCGAACGTACCAAAGTAGCAGCTTTCTGTAGTCCTGTTTGAAATCTGGCACAGAACCTTCTATCAGATGCCCACCCAGCCTGTTCGATTTTTCAAAAATAAGTACTTCATGGCCTCTTGTCGCAGCAACTCTCGCTGCCTCCATTCCAGCCACCCCACCTCCTGCGATCATGATCTTCTGCGGGTTCTGAGTTGGCTTGAGGGCGTACATTCTCTCTCTTCCTACAGCCGGGTTGACTGCGCAGCAAAGAGGTCTAGCAGTGTAGGTCGGCCTGTAGAAGCAGGCGTCGTGGCATCCCAGGCACGGACGAATATCCTCTACTCTGCCTTCTCGTACTTTCTGCACCCAGAAAGGATCTGCTAGAAGGTCTCGACCCAAAACTATCATGTCCGCCTTGCCTTGTTCGAGAGCTGCCTCAGCTATCTCTGGCACGCCCAGCCTTCCAACAGCCATGATAGGAATTTTCACCGCTTTTTTCGCTGCGTTGGCCATGTCCAGCATGCATCCGTGCGGCTGGTAGTTAGGCGGATGTGGCCAATACCAAGATTCATAGCATCCGGCGTCGACGTGCAATGCATCAAACCCCGCCTTCTCGAATAGCCTCGCTAGTTCCATTCCCTCGGGAACATCGCGGCCTATCTCTGTGAAACCTTCACGTTTGATGGAACCAGATTTCCGCGTGCTTAGGTAGTGTTTCATCCCGAACCTGTAAGTTACCGGGAACCCAGAACCTAACCGATCCTTTATGGCATGAAGAGCCTCAATTGGGAATCTGGCTCTGTTCTCAAGACTACCCCCATATTTGTCGACCCTCCTGTTCCACACGCTCGTAGTAAACTGGTCGAGTAGGTATCCTTCATGGCCATGCAGCTCTATACCGTCGATGTCCGCCTGCGCGACGAGTTCCGCTGCTTTACCGAAGGCGGCAACGAGCCTCTCCACTTCCTCCGTCGACAAAGCCCTAGCAGTTATTCGCTCTTCCCAGTAACAGGGATTCTCAGAAGCTGAAACAGGGGACAGACCCCTCTTAACCTCGTAATGTACTCGTCCAAATCCGGCAGTCAATTGAACGAAGATTCTGGTGCCGTGGCAATGAACAGCCTCGGCCAACTCACCGAGTGCTGGAATCGTATTGGAAGTGATTATCGGTTCCACTGCGTAGTTCAGAGTTGGTTCAATCTCGTTTTCGATGTGCGTGCAGCCTGTAATTATTAGACCAGTTCCGCCCTTCGCTCTCTCCTCGTAGTAGTCAATTCCACGCTGTGTGTATGATCCGTCGCGATCGACAAGCATTGTGGTAAGGCACATGGGAGCCATTGCAACCCTGTTGTTTAGCTGGACTGTTCCTATTCTAATTGGTTCGAATAATTTCCTGAAATCGGACAAATCAGTGTCCTCCTTCAGGCTACTTACACAGTTGCTCCTGATCTGTCTGACTTTCGCGGGCGTTCGTCCAGATTCTGAATTTGGCAATCCAACCAGCTGACACCTAGCTGACACGACAAATCAGGTTTATAGTGACAATTAAGACCAAACTATAGAGTAAATAGAGTACGGTTTACTCTCTAAGCTGAAAAACGCCATATACACACTGACTGCCACGCTTAACGTTGTGGAACGTTTGGAAACGTTTGGACTGAAGAGACGCGAGCGTCTGCATTGGTCTCGTTCCATGATGGGACGCATCCCGTAATTAAACTCTGGTAGCGTCAGAAAGATTTCTCATAGTTGTACGCTGGCAAGTTTGTCGAAGCCGTCACCTTGAACCTTCAGATTCGGGTTAGGAATCAAGGTAGACGCATACCGCCAACCCGACGTAGATCCATTAGAACCTCTGAAGGGCGCGAAAATCATCAAGCCCAAAATTTTCTCCGAATCATGATCGAAGATCCTACCTGCAAAGGAACGAGCAAGAGCAATCTTGTGATCTTGTGATCTGCGTTCGGGACCCCCGCTATGATCTCGGCCTTCAAACGTGTCACGTTTGCGCAATGTGTAACCAGCCAGTTTGCTGTCGGATGGTAGGGTATTCCAAATCAAACAACGTAAGATTGGCTAGGAGCCCACGAATCCCATCGCGGCCTACAGCGGAGGCAAAGCGTTAAAGGTGAAATGCTCTGATGTTTCGCGAGTAGAATGAAGGCTTGCGTCTCCTAGTGGGGCTAGAGGCATCGTCTTCGTTTCCTTACGATTTGTGTTACCATCATAATCTGCAGGGCTTCATCTATTCGTTGCTGAGGGGAACGGAGTATGCTGGGATACATGATAAGGATGGCTGCAGATTTTTCTCCTTCTCAAATCTCATCCCACCCACACCAATCGTGAAGAAGGGTTCACGGCGTAGCCTTGTCATCGCATCGCCGGACGACCACTTCATAGAGACATTGTCCCAGA
>Ga0315280_10006757_pt1 | contig 15685 bp, 10 predicted proteins | sample YL17G06_40_MG_FD_203697 | JGI IMG/M metagenome (GOLD analysis project Ga0315280, IMG submission 203697) | Sediment microbial communities from Yellowstone Lake, YNP, Wyoming, USA - YL17G06_40 | ecosystem: Environmental > Aquatic > Freshwater > Lake > Sediment | place: USA: Wyoming | collected... | reverse complement strand
GGGGCGTTGCCCCTGGCTATTTTCGCCTCCCCTTTCAGGGGAGCGTGGGAAGAAAGACGGGCTATCCTGTCGGGGAAACCGACAAATGTGCGGAACGGCACCTCTTCTGGAATTTGGACATGCACCCTTTCAACAGGACACGCCTGAGTGCATTTCCCAAGTTCCATCGCGCTCGCCATTGACCTCGACGCGGAAAGTTCGCCTATTCTGGCACCCGCCTTGGAGCGTTTTGGATTTGGCGCGCGCGATCGTTTCCTTGGTCGGCTGTCACTTCGATTTGCCCCTTTGCTCGGATATCCGCCGACGAACTGCCAACCAGCACATCGAATACGCCCGGTTCCACCACGAAGTCGTGTTTGGTCTTCTCGTCATAGAAGGCCAGAGCGTCTGCCAGGAGAGTAAAGGTCACGGTCTTTTTCTCGCCGGGCTTGAGGCTGATCCGCTCGAACCCGCGGAGTTCCTTCACTGGCCGCTTCACGCTGCACTCGACATCGTGGACGTAGAGTTGCACTACTTCGTTGCCCTCGCGCTTGCCGGTGTTCTCGACTTCCACGTTGACAGTTGCCTTCCCGTTCGCCGGAATCTGTTTCGGAGATATCCGCAGATTGCTGTAGCGGAATTGTGTATAGCTCAGCCCGTGTCCAAACGCGAACTGCGGCTTGCCGGCAAAGTACATATAGGTAAAACCCTTCGTGATGTCGTATTCGGTCATGGGCGGAATCTGCTCGATGGAGTCATACACGGTATAGGGGAGTCTGCCTCCAGGATTGTAGTCGCCAAACAACACGTCCGCGATGGCGGTGCCGCCTTCTTCGCCGGGATACCAGGCTTCGAGGATCGCCGGCACGTTGTCTTTCGCCCACACAACCGACATCGGCCCGGCGTTCATCAGCACCACCACCGTTTTCGGATTGGCCTTGGCAAGCGCCTTGAGCAACTGTTCCTGAGCACCCGGCAGGCCGAGGCTTTCACGATCCCGGCCTTCGGCTTCCACGCGACCGTTCGTGCCGAGGAACAGGAAAGCCACATCAGCGCCCTTGGCGGCCTCAACCGCTTTTTCTATCTCAACCGGATTGGCCGCTTCCACCACTCCGCAACCCGTGGCGGTTGACACCTGAACGCCGGCGCCGAGCTTGTTCCGGATTCCTTCGATCGCACCCACGCAGCGGGGCTTGGCTCCGAAGTAATTCCCATGCTCCGGACGTTCCGCCATCGGGCCGATCACCGCGACCGATTTGATCTTGCTCTTGTCGAGCGGCAGGAACCCATCCTTGTTGCTCAGCACAACGATGGCCTCCCGCTCGGTCTTCAAGGCCAACTCCCGGTGTTCAGGCGAATCAATCACGCTGGCCGGGATTTTCGAATAGGGGACCATCTCCGGCGGATCGAAGGCGCCCAGCCGGAACGCCACCCGCAGCACGCGGGTCAGCGCGCGGTTCACGACTTCTTCGGACACCGAGCCCGCCCGGACTGCTTCAGGAATGGCGTCGCGATAGTGCTCATCGTCGTAATCGCAACCCGCCGCGAGCGCCTTGGCCACGGCCTCCTCGGTCTTTACCCCTTTATCTTTCATATGTCCGCGCATGTATGACCCAATGCCGCCCAAGTCCGACACCACAAAGCCCTCAAACCCCCATCGCCCGCGGAGAATGTCCGTGAGCAGGAGTTTGTTGACGCAGTTGGGTGTGCCGTTGATCGCATTGTAGGAGGCCATGAGCGACTGCACATGTCCTTCCACGACGCACGCCTTGAAGTGCGGCAGCCAGTATTCGTGCAGCATCCGTTCGGGCACTTCCGCCGAGAGGCTCTGGCGGCCGCGCTCTTGGTTATTGACGGCGAAGTGCTTCAGGGTGGAGGCAACCTTCAGATATTTCGGGTCGTCCCCATTTAATCCTTTCACATATGCCACGCCGATCCGGCTGGTCAGAAACGGGTCCTCGCCGTAACATTCCTGGATTCGACCCCAACGAGGGTCGCGACTAATGTTGATGACAGGCCCGCGGTAAACCAGGCCGTGCTTCCCGCGCGGCCCGTCGGCACCGATATTGTAGAGGGCGCGGGCCTCCTCGGAAATCGCATCGGCCACCGTATGGACTAGCGCCGTATCCCACGTGGCAGCGATGGCGATTGAAACGGGGTATAACGTCGTCGGCTGCTTCGACCACACGCCGTGCAGGCACTGGTTCCAGCCGCCCCAAGCTGGGATTTTCAGACGCTCAATCCCCGTGTTGTTGTGGTAAAGCTCCAGCGCCTTTTCCTCGAGCGTCATCCGCGACACCAAGTCCTCGACTCTTTTGTCAAGCGGCTGGGCGGGATCCAGATAGAGCGGCGGCTTGGAAGCTGCTTCTTCTGCACGGCTCCCCACCATCGAAACCGCCAGGATGGCTGTCATCACGCCGATCACTACAACCTGTCTGATTCCGTTCATTGCTTTCATGCTAGGTCCTCTTGACATTTATTGAAATATTCTCCCTCTCACGCTGCCCCGATACACTTCGGTAGCGGCTTTCCCCATAGATGGCTGTATGAGACTTGGTAAATCAAAAACCATCCCCGCCGGCGAATCTCCCACAGCCGTAGTGTTGTGATACTGGTCCGGCCCATTCGAGTTCATTCCCCACGTGTTGGCCGGCATCCCCTTGTCGGGAATGCGGTTTCGTCAGCCACCTATCTCAAAATCCAGGGGTGAACATCGGACGCAAGATTGTTGAAAAAGCCGAAATCCGTCAAAGGCCGTTTACTCCAGGCCCTCGGGATTCTCGAGCTGTTCTTTCAAGCGTCTCAGAAACTTCGCCGCCAGCACGCCGTCTATGAGCCGGTGATCGCAGCTCAGGGTCAACGTTATGGTGCGGGTCGTCTGAATGGCGTCCTTTTCGACCACAACAGCCTCGCGCACTGCGCCGACGGCGAGAATGGCGGCCTCGCCCGGATTGATAATCGCCGAGAACTCCTCAGCGCCGAACATGCCGAGATTGCTCACCGTGAACGTCGCTTCGCCCGGCGCTTCGACCTTCCCCTGCCGGGCGGCTTTGATCAACCGGCGCGCTTCGCCGGCCAACCGTTCGAGACTCATGTCGTCCGCACTCCGGAGCACGGGCACGAGCAAGCCATCCTCGACGCTGACCGCGATGCCGACATTGGCCCGCGGAAACGTAACGATTTCCTCGTTCTCGATCCGGCTCCGGAACGCCGGGAATTCCCGCATCGTGCGGGCGCAGGCGGCCACGATCAGGTCGTTCAGGCCGCAACGGAACCGACTTTTCCGTGCCTCACAAAACCGCAGGGCCGGTTCGGCCTTCACGGTCGCCTTGACGTAGAAATGGGGAATGGTCTGTTTCGAAAGGCTCATGTTGCGCGCAATCGAACGGCGCATGCGGCTGAGCGTCTGCCGTACGGGTGCTTCCGGTTGCGCCAGCCGTTTTCCGGTCAGGACCGCCTGCACGTCGGCGACGAGAACTCGTCCATCCGGGCCGCTTCCGGGTGCAAGCGTATCAAGGTTGATCCCGTTCGATTCCGCCAGTTGGCGAGCCGCGGGCGAGGCCTTGATCCGATCCTCCGCGCGAGCGGACCGGGACACGTCGGGCGCCGAAGCGGTTGACGATTCCGTTTTCTGTTCCGTTGAAGCAACTTCAATTTCCGTGGAAGTCGTGTTCTTGTTGGCGGCCTCTGCGGCCAACCAGGCATCGAGGATTTCGTCGCTCTCGGCGAGATAGGCAATGGGAGTTCTGACCGGGACGAATTCCTCGACTCCGACAACAATGCGAGCGAGTCGTCCGCAATGTTCGGCCTCGACTTCAACAACGGCCTTATCGGTTTCCAATTCGAAGATAACCTGCCCCTTCTCGATTCGATCTCCCGGCTTGACCAGCCAGCCGACGATCAGGCCTTCTTCGACCGCCTGGCCAAGCTGCGGCATGAGGATTGGAATCACATCACCGTGCGTATTCGGAACGTTCTGTTCGCTCATGGGCAAAACTCCACGGCAAAAACAATAAACCAAACGATAGCAGCTTATCGAAAGCCTTTTGCAAATTTCAAGCGAGATTTCTGCATTTTCTTATTGAATTATTGCAAGAAGAATGCTTGGTTTTTACAAATATTTGCAATCCGCATCGAGGTATTGGGAATGAGCGCATCGGTTCGGCTACGGCGGGAAGCCATTGTGCAGCAGGTCTGCGATTCCGGCCGTGTGACAATCAAGGACTTGGCGCGGATGCTGGATGTTTCCGAAGCCACTGCCCGACGCGATTTGAAATTGCTGGCGACCGACGGCCAGCTGGAACTGATTTATGGCGGGGCGACGCTGCCGCGCACCGTTGATTTCTCGTTTCATTCCAAAGTCAAGCGCAACATCGAAGCGAAGCGAGCGATCGGGCGCCTGGCCGCGCAGCTGGTCGGAGACGGCGACCAGATCTTTCTGGATTCGGGCACCACCTGTGCGCAGATGATCCCGCATTTGAGAGCTAAGCAGAATCTTCTGATCATCGCGAACTCGACGCGGCTTGCCATGGACATAGACGCGCCCGGTCTGAAGATCATTCTCCTAGGCGGCCACTATCGCCCGGAGCGGCTGGACACGGTCGGGCCTCTGGCCATCCGCACTCTGGGCGGACTCAGAGGCTATCTGACCTTCATGGGCACCGACGGCCTGTGTATGGACTTCGGTCCCACGGCCAGTGACATGGAAAGCGCTCATTTGCACGCGCTCGTTGTGGCCAATGCCCGTGAAACGATCCTGCTGGCCGATCACAGCAAGTTTCTCAGCCCTTCGCTCTATAAGATTGTCGATTTCAAAGACATCTCACGAATCGTCACCGACCGCCGTCCTTCGGACGACTGGATGGTCTTCCTTGAAAGCGAGGGGATTGATGTAATCTACCCCGACGCTGCGATTGAATCGCTCAGACCGCCTTCAGAGACGAATGCCAATCCACTGCCCGACGCCCATTGAGCGCGTCAGGCCCAGGAACGGTTGTCATGCCCAAAGGCTGCCTTGTGGATCCCCGCCAGGCAAGGAAACGTGGAGAAATCACGTTTGTCTCGATTCCAGTGAATCAGTATGACCGCACCGTGAAACAGGAAGTCGAGCGGTTCGGCGCCGACGCGCTCGTTCGCATCTATCGCGACATGGCGATCCTTCGCGTTTTTGAGACAATGCTCAACGAGATGAAGCTGCGCGGGAACTGGAAAGGGATCGAATACCAGCACCGCGGCCCGGCCCACCTCTCGGCGGGACAGGAGGCGGCGGCGGTCGGCCAGGCGTTCCCGCTTGGCGTCGATGACCACATCTACGGCAGCCACCGCAGCCACGGCGAAATCCTGGCCAAAGGCTTGTCGGCGATTGAAAAACTGGACGACCCATCGCTGCTTGACATTATGCGAGGCTATTTCGACGGCGCCTGCCTGCGCGTGGTCGAGACCGACAGCGACGGCTCCGTGAAAGATCTGGCCACCGATTTCCTGCTCTACGGCGCGCTGGCCGAGATCTTTGGACGCGAAACGGGTTTCAATAAGGGCATGGGTGGATCAATGCACGCCTTCTTCCCACCCTTCGGCATCTATCCCAACAACGCCATCGTGGGCGGGTCGGGCGACATCGCCGTCGGCGCCGCTCTGTACAAGAAGACCCAGCGCAAACCGGGGATTGTGATTGCCAACATCGGCGACGCATCGAGCGCCTGCGGACCCGTCTGGGAGGGCATCTGGCTCGCCACAATGGATCAGTACAAGAAACTGTGGGATGAACCCTATCGCGGAGGTCTGCCTCTGCTCTTCAATTTCGTGAACAACTTCTACGGCATGGGCGGCCAACCCGAGGGAGAGACCATGGGCTTCGGCATGCTGGCGCGTATCGGCGCCGGAGTGAATCCCGAACAAATGCACGCGGAGCGGGTGGATGGCTTCAACCCGCTGGCGGTCGTTGATGCCTACATGCGAAAACGCCAGATCCTGGAGCGCGGCGAAGGGCCGGTGCTGCTCGATGTTGTCACGTATCGCTTCAGCGGCCATTCGCCATCCGATGCCAGCAGCTATCGAACCCGCGAGGAGGTTCAGGCCTGGAGGGAAGTTGATTCACTCGCGGCATACTCGGCCAATCTGGTGGCCGCCGGGATTTGCCGCCAGCCCGATGTCGAGGCCGTCAACGCTTGGGCCGAAGAGGTTGTCCTGAAGGCCTGTCGGAAGGCCATTGATCTCCGGATCTCGCCTCGGGCCGACCTGAAGCGGTCGGGCTGTCTGCTCGATGCCATCATGTTCTCGAATGAAAAGATCGAATCCCTCGATGCCGGGCGACGGCCCGAAGTCCTGATCACCCGAGAGAAGAACCCGCGCGTTCAGGCGTTGGCAAAGCGGAGCCGGTCGGCTTTTGACGCGGACGGCAATCGGCTTCCCCATAATCAGTGCATCACGCTCCGCGATGCGTTGTTCGAGGCGATCCTGGATCGCTTCTACGTTGATCCAACGCTGGTGGCCTATGGTGAAGAAAACCGCGATTGGGGCGGTGCATTCGGCGTCTATCGCGGACTGACCGAGGCGCTGCCCTATCACCGGTTGTTCAATGCGCCGATCGCGGAAGGGGCGATTGTCGGATCGGCTGTGGGCTATGCGCTGGAAGGCGGACGCGCGCTGGTCGAGCTGATGTATTGCGATTTTCTCGGGCGCGCGGGCGATCAGATCTTCAACCAACTGGCCAAATGGCAGGCGATGTCAGGCGGCCTGCTGCGGATGCCCGTGGTGGTTCGCGTGTCCGTGGGAAGTAAGTATGGCGCCCAACACAGCCAGGATTGGACGAGTATCTGCGCGCACATCCCGGGCCTCAAAGTCGTTTTTCCCGCCACCCCGTATGACGCCAAGGGACTGATGTACTCGGCGCTGACCGGCACCGATCCGATCCTCTTTTTCGAGAGCCAGCGTATCTACGATCGGCCCGAAGAGTTCGTGCCGGGAGGCGTTCCCGAAGGGTACTATGAGGTGGCGTTCGGTCAGCCGGCCGTTCGAAAGGACGGCAAGGACCTGACGATCCTCACCATCGGCGCAACGCTCTACCGCGCATTGGAGGCAGCGAGGGAACTCGAAGAACGCCACAGCCTTTCATGCGAAGTCATCGATGCGCGATCGATGGTTCCCTTCGACTATCGCCCGGTCATTGAGTCGGTGAAGAAAACGAACCGGATCCTGCTGACTTCCGACGCCTGCGAGCGCGGCAGCTTTCTCCACACGATGGCGGCCCGGATCGCGCACTTTGCGTTTGACTATCTGGATGCACCACCCATTGTCGTGGGCGCGCGCAACTGGATCACGCCGGCCGACGAGGTGGAAGACGCCTTCTTCCCGCATCCGCCGGACATGATCGACGCGGTTCACGAACACATAGTTGCGCTTCCGGGGTACACCGTGAAGCGCGGGTGCACTGTTGAGAATCTGATCCGTCGCAACGCGAAAGGGATTTAGCGGTTCGGAGTACACGCTTTAGCGTGCTTGTTTTCACAATCAAAAGCCGTTGACGTGTACAGGTACGTTCACGTTTACGGGAATTCCGAGCGCGAACCGAGATTGCGGAAACGGAGGCCGCACAATGAACTCACAGTCCACGAATGGGCGAAACAGGATCAGTCGGCGCCGATTTGTTCGAGCCGGTGCCGTCGGTGCGCTGACCGCCGCGTCGTGGCAGCGGGTGGCCGGCGCCAACGAACGCATTGGCATTGGCTTTATCGGCTACGGCTTGATCGGGCGATCGCACGTGGAAGACTTCAAGGCCCAACGCGACGCCGCCCTGGTTGCCATGGCGGAATCTCATCGCGGGCGGTTGGAGGAGGGATCGGCGGCCATGGGGGGCTCGGTCGCCAAGTATGGCGACTTTCGCAAGATGCTCGAAAACAAGGACGTTGACGCGGTCGTTATTTCGACGCCGGACCATTGGCATGCCTTGCAGACCATGCTGGCGTGCGCCGCGGGCAAGGACGTGTATGTCGAGAAGCCCCTGACGCTGTTTGTTCGGGAAGGCCGGTGGATGGTCGAAGTTGCCCGGCGCCACAAGCGTGTTGTCCAGGTAGGCACGCAGCAGCGATCGGCGCCACACTATCAACGTGCGCGCCAGTTCATTCGCCAGGGCGGGTTGGGGAAGATCGCGATGGTTCGCGATGATTTTCACCGCAATATCCTGCCAGGGTTTGGCAATCCCCCGGACCAGGACCCACCCCCGGAGCTCGACTGGGATATGTTCGTGGGTCCCGCTCCGATGCGGCCATACAATCCCAACCGGGGAATCTATCAGTTCCGCTGGTTTTGGGATTATTCCGGCGGGCAGATCACCAACTGGGGACAGCATTCGCTCGACATCGTCCACTGGTATCTGGACGCCAAGGGACCCATAGCTGTCTATAGCACCGGCGGGCGGCGGTTCCTTCAGGACAACTGTGAGGTGCCCGACGTTCAGGACACCATCATGGAATATCCCGGCTGGACGGTCATCCAGTCGGTCCTGGAATGCTCGGACAGTCGAGAGGTAACGCCTCTGACGTTCTATGGCACAAACGGTTCTTTGGAAATCTCCCGCGCCGGATTTACCGTGACGCCGGATGCGGAAATCCCCGCCATCAATCTCATGCCGGGGGTCAGAACAGGCCACCCGACCGGTGGCCCCAAGGCCGTGCCGGAAGAGGGGCGGCGCAAAATGCGAACCCAACGGATTCGAGATACGTCGGGTCGGGAAAGCGAAATGCTTCGGCGGCACGCCCGAAACTTCCTGGATTGCGTGCGATCACGCCAGGAACCTATTTCCGACCTCGAAAGCGGTCATCGCGTCGCGACGGCGCTCCATCTGGCCAATCTCTCGCTGCGCCTGGGGCGTCGAATTCACTGGGACGCCGACAAGGAAGAAATCCTCGGCGATCCGGAGGCGGGCGCAATGCTGGTTCGTCCCTACCGAAAACCCTGGGACGCCGAACTGCGCAGTCTCAACGTCTCGTGAGGAGATCATGCAGCCATGAATCGAAGGGAGATGCTGGGTGCGCTTGCGGCAGGCGGCTTCGCGCCATGGGTCGCCCGCGCCGCCGAACGCCCAAGAACGAAACTAGGTCTGTGCATTGAATCGTCCCGCGCTCGAGCAAAGATGCAGAAGCCGGCCGGCAAACCCGTTTCCTTTTTCGACCCATTGAACTACCTTGAGTATTGTCACAGCCTGGGCGCCGGCGGCATTCAGGTGCCGCTGCGCAAGCAGGACGATGCCTATTGCTCCCGGTTGCGGCAAAAAGCGCAAGAGTATGGAATGTTCATCGAAGCGATGGGAAGCCTGCCGCGCGATCAGGCGGACGTGGAGCGATTTGAAGCCGAGGTGCGCACGGCCAAGAACGCCGGGGTCAACGTCATCCGGGTTGTCTTGGTTGCGGGGCGACGGTATGAAGGCTATGACTCGCCCGAACAATTCCGCACGGCGATCAACCAGGCCCTCCAGTCGGTCCAATTGGCCGAACCGGTGGCGGCGCGGCTTCGGGTTCGTCTGGCGATTGAGAACCACAAAGACCACCGCATCGGCGAACGGCTCGACCTGCTGAAGCGCCTGAACAGCGAGCATGTGGGCTTGTGTTTGGATACCGGCAACAATATCGCCTTGCTGGAAGACCCGATGGAGGTGGTCGAGGCGTTTGCGCCCTGGGCGTTTTCGGTTCACTTGAAAGACGCGGCTGTGAAAGAATCGGAGAATGGGTTTCTCCTGATTGACCTACCGCTGGGTGAAGGATTTCTCGACCTGCCCAAGATGGTGGCGGTGATCCGCAAGGCAAGACCCGAGGCGCAGTTCAGTCTCGAGCTGATCACGCGCGATCCGCTGGAAGTGCCCTGTCTGACAGAGAAGTATTGGGGGGCGATGAGCGACGTTCCGGGCTGCGACCTGGCGCGCACGCTGCGCATGGTTCGCGCCAACGCATTTCAGAAGCCTTTGCCGCGCCTCGGCCAGTTGCCGCTTGACGACCTGATCAAGATCGAAGAGGAAAACATCAAGCGTTCCTTGGCCTATGCACGAGAGCACCTGGATCTGTAAGGACGTCGCAGCGACAACTCTCCAGTCGGAAAGAAAGGAGAACCGACAGATGGAACTCACGGATAAGATTGCCTTGGTGGTTGGTGGAGGCGGTGGAATGGGTCTGGCCACCGCCAAAGCGCTCAGAACAGAGGGCTGCAAGGTCGCTGTGAGCGATTGCGATGAACAAGCCTTGCGAAAGGCCGCGGAAGCGGCCGATCCCAAGTCGCCGCTGCCATGGCGAACGTGTGACATAACGGACCGCGCGCAAGTGGCGCAGCTGTTTCAATGGACGGCCAAGGAACTTGGGGCGCTGGACATCCTCGTCAACTGCGCAGGTATTAACATACCCAATCGGATGCTCGCCAATATTGATCCTGCGGATTTCGACCGCGTCATGGCCGTTAATTTCACGGGCGCCTTCAACCTGATTTACGCTGCGCTGCCGGGGATGCGCGAAAAACGCTCAGGACTAATTGTCAACATCGTTTCGCTGGCGGGAAAGCGTGTGATACCGATGGCGGGCCTGCCCTATTGCACGTCGAAGTTCGCGATGGGTGTCTTGGGGACGTTTGTCAACTTGGAGGAATGCGAGAAGAATGGCATCCGGGTAACGAACGTCTATCCTGGCGAAGCCAACACCCCGCTTGTGGACAAGCGGCCCACGCCGCCGCCGCCGGAAAAGCGCGCCAAGATGCTGCAACCCGACGACATCGCCGCCTGTGTGGTCGCTGTGGCCAAGATGCCGTCGCGCGTGGTCGTTCCCGAGCTGATCATCACACCAACTCACATGCTGATTGATTGACGCCGGCCCAAGAGCCGGCAGCAACACTCCGACAAGGACATCGCGATGCCAGAACCGGATTACTTCCACTGGCTCATCGGCAAGACGCCGACGGCGTGGTGGCATGATTCCGCCGATCCGGCCGAGCTGGCGCTGGGCCTCGAGCGAGGCGCCGTGGGAGCGACCACGAATCCTTATCTCGCCAATCTCTCCCTGTGCAAGAACCGAGTAATGTGGGCGAAAGAGATCGAAGAGGCGCTATCGCGCAATCTCGATGTGGAAAGCAAAGCGGAAGCGCTGATGCGAGTCGTCGTTACGCATGTTGCGGAGAAGCTGATGCCCGAATTCGAGCGAAGCAAAGGCAAGATGGGCTACGTGTGCGCGCAGGTGAACCCGGCGCGGGCCGGCGATCGCGAGGCCATGCTCTCGATGGCGAGGCGTTTTCACGGGTGGGCGCCGAATATCGCCGTGAAGCTGCCCGCGACAGCCGCCGGCCTCGACGTGCTCGAGGACTGCATCGCCGAAGGAATCACCTCGACGGTCACGGTGAGCTTCACCGTGTCGCAGGTGATCGCCATTGCCGAACGACACCGCGCCGGCGGCGCGCGCGCGCGAAGCCAGGGTATCGAACCCGGCCGATGTTTTGCGGTGATCATGATCGGGCGCCTGGACGACTACCTGCGCGACGTGGCGCACGAGACCCGCGCCGCCGTCGAGGAATCCGACATTCGGCAGGCCGGACTGGCTGTCACGAAACGGGCCCACGCCCTCTACAAGGAGTGTCGCTACAAAGCGATCCTGCTCGTGGCCGCACTGCGCGGCACTTATCACATGATCGAGCTGGCGGGAGCGGAACTGATCATGTCGATCGCACCGGCCTATCAAGCGGTCCTTCTCGCCGAAGACCTCCCTCGCGAGGAGAGAATTGGAGTCGAAATCGCACCCGATGTGATCGAGAGACTATCGCACATGCCGGAATTCACGCGCGCCTACGAACCGGACGGCATGAGGCCGGACGACTTCATCGCGTACGGCGTTACCCAACGAACGCTGGCACAGTTCTCCGAGGCGGGTTGGAATCTGTTGGAGAGATTTCAGCAGGCAACATAACGCCCTCGGGCAGGGATAACGGATGGTGCAGCCCAAGCAAGCAAAGGTCACGTTTGGAGAAAGATTGGATTCTTCCGCAACCCCAGGCAACCTGAAGATTGAACTCCAAACCGGTTTTCGTGAGAGAGCCATCATGGCGCCTCGCGCCACCCAGAAAGGTATGAAAAAGGTTCGGTGTTCACGCTTTAGCGTGGTTCCATTTTCCAACCTGAAGGTGGAACAGCGAACTCATTTTCGCGAGAGGGTTCTCAGAAGGCCCAGTCGGCGAATCCCTGGGAGAATAAGAGCAAACAGCCGGAGGTCCCGCCATGAGTCAAACGGTATTGCCTGACCCTGCCAGTGCGACCGCTCGAAGCCGGGTGCGCTACGGGGTGCTGATCTTCGCTTGCACGCTTTCGATGATTACCTATCTTGATCGCGCCTGTATCGCCGCGGCGGCCACGTGGATCCAGCAATCTCTGGGTCTAAAGAGCAGAGGCGATCTGGGAATTGTGTTCTCCGCTTTTGCTTTGGCCTACGCGCTTTTTGAGGTCCCGACCGGCTGGCTGGGCGATGTCTTCGGCCCGAAGAAGGTGTTGATCCGAATCGTCTTGTGGTGGTCGGCCTTCACGGCTTTGACCGGGTTGGCCGGGATGTCCATAGGTGGAGCGTTCATCGGCTTGGGCGCCCTGGTGGTGATCCGCTTCTTGTTCGGAATGGGCGAAGCCGGGGCCTATCCAAATATCACTCGGGCACTGCACAACTGGTTCCCGGTCCAGGAGCGCGGCCGTGCTCAGGGAGCGGTTTGGATGGCCGGCCGAATCCTGGGCGGGCTGACGTTTGTCATCTTTGGGGTCCTTATTGCCGGGATCAGCGCGTGGAACGTCTCACCGCTGATGACGTGGCGGCAGGCATTCTGGGTGTTCGGGGCTATCGGGGTCGTTTGGTGCGTGGGTTTCACCCTGTGGTTCCGCGATCGTCCGGAGCAGAAACCAAGCGTCAACGAAGCGGAGCTGGCCTGGATCCGTTCGAGCGCCGCCGAAACCCAAGCCAGCCGCCCCCGGGTGCCGTGGCTCGAAATTCTCTCCAGCCGCAACCTGTGGGCGGTGTCCCTGATGTATGTCTGTCTGGCGTATGGTTGGTATTTCAACATCACTTACATGGCCGCGTTTTTCGAGGACCGTTACGCCGTGCCGGTCGGCAGCCTGCTGACGAACCTATACAAGGGCGGTCCGTTGTTGCTGGGCGCGGTCGGCTGTCTGGTCGGTGGATTGTTGACCGACTGGTACGTCCAGCGGACGGGCGACCGCCGCTGGGGACGGCGGCTGTTCGGCGTCGTCGGCCTGTCTCTGGCCTCCGGGGTTTTCATCGTCTGCTCTCTTGTGTGTCGTCGGGTGCCCCACGCGCTGTGGTTTGCGCTGCTTCTTTCGCTGACGGGCTTCTTCGCCGACCTGACGATGCCGTCGGCCTGGTCGGTCTGCCAGGACATCGGCCGTCGTTACGCTGCTATTGTGGCTGGCTTCATGAACATGGTCGGCAACCTGGGCGGCGCGTTGGCGTCTTATGTGACCGGCCGCATCCTGACCCACTCGCTGCAAAGCTACAGCGCCAAGATGGACATGCCTGTGGATGTCATGTCCGTAGCTCAGAAGGCCGAGGGTTACCTGGCCGGTTACGAGACGAGTTTCCTGGTCTTCGCCGCCGTTTTCGCCGTCGGAGCGTTGAGCTGGCTGCTGATTGACGCGTCCCGTCCCGTTGCCCGTGAGTGATCTCAGCCGCTGGCCAGGTTTTCCTGAGCGGCTTCCTGGTGCATGACGCCATGCACAAAGGACGGGAAACCGTTCACGTTGACAGGTGCGTTCGCGTTTGCGGGATTTTCGCAGAAACATTCGGCGAATGGGGACTTTCTCGAAAGGCCGCCTTCCGCCGGCTGCCCCAAGGGTCAGGAGGGTCAACCATGAAGCGACGCCAGTTCATTCGCACCGCAGCGCACTCGAGCATGGTCGCTGCGGCCTCTTGCTTCGCAGCGCCAGCCCTGTCCGCCAGGCAGGTTCCAGGGGCCAATGAGCGCGTAAACGTCGGACTGATCGGCTGCGGCGGCCGGGGGCTGTATGTCGCTCGCCAGATGCGCAGCGCGCCTGGTGTGGAGTTCGCCGCGGTCTGCGATGTCTACGAGAAGAACCGCAACGCGGCACGACAATGGGTCGGTTCCCGCTGCCAGGCGTACAAGGACTTCCGAGACCTTCTGGAACAAAAGGACATTGATGCGGTCATCATCGCCACACCGGACCACTGGCATGCCATCCCTTGCGTTCTCGCTTGCGAGGCGGGGAAAGACGTCTACGTCGAAAAGCCGCTCGGCCACAACATTAAAGAAGGCCAGGCCATGGTTCGGGCCGCACGACGCCACAACCGCATCGTTCAGACCGGCATGCAGCAGCGCTCGGCGGAGCACTTCGAGGAGATGCGCCGCATCGTTCAAGGCGGGGAACTCGGCAAGGTCCGTTACGTTCGAATCTGGAACTTCCGAAACATCTTTCCGCAGGGAATCGGTCGGCGGCCCGACTCCGACGTCCCTCCGGGACTGGACTGGGATTTCTATCTGGGACCGGCGCCGCGGGTGCCGTTCAACTGGAATCGCTTTCTGTTCCACTATCGCTGGTTTTGGGATTACAGCGGCGGGGTCATCACCGATTTTGGGACGCATCGGTTCGACAGTATGCATCAGGTGATGGGCGCCGACTCCCCGTTGACCGTCTCGGCCGCGGGCCGGCGATTCGAATTGGACGATGGAGGCGAAGTCCCCGACATCCTCCAGGTCACATACGAGTACCCCGACTTTCTCGTCTCCTATGAGGCCTGTCTCCTCAACGCCCACGGTCTGGGCGGGCGCACCCCGGGAAGGGAGTACTACCGTGCCGTCGGCAAAGACGATCGGCCCAACGGGCTGGCGTTCTACGGAACGAACGGCGCTTTGTTCGCCGATCGCTTGGGATACGAAGTCTATCCCGAGCGGAAGCCGGAACAAGCGGCGGAAGCAGGCAAAGGAAGCGGCGATGCGCCCTCACGGTTTCGAATGGCGCGACGCGAAGGTTCTTCGCCCGATTCCACGGCGCGCCATGCAAAGAACTTCATCGAGTGCGTAAGGACACGCAAGAGACCCGTCGCCGATGTGGAAATCGGGCATCGCTCCACGATCGTCCCTCATTTGGGCAACATTGCATTTAAGACCGGAAGAAAACTGAAATGGGATGGCGCCAAAGAGGAGATCATCGCTGACCCGGAAGCATCGAAACTATTGGGCCGCCAGGCGCGCAAGCCCTGGGACCTGATCTGAGAAATCGTGGCACGGCCATCTTGTCCGTGACTCTCAAGTCTGAGGGACTTGCGGAACTAAGAGCGCCTAAGAAAATGACCACCACCAAGACACAGAGACACTAACAGATTGTAAAAAAATGATCCACGAAAGGCACGAAGCGCACGAAGGCTCTTCAAAAACCAAAGAACGGCTTTGCTTTTTGAACTTCGTGTCCTTGGTGTTCTTCGTGGAAGAGCATTTTTTTAGGCGTTCTTAGAGTCTCAAAAAAATGATCTCACGCAGAGACGCCAAGACGCAGAGAGACTGTTCTTGGCGCCTTCGCGGCGTGGCGCGATGTCATTCTTTTAGGAGCTCTAAGAGCGTGTTTTAATATTCTTGATTTCGGTGTAGCGTACGGTGCAGCGTCCTGAAAGCGGACACGTTGTAGCGGAAGGAGATGTTGCTGATGATACTCAATTCCCAATCCTGTTGCCGCTGG
>Ga0315280_10006755_pt1 | contig 15688 bp, 13 predicted proteins | sample YL17G06_40_MG_FD_203697 | JGI IMG/M metagenome (GOLD analysis project Ga0315280, IMG submission 203697) | Sediment microbial communities from Yellowstone Lake, YNP, Wyoming, USA - YL17G06_40 | ecosystem: Environmental > Aquatic > Freshwater > Lake > Sediment | place: USA: Wyoming | collected... | reverse complement strand
CTTCATTCCCAAAAAGAAGAGCCTTCATTCTTAACCTTTCTCTCCTTCAATCATCTCCTACGTCATCAATTGCATGAGAGCATCAACGCCCTTTACGCCCTGACCTTCAGGAAAGACAAGAAGAGGATTAATATCGATACTGAGAACTTCATTTTTGAGGTCCACAGCTATGCAGGAAACTCTTAACAAAACGTCTACGATCGCCTCTTGATCCAATCTCGGCCTTCCTCGGAACTCCTCCAAAAGGCGGTATCCTCGAATCTCATTGATCATCTCAAATGCGTCTTGTCTGGTAATCGGCAAAACTCGCAGAGATATGTCCTTCAATACCTCAACAAAGACCCCTCCCAAACCAAACATTATTACAGGCCCAAATTCTTTGTCTTGCCAAATCCCCACGATCACTTCCAGACCTTCCTCCCGAGGGAGCATCTCCTGGACCAATATGCCATCGATTGCCGCCTGTGGATCGTACCTCTTGGCATTCGCGATAATCTCATTATAGGCAGTGAGCAACTCAGCATTGCTCTTTATATTCAACCTTATGACTCCTGCCTCGGTTTTATGTTGGATGTGGGTTGACTGTGCCTTCATAACAATGGGATAGCCTATACGCTGTGCTGCACGCATTGCTTCCTCGATCGAGTGCGTCATCTCCTCCACGGTGCAGGGGATCCCATACCTCCTAAGGATCTGCTTAGTTTCATACTCTGACAAGGTGCCGGAAGAGCGCTGAAGATGGCGCTTGACCTCCTCCAGATCGCTCGGAGGCTCCAGCCTATCCCTCGTAATTTTTGCACGTCGGCGCAAGAATTTGGCATACCAGATGAGTTTCTCCAAGGCTTTAAGGCTCTCCCGAGTCCCTTGTAACAAGGGCACGCCGCCTCGGTCTAGAATCTCTCGAATCCGTCGGTCAAAACCGCCTGAGACGTTGCTGAAGACGACCACTGGTTTTTTTGTATCATGAGCTACTTCTATAGCAGCCCGAGCCACATTCTCGTACTGCTTGGCCTGCATCGGAGCCAGTCCCGGTGGAGAGTCCTGGGAGATTACCAGAACGTCCACAGTCTCTTCCTCCGCTAGGACCTTCGCGCATACGGGGTACACTTCTTCTAGATTGCCGATGCCCCAAGCATCCAAAGGGTTGGTCACATTGACAAACGACGGTAAGACCTCTCCTAGTCTCTCCTTGGCCTTCGCCGATAACTCCGGGAAATTGAGATCCAACCCCTGGGCCAAATCGCCCATCATCCCTATCTGACCCCCAGACACGGTGATCATGCCAACGCCATTTCCCTCTGGCAAGGGACTCTTCAGAAAAAGTTCTGCTGTCTCCAACAATTCATCCAGATCGTGAACCCGAATTACCCCTCGTTGCTTAAAGAGTGCCTCGTGAACCGCATCCGAGCCAGCCAATGCTCCAGTGTGCGTTAAGATAGCCCTTTGCGCTAGCCGTGATCGTCCTACCTTAAGGATGATAAGCGGTTTCCCTACATCAATAGCCCGCTCCGTCAACCGCAGGAACTTCTTGGGGCTCTTGAAGCCTTCGATAAAGGCAACAACGATCTTCGTATCTGGATCTTCCAGGAGGTAACTCATGTAATCGGTGCTGTCCAGCACCGCCTCATTCCCTGTGGAGATTAGATAGCTAAAACCAACACCTCGAGCACTATTGGCCAAAGCCAAACATACAGAACCGCTTTGGATCACTCCACCAACTTGCCCCGGCCGCAAGCTCTCGGACAGAGGAGCACTGCACATGCCCACGTGGCCGACAACATTGACAACTCCCACACAGTTGGGGCCGCAAAGGAGTAACTGACTCTCCTCTGCCAGGTTTTCTATCTCCCTTTGAAGTCGCTTCCCTTCCTCGTCGGCTTCCGCAAAACCGCTGGCAAAAACCCAGGCCGCTTTCACGCCCTTTTCGACCAGCTCTGCCAATACAGGCAGGACTTGCTTGCGAGAGACCATGATGGCTGCGCAGTCAACCACCTCTGGCAGGACATTCACACTTGGATAACACTCAAGACCTAATACCTCGTCATATTTGGGGTTAACAGGGAAAATGCGTCCCGAGAATTTCAGAAGCCGCAGATTCTCAACTACTTGCCTGCCTGCGGAATTTCGCTTTTCAGAGGCACCTACTACCACTATAGAACGCGGCTTCAATAAGCGATCCATGTCCACCATGTGAACCGTGCTTCCCATTACACCTTTTCATCAACTTTACGTCAATCACGAGGTGAAGCTTTGTAAACACCCAAAACAGAGTTTACATCAATACGAAATCTAACGCCTATCCATCAGAGATAGTTTCCGAGCCGCATTCATTACCAGGAGCCCCAGTTCGTCAAAACGCGCCTCCAAAATACGGTTGGAAGGGACTGTTACACTAATAGAACCAATGGGTTGCCCCTCGCTACCAAGTATTGGTACTCCAATGCACCTGCCTCCCACCTCTGTCTCTTCGTCATCAGTCGCATAGCCCCGAGCCCGGATCTCCGCTAATTCCTTCTTTAGCCAAGCCAAATCGGTGATCGATTTATCTGTGAGCGCTTTTAGGCCTTTTTCACGGACAATTCTTTCCACCTCCTCCTCGGGTAGAAAGGCAAGCATTGCCTTACCCGCTGCTGTGCAATGCAATGGGAGATGCACACCAAGCCGCGGTGTTGCATGAACCATAAGAGGGGACCGGATTTGCTCCGTGAACATCATCTCCCCGCCTTCGAGCAAGATGCCAAAATTGGCTGTTTCGCCAGTAGCCTCTACCAATTGCTCCAGAACTGGCCTAACCTGCCCCCTGAGATCAAACCTCGCGTAGGCGGCCCCTCCAATCTGCAGAAGAACTGGCCCCAGCCGATATTCATGAGTCAAAGGGTCATATTTGACAAACCCTCGTCGCTTCAAAGTGGCAAGAAGCCGCCAAGCGGTAACACGGTTCACCCCCGTCCTAAGGCTAATGGCTTCCAGGGTCAGACCCGGTTCCTCGGCATCAGCCAAAGTCTCTAACACCATTAGGGCTTTATCCACACTCTTCACTATGCTTTTCGTGCTAGTTTGGCGGCGTGGTCTCATGCTAGATTGATCCTATGTATGTATCCTCTGCGTCATACCACAAGAAAGTGTTACGAGAGCCATCAACTTATGTAACTCCCGTTTGCAAAACTTAACCTCTATCCAGAACAATGCAGCCACAAAGACTAATAATTCTTCTCGGAGACCCACTGCACGTACTGCCTAAGGCCTTCGGGCAAGGGATATTGTAATTCAAAGTTCAATTCTGTACGAAGACGGTTGTTGTCCACAGGTCCTTCTTGACGCCCAGGGTCTACCCACACGTTAGCTTCCTCCTGGGCCACCACGGAATAGCACATACCGGGCACACATCCTGCAAGGGCCTCCAAAACCTCACCCACTGAATAGGCTTCCCCTGCAGAGATGTTGTATATCTCATGGTTCAGGCTGGGCGCCTGTAGGAGACCAACGACGCCTCTGGCCACATCCCAGACATGAATATAATCTCTCCGCTCTTGTAGAGAATTAATCTTTATCGGCTTTCCCTCCACCGCTAGTCGAACAAGCGAATAAATAGTAGACATGCGCTTGCGAGAGGAGGTTATCCGTTCCAGTGGTCCATATATCGAACTCAACCGCGCAGACACAATGTCCAGATCAAACAACTGCCTCCAGCGATGACCCATAAGTTCACAGGCGTGCTTAGTTATGGCATAGAGACCTTGGAGGGTCACCGGATGATCTTCAGTGACAGGCCTCTTTGGTCGTAATGAACCGTACACCGCATCAGAGCTGATGTAGATCACCCGACGCAGGGAAGGGAGGGAACGCGCCAGCTGGAAGATATTGACAGCCCCTAACAAGTTCACCTCCACAATCTCCTGACAATGATCGCGTTCCCATGCCTCGTCAGCGGGCGTAATAGCGGCTGCATGTACTACTGCGTCCACGCTGTGATCAGCCACTAACTTTTGTAGCAAAACCAGATCGCGCATGTCCCCACGAATAATGGACACTCGATCGGGAAAATGTCGCAACAACGGTTGAGTCGCCTGATCCGGCGGGGACATATCAAATGCAACTACATCCTCACCTCTTCGAGCGAGACAACCGACTATATTACTACCGATGAACCCTGTTCCACCGGTAACCAATACGGCCATAACCTTCTCACTGCTTTCATCAAGAGTGTTTCAATATATTTGTCGCCGCATGTCGAGCCTCTGCTTCACTAGCCACGGCCACCGCTATACCAGCCACATGGGGGGTTATGATGACGTTTTCTAACTTCCACAGTCGACTCTCCCTCGGCAGGGGCTCCTCCCAAAACACATCCAATCCAGCCCCAGCGATCTTCCCCTCTTTCAAGGCTTCATATAACGCCTCTTCATCTACTAAACGGCCCCGGGCTGTATTGATAAAATAGGCTGTGGGTTTCATCAAGGCAAACTCTCTTTGGCCCATTATCTTCTCTGTCTCTTTGTAGAAGCGTAGATGCAAGGAAACGAAATCTGACTCCCGAAGAAGGTCATCAAAGGAGACAAAGGCAACACCCAAACGTCTCTCTTGTAACTTGGTTAAGCGGCGCACATCTGTATAAAGTACCTCCATATCAAAAGCGCGTGCCCGCTTGGCCACCTCCTGGCCTACTACCCCTAGGCCAACAATCCCCAAAATCTTGCCGTAAAGAGCATCAAACCCCTCTAGGCCTATCCAGTTGAATACATAGTTGTCTTGAGTTGTTAAGATCGTTTTGACGCCCGATCTATATAAACCCTCGAGAGTCTCTCGGTAGGCTTTCAGAAACTTTTTCGCGAGAGCCAACATCAACAAGAAGGTGTGCTCAGCTACAGTTACAAGAGATAAAGAGGGCACCGTAACCACCGGTATGCCCAATTTCCTCGCTGCTTTGGTATCCACCATGCATGGCTTGAAACCTATTTTCTGGACGAGTCTTAGGTTCTTTCCAGCCGCCAATGTTTTCGCGTCGATATCTGTCTCCCAGGTCATAAGGAAATCGGCCTCAGCCACCGCTGCTGAGCGTTCCTCACGTTTGCCACCCGAAAGAACAACCTCATAACGGTCGGAAGATAGTATCGAATGTAACACCAAGAGTTGATCTTCAGAAGGAGCATCCAGCATCAAAACTTTCAATCGAGCCATCTCATCACCTCTCTCACAAGAAAATACCTTTCATGTCCCGCCCCAGGAAGATAATGATTCGAACCCAGTAGAGAGCCGCTCATTCATTTCCTCCTTGCCTGAAACACCCTGACCACCTTCTTCATCCTGTCTAGGCCTTCTTCGAGGAGAGAGAAGGGTACCGCTAGAGAAACCCTTACATATCCCTCTCCCTCCTCACCATAGTGTGCCCCTGAGCCTACTACCACTCGAGCCTCCTCCCTTAGTGCAGCAACAAACTGTTCAGAGCTTAAGCCTGTAGAAGTAATGCTAACAAAGATATAGTAAGCCCCTCTTGGCACCCCGTAGGTCAACCCCATTTCATCCAAACTTTCCATCCAAAAACGCCTGCGCTTGCCGTACTCCGTTATCACTTCCCGCCACCAATCTTGGGGGCCTGTTAGAGCTGCTAGCGCAGCCCACTGGGACATAGCTGGCGCACAGATAGTCATGGCATGCTTAATAGGTAACATGCCAGAGATAAATCTGGCTGGTGCCGCAATGTAGCCAACTCGCCAACCTGTCATAGAGTAGCATTTGGAAAAACCGTTGATGGTAATCGTTCGCTCCCACATACCAGGGAAGGAGCCAATACTGTAATGCTTATAGTCCTCATAAACATATTTCTCATAGAGTTCATCTGAAATGACTATTAGATTGTACTTTTCAGCGATCTCAGCAACCCCATCCAAGGTCTCTCGGTATAGAACGTTCGCTGTGGGATTACTCGGAGACACTAGCAAAATGGCTTTGGTCTTGGAGGTGATCCGTTTTTCGATCTCCCTCGGGTCGACTTCGAAGTCATCCTGCTCGAAGGTAGGAACAGGTACAAGTCGTCCTCCAGCAAGAATCAGATCTTGCTCATATTGGCCATAATAAGGAGAAGGGATAAGCACCTCTTCGCCAGGGTCAATAAGAGAGAGCATGGTCACCATAAGTGCCTCTTGTGTGCCTGTTGTCACCAATACTTCGCTCTCTGGATCCACCCTCAAATCGTTATCAGTCTGCAGTTTAGCCGCAATAGCCTCGCGCAATTGTGGGATCCCTATCCACGGGGTGTAACTAGTGTAGCCTTCATCAAGAGCTCCCTTCCCCGCCTCAATAATATGAGCTGGGGTAGGAAAATCGGGCGTCCCGGTGCCCAAGTTTATCTGTCCCTTAATCGCAACCGATGTTTGGAGACCCAACAGGTCGCAAAGCTTTTGGGCCTTGCGGGAAAGAACCTGAGCTGCAACGCTACTTTCGCTTTCTTGAAGCACGACATTCCTCCCTTCCTTAGTTCAATATTGTCAAGGTGTCGTTACCATGCTTTCCAACACCGAGTTGGCTTCTCCCAACAGGTACTTTGCCTTCCGCGTTTTTGAAGTGAAAAGGATCCTCACAGCACTACTATCCTCGATGCCTAAATTGATCAATACCTATAGCTAGAGCCATGCTCGGGGTATACTATATCTCTGATAGAATTCGCTCATTTCAACCCTCTGGCCGGTTTCAGCTGCCTCAATGCATGCAAAAACCAAAGCCAAACTTTTCAGATGGTCCTTCCCGCTCGTTTCTACAGGCTTACCCTCTTGGACTGCCTCAACAAACTTGGCCAGCAGAGCTCGTGTGTCATCAACAAAGGGTTCTACCGGTTCTAACTTCACCGGCTGAAGAGGTTCAGCCTCATCCTTAAACCGCTCACCCGTCAAGGCCAGCTCAGGCGAGAACTCTGCCATATGTAGATCGCCAAATTGGGCCTTCTGGATGAGTACGCCACCTGAGCAATCGGTCCGCCAGCGGAAATCGAATTTGTTCCAACCTGCTGTCCACGTGCCAAGGTAGTTAACACGCAACCCTCCCTCAAAACGCAGCAGGAGAGAGACGTTGCTATCATCTTCATATGTGCTCCAGGATGGGTTCCAGGTATCTGCGAGGACCGATTCCACCTCACGGTCGTAACAGTACCGCATCAGATCGAGGTGATGGATCGACTGCTCCACGAGCATCGGCTGCTTCATGGTAAGACAATACTTGTTAAGGTCTTCACGTTTCCCATCGCGGTGACGCAGGTAAGTAAACTGAGCGAAGGAGGGTTCCCCCAGTTGTCTCTCCTTTATGATGCGTCTGATCGTCTGATGGGAGGGTAGGTATCGGAAATTCATACCTACCATCAATTGCAGACCACGCTGATCTGCTTCTCGCACAAGTGCTATCGCTTCAGTTAAATCTTCCGTCAGAGGCTTCTCCACGAGGGCATGGATACCTCGCTCAAATGCTAGCATAACCTGTTCGTAGTGTCCTTCTGGAGGAGTCACTAAAAGAAGCGCCTCTGGTTTCGTCTCTTCTAGGGCCTTGGCCAAGTTATCAAAACAAGGCACTCCTTCATCGCCAAATTCTCTTACCCTCGCCTTCAGAACGTTCAATCGACGCGCCACATACGCCACTGTCTTGATATCTGGATTGTCGCACACCACTCGCGCCCAATCCTCCCCTCTCACTCCAACACCTACCTGCACTATCCTCAACATCGCCTCCTCCCTCGATGAATGGTCACACACTTATTGAATAATAGCATAGGCAAGCGATGACCGTCTGAGCGCGCGCCGGACCCATCACTTGTCCCAGCACACCTTCCCGGTTTAATCCAACTCTGAAAGAAAAGGGGGCACAAACATTTATCTTTTTCTAATCAGCGGAGGGTACGCACTTCTCCAACGCTGATACAACCTCCGCTATTTGATCATTTGTGATCTCTGGGAAGATAGGCAAGGAGAGCATCCTGGCTGCTGTTTCTTCGGTTACAGGAAAGTTCCCAGTGTTAAAACCAAGGTATTCATAGACTGGCTGTAAGTGCAAGGGAGGGATGTAATAGAGCATGGTGGCTATATCTTTTGAAGCAAGGTATCCCTGAACCCGCTCTCTATTATCTACAAGGATAGTATATGCTCGGTATACGTGCTTGACATCGTCAGCCTCGTAGGGTGTAACCAGCTCTAGTCCAGCCAAGAGCTCGTTATATATGTATGCCACTTCCCTTCGCCGCTCGATCCGCTCATCTAGTGTGGGTAACTTGACCCTCAGGATAGCCGCTTGTAGGGCATCCAAGCGCTCATTAAACCCCTCAGCGATCAACTTCCAATGGTGGATTCCCAAGATGCCATTTGCGCTCTTTTCCATTTGTAGGTCATGGCCATAGTTGCGAAGCACCTTGATCCGATCGACTATCTCTGGACGATTGGTAACTACGATGCCAGCATCGCCGTAGGCCCCCAATATCTTTGTGGGAGCCAGGCTGAAACAGCCCACATCACCTATCGTCCCCACCTTACGGTGTTTATATTCAGCGCCCACGGCGAGGGCCGCGTCCTCAATTACTAGAAGATGGCGTCGCCCAGCAATCTCCATGATCGCATCCATATCCGCGGGATGACCAAAGAGATGAACGGGCAAGATCGCCTTGGTTCTCCCTGTCACCCTCTCTTCGATCTTTCCGGGATCGATGTTAAAGCTGCGACGATCAACATCAACCCAGACGATAGTGGCGCCACAGTGAGTGATAGTCATGGTGGTAGGGATGTCCGTATTGGGTACCGTGATTACCTCGTCACCTGGCCCGATCTCGCAAGCCAACAAAGCCAAGTGCAAAGCCGCCGTACCAGAGCCTACTCCCACGGCGTACTTGGTCCCGCAATAGAGGGCAAATTCCTCTTCGAAGGCTTCTGACTCTTCCCCCATTACAAAATTGCCGCTTTCGATGACCCTCTGTATAGCGCCATCTATCTCTTTTCTCAGAGAGTTATACTCGGCTCGCAGGTTTAACATAGGGACGCCCACAAAAATGACCTCCGAACAAACCCTGCACCAAGGGTACCGATCTTCCCTTCGAGCGATTAACTCGTTCTAATAGCTAAGGTACCGGCCTCTAAATGAGATTAGCCTACTACATGCCTATGTTCCACTGATGAACTATACGCGACAACGAGCGCCCTCCGCTGGGTGTAACAAGGAAGCTGTCCTGCATGTTAACGCCAAACTTCTCTTCTCCTATCAGCAGGCCCGGGTGAAGGCAAAGGACCATCCCCTCTTGTAGAACCCTTTTGTCGCCAGGAAGTATCACGGGTTCCTCGAACACATCCAATCCAATGCCGTGAAGGTCCCACAGCCATCGCTCGGTTGGCGACCCTCCATCCTCGCGCAAAGTCTCTTCAATCGCTGCTACTATCTCACCGCCAACTGCGCCGGGCTTCAGCATTGCTGCACCCTTCCTAAAGGCTTTCAAAAAGGTCTCATACTGCGCTAGCATACGAGGCGGAGGCTCTCTGAAAGACCAGATACACGAACCCTCCATCCAATAGCCACTCGGGCCCGCAAACTCCATAGAGAACTTTATAACGTCGTCGTAGGCGATTACCCTGTCGCTAGGTTCGTTCATAGAGGGTCCTATTCCATTGGAGATATGGGCAATGCCTACATGGCAACCACGCTCGTGTACAACCTCAACCGCGGCAGCGACGATTTCGCGCTCCGTCTTGCCGGGGGCAATTACCTCTCCGAAGCGGCGCAATGCTGCAGCCACGGCTACGGAAGCCTCCTCGATTTGTGCTATCTCTTCGGCGCTTTTGATCATCCGAACGCGCTCAATCACCTCCTTGGCCTCCCGAAACTCAACCCCAGGGAACTGCTGCGTCAGGTATATATAGTCCTTGACAGGCATGCGTTGCTCTAGCCCCGCCACACCGACTATACCCTTGCGAACCCCCCACCCTTCCAAGATTTCTTTCACCTCGACTATCGGCTCGAGATTATGGCGGATATCCTTTATCCAACCAACCTCACGCGCAAAGAAAGTCTGCGATCGAGCACCCAGCACCATAACCGGATCACGGTCAATGGGAAAGACCACGTAGCCTTGACCAGCCCACAAATACCAGTCGGAGACGTAACGCAGGAAGCCACGGCCTACGTCCATAGCCTGTGCTGCGATGACGAGGATCTCATACCCGGCCTCTTCTATCGACTTCCTAAGAGCCTCATAACGGCGCTTTCGCTCTTGCAAGGAAACCATTGATTCCTCCTCTAGATTGTTTGTCGCAGAGGAACATTTCGGAGAACAATAGCCTGAATGTCAGCACCATCCTTCGCAGAAATAGTCCTGATCTGTATCTGACCATCGTCTCCATTGTTCGCTACAGCATCCTTTCATCTTTTCTCTCCCGGGTATCCCAGTCAATGAATGTCGAGAACCTATGTCCTTCGCTCATACAATCTCTGAAAGCCCAATCCCTGCATACCCCGTCACGCCAGCATATTTCAGATCAGAGAAGTCTACCCTCCTTCACTAATAACTTGCCTCCCTTGAAAACCAAATCAACATTTCTCACAACCTCAATGCCTGCCAAAGGATCCCCCCCTACTACCACTATATCTGCCAGTTTCCCTTCTTCTAAAGTGCCCAATTTGTCATCGAGTCCTGTCAACTCAGCCGCACGCAGAGTAGCACACATAAGTGCTTCCATGGTTGATCGACACACACCAAACTTCACTAGTAAACTTAACTCCGTAGCGATCTCGTTATGCGGCACCGCAGGACTACCAGCGTCAGTGCCCAACGCCACCTTCACACCGGCGCGTGCCGCCTTCACAATCCCTTCAACGCTAGAGCGATCGTTAAGCTGATCTCTTCGTCTCTGGATGGCCGCTTCGCTCATCCCTACCTCATGGCCGTGCTCGGCCTGCAAGAAGACTGGCGAAAAGGTGGTTACCAGAAAAACGCCCCTATTGACCATCATTTCGATGATCTCATCACTCATCGATCCCCCATGCTCCACTGAATCGACTCCCGCTTTCACTACCCGGTCGACCTCCTTGTCAAAAGTGGCATGGGCGGTGATCCTCTTACCAGCACGGTGAGCCTCATCCACCCCAGCTTCCAGTTCTGGCAATGTGAGGTCGGGCATTATCTTAATGAGGTCAGCCCCCGCTTTGATCTGCTCCCTCACCGCCTGGCGCATACCATCGATCCCGTCAACTTCGCGGCAACACCACCAGGTATGCCCACCAGTCATCGCGATAGCCTCCCCCGTGATGAGAAGGCGAGGACCAGTCACAATACCCTTTTGGAGCGCTTCTTTGGCATAGATGTTGTTTCTCTTCACGCCCAGGTCACGCACTGTGGTCACACCAGCCTCAAGGGAACGACGCATATTCATCGCTGATTTGTAAGCCGCGGTGGCTGGTGAGTCGTTCAAAGATTGCTCCCTGAGGTCATGCACGCCATCCCAGGCCAAATGGGCATGACAGTTGAAAAACCCGGGCAATATAGTCTTGCCAGTCACATCAATGACTTGGGCAGAGCTTTCGTCGACACTCGTCTCAGCCCTGCTCCCTACAAGAACGATGCGGTCTCCCTCGATCACTACAATCGCTTCACGAACCCGTTCTCGACCGGTCCCATCGACGAGCACTCCTCCCTTAAGAATGGTTTTCATGATTTAAATACCTCCTGCAAAATGATCTTCAGGCAATCTGCGGCGTACCCGCATCGCGTCACAGCGATGAACACAATGCTACCGACATTCTTTGGCCACCCGCCTTACGGCGTAGCAAATTGTGTTACTTACTTATCAACCGCTATGGTGGAGTAATAGCGCCACAAGTTCTAGATACCCTAGGGGTTGAGCATCTGCATCGTGGCGTTCCCAATTTGTGGATTGAAGTAATTCGATATCACGTCCTCCCTACTAGGCCTTGATCACCCTCCATTAACAGATTTCACTCCAACGGGTTTTTTCTACCCTCGACCGGTTGCATGAACTCGAGAGGAAGATGGGCATCCTCCGGCACTATAAAGTTGCATATCCCTTCTAAGGCACCTCTAGGCTTTTCCAACCTGACCCGCATTCCAGCCTTTTTGGCTTTCTTTACCATATAATCGAGGTCAGTTGTTTCAAAAGCGATATGGGATATCCCTTCCCCCGCTTCGTTGACAACATTGTGACCACTGAAAGTTACCGGAAGCCTAAGGCCCTCTGTTGTTTTGGTTTTAGAAGCAGGATCGGTGTGCTCATTTAGAAAAAAAGTTACTCCCGCTACCTTAACTACCCCTATCCTCATATTCGTTTCAGGCACATCGACGACTTTCCCTTCGAACCCAAAAGCCTCTTCCCACTCCTCCACGGCCTTCCGTGCATCGTTAACCGTAACACCGATATGATGTAGCCTAGTTACCTTGCACGCTTCTTTCCGTGCCATTCTTGTGTCTCCTTTCCCCCTCTTGATCGACTTAATGCAATGGTGGATGCGGATACTATTCGTCCCCCGAACCACCCAATGCTCGGTAAATCATAAGAACTTCCTTCATGCTTGAACTTCCCATCGTCTCTGTGACAAAACGATCATTATTCCACCACTCGAGTGCCTCACAACCCTATCCTTCAAAGAAACCTTCGACACATGCGATTATCTTGCCTGCACCTATCTAAACCTCAACCTGGGATCGAAAGCCTCTCTCAAGCCATCTCCCACCAAATTGATGGCTATAACCGCCACCGTGATGGCTAATCCAGGGAAAGTCGACATCCACCATGCCTTACCCAGGTAAGTCCTCCCCATGCTGACCATAAGCCCCCACTCTGGGATTGGTGGCTGCGCTCCCAAGCCGAGAAAACTCAATCCAGAGGCGGTAAGAATCGCTATGCCAAACCGCAAGGTGGAAAGAACGATGATAGGCGCTGTCACGTTGGGCAAGATATGGCGAAACATAATCCGGAAACCAGAGCACCCAATAACACGAGCAGCCGCCACATATACCTCTTCTTTTGCCGAAAGCACGCTCCCTCTGGTCAACCTAGCGTATTCAGGGATGGTAGAAACGCCCACCGCGATCATAACGTTTCTTATGCCAGTCCCGAGCGCGGCAATAACAATCAAGGCCAGCAAGATGCCAGGGAAAGCCAACATAGCATCCACGAGTCTCATCGTCGCTGTTTCCAGCCGGCCGCCACAGTAGCCTGCCCCAAGCCCCATTATGGTGCCTATTGTAGCACCAAGGGAAACACTCACAAGCCCGATGAGCAAAGATAGCCTTGCCCCGAAGATAACCCTACTCAAAATATCCCTCCCCAAAAGGTCAGTGCCCATTAAATGAGCCCTGGAAGGTGGCTGCTGGCTCTCCTGCGGCACCACAGCGAGGGGATCATAGGGAGCGATAAAATAGGCAAATAAAGCGAGCAGAACTAAACAGATGAAGACAATAGCTCCGATGACCGCTCCCTTATTCTTCAAAAAGACTGCAAGGACCTTCCATGCCTCACTCTTTCGAGATATCACCATTCTTCTTACTTCCCCTCAAGCGCTACACACTTTCGTCTGGCCTTCCTTGGGCTGGTCAAGCCAGACCACCTTACCCCCGCGCTATGCGTAACGTATACGCGGGTCCAACCATGTATAAGAGACGTCGACCAGCAAATTCACCAAGACAAAGGAGACGGCTGTAAGAAGGATCGCTCCTTGTGCTAACCTAAAGTCCTTCCAGAGTATGGCACTCACCATCAGGCGACCGATCCCCGGTCGGCTGAAAACCGTCTCCGTGATCACCGCCCCGCTGAGCATCCCCCCAAATTGCAAGCCCGCAATGGTCACAATGGGGATCATGGCGTTCTTCATCGCATGGCGAGATAGCACCCAAAACTCCCTTAGGCCCTTGGCTCGAGCCGTCGTGATATAGTCTTGCGACATAACTTCGATAAGGCCGGAACGGGTCAGTCGCGCGATCGTGCCAGTAGCGGCAAAACCAAGGGTAAACGCGGGAAGAATTAACCCTTTCCAACCACCGGTACCCGTGGATGGAAGCCAGCCTAGCCGGAATGCGAAGAATAGGATCGATATCAGTCCTGACCAGAAGATCGGTGTAGAGACGCCAAAAAGGGACAAAAACATGACCAGGGTGTCTACCCAAGAGTACCGCCGTATGGCGGCGATAACACCAATCGTTAACCCTACCACCAGGGCAATTGACATCCCAGCGATGGAGAGCCGCAAGGTAGCGGGGAATTGCTCTAGGATAACCTCGGTTACAGGCCGCCTGAACCGGGCCGATGTCCCAAGGTCCCCCCGGATAGCACCAGCCAGGAATCGACCATACTGGACATATATCGGGTCGTTCAAGCCCATCTCCTCGCGGATTTTCTCTACCTGCTCCATGCTGGTAATAGATTGACCTTCAAGCATAAGCATGACCGGGTCCCCAGGCAAAAGATACATTATCAGGAACACCATAACAGACATTATCAAAAGTACAGGGATAAGTTCTACCAGGCGTCTACCCAAATATTTCAACACGACTGACCTGCCTCCCCAAGTAACAACCGCCGAAAATCCGGGGGCAAGATTAGTGGGAATGGGGGGAAGATCCTCCCATTCCCACTCCAGAATTTGAGGCTATTTCTCGATGCGTAGCATGTAGGGGTAGTATATCCAGGCCGTGGGCCCTAGTTCGAAGCCCTTCACGCTCTTATCGAGCACATAGAATTGAGGCTGCCCGAACATCCCCAGCGTGGCGGCGTTCTCCATGATGATCTTCTGCACCTCGACGTACTGCTCGCAGCGCTTCGCGGGATCTGCTTCCTCGTTGGACTTGTCGAGCAACTCATCGAGCCTCTCGTCCTTGAATCCGGTCCAGGCCCAGCCTCCAGCCCCTGAGTTCTTGGAGTTCCAGATCATATCCAAGAATATAGGGTCGATTCCGCGCTGCCGCTCATACATGAGGTTGAAGTCGCGCCTGGTGGCCATATCTATCTGCACCGGCCCCGCTACTACCTCGACTTTGAGGTCGATCCCGATCTCCTTCAACTGCGCCGCTAGCGCCTCACCTATCTCCCCATGATGGATGGCTGTCCAGCGTACCTCCAGCGGCTGGCCATCCTTCTCCCGGATGCCGGTCGCGGGGTTCATCTTCCAGCCTGCTTCCTCGAGGAGCTCATTGGCCGCATCCAGGTCATAGGGGTACGTCGTCTCGGCGCCTTCCCAGTAGCACATGGTAACCGGGATCACGGGCCCGTAGGAGACCAGATACCTGCCCGCATACAGCATCTGGTTGATCGACTCCCGATCTACGGCGTGGAGTATCGCCTGGCGGACACTGATGTCATCGAGGGGCGCCTTGGCGGTGTTCATAACCCACTGCAACCCGCTCCCAGGCTGGTAGCCGATTACCAGCTCATAGTTGGGATCCCCCTCATAATCGGAAACGTATTGGGGTGGTAGTTCCGCTATGTGTACCTCGCCGGTCTTGACGATCTCGCCTCGCACTGCCTCCTCGGTAACCCACTTGAAGGTAAAGCTATCCAGGTAGGCAGGCCCAGTATGGTCGACGCAGGCTGGAGCCCAATTGTAATCGGGGTTCCTTACCACGGTGACATGGTCCTTAGGCACGTTCTCCTTAAAGATGAAAGGACCAGTGCCTACCAGATGCTCAGGGAACTCCTCATAACCATACTTTTCAAGGGCGGTG